>Ga0310696_10002724_pt1 | contig 22891 bp, 15 predicted proteins | sample AusTroGonzalo_MG_4_FD_203885 | JGI IMG/M metagenome (GOLD analysis project Ga0310696, IMG submission 203885) | Bovine rumen microbial communities from tropical cattle in Woodstock, Queensland, Australia - Gonzalo_02 (v2) (version 2) | ecosystem: Host-associated > Mammals > Digestive system >...
CGGAGAAGAGCACTTTGTCGGTCGCGTCGAAGGAGACCAGCACTTCAGGCCAGTGCACCATCTGTGCGCCCACGAAATTCAGCGAATGCTTTCCTGTATCCAGCTTCTCACCTTCCTTAACGACTTGGATTTGAGTGCCTTCCGGCAAATCCATAAACTGATTCAACATGCGGGATGCCTGCAGACTGCAGACGATGACTGCGTTCGGCCAGCGAACCAAAACCTCCTGCAAAGAGGCCAAATGATCGGGTTCCACATGATGGACAACGATATAGTCGAGTGCGCGTCCAGCCAAAACTGCGGTCAAATTCTCGATGAACTGCATGCTAACAGCCTGGTCAGCAGTATCTAACAGCACCGTTTTTTCGTCCAACAAGAGATAAGAATTATAGGAAGCGCCGCGCGGAACGGGCATCATGTTCTCAAAAAGAGCCAATCGACGGTCGGAAGCTCCAATAAACCATAAGTCTTCTGAAATTTTTCTAGATGTATTCATATTTTATATAACTAATTGTCTTAAAAAGATTTGCTCGGTCCGAAAAAACGAACTGCAAAAATACAAAAATCTCCTAAAACAACATAAAATTTAAAATGTTCATCGAGACAAATTTTGGAATTATTTTTTTTGTATTTTTGCGGCAATATTATTAAAAGGAATAATTATAAATAAAATTCAATAAAATATGAAAAGATTTACCCTTTTAGCATCATTACTGATGTTCATCACATTGAGCTATGCAGTGAATGTGATTCCCGTGGAAGATGCTATGCGAGCTTCCAAAAACTTCCTTGCTGAACGTGTCGGCACCGCCAAAGCTAACCAAATGGAGCTGGTGCTTGCCCAAACGGAGTATTCCGTCGATGGCACTCCTGTCACTTACCGCTTCAACGTCGGTGACAAAGGTTTCATTGTCGTTTCAGCTACAGATTTGGCAAACCCTGTGTTGGCTTTCTCTTTGGAGAGCAACTACAGAGAAGGCATCGGCGCTGACATTTATATGCAACGTTACGCCAATGATTTGGCATACCTGATGACCAATCCTTCTGCTGCCTTGCAAAAACGCAACTCTTGGGATCACTATTTGGCTGCTGAATTCACTCCTTATCGCAGCACCAAAGGCAACCCCTGCGTTGAGCCTCTGATCACTACCCGTTGGACACAAGAACAATACTACAACCAATTCTGTCCCTACAACCCTCAGAACACCTACGCTGAGGACCACCGCACCCCTGTGGGCTGTGTCGCCCTCACCATGGCCAACATCCTCTATTACTATCGTTACCCTGATCATGGTTACGGTTCTGTCTATTATATCCCTCGCGAATATGATGATGAAGGCAACCTGCTTTACACCTACCCTGCTCAATATGTCAACTATGGTACCTCTACCTACGACTATGATGCTATGACCAATTCTTTGGACGCTTACGACGGCGAATTGGCAAAATTGATCTATCACTGCGGTGTGTCTGTGCGTATGTCTTACGGTCATGATGGTTCCGGTTCACAATCCGAATATGCTATGGAAGCGCTGCAAGATCATTATTTCTTCAATGATGACGCTCAATTCAAAAATCTGGAAGATGTTACCGGTGGTACCGATTCTCTGATTTATCTTTGGGAAAATATGGCTAAGGAAGAACTGGATCAACATCGTCCGTTGTTCTTCTCTGGTAGAAGTGCTTCCGCTGGCGGTCACGCTTGGATTGTGGATGGTTACATCACCATCAACAACGCCACCTATTTCCATGTGAACTGGGGTTGGGCTGGTAGCGGTAACGGCTACTTCCTGATCAACAACCAAGTTTCCCAAAGCTACGGCAACTTCAATGCTGACAACGCTAACAACATGATGGTTAAATTGATGCCTGACAGCGCTGAAATCGAAAAACCCGCTGAAAGCTTCAAACGCGTTACCTCCAGCTTCGGTACTATCAGCGACGGTGCCGGTAATATGAAATATGCTCAGAACTCTAACCGCAGATGGGTCATTGCTTGCCCTGACGCTACTTCTTACAAATTCGAATTCTCTAAACTGAAACTGAAAAACGGCGACTACGTTAAGATTTATAACGGCGCTACTGAAGCCAGCGGTGTTAAACAACAATACACGGGCAACTACCTGATGGCTGCTTGCAACGACTATTCAAGCCAAGGCGATGCCATCCATGCCGACTACGAAGGTCAACCTCTTCCGGGCTCTATCACTGTCAATGCCGACAGCGTGCTCGTGGTTTTCACCTCCACCGCCAACTCTGAAACAGACTACGGTTTCGTGTTGAATTTCGAAGTGACCAACTTTAACAAAACTATCTGTTCTAACAAGACCTATACCGATCAAACGGCTACGATCACTGACAAGCCCAATAACGCTACTGGCGATGACACATATCGTGCATCTACCATCTGCGAACACACTTTGAATCTGCAATTCTGCGACAAACTCGTCTATACTTTCGATAAATTCGATTTGAAAGAGGGTGACTACGTAGATATCTACAATCAAACCGCCGTTAACGTGAGCAGCAGAGACCTTGTCGCTCGCTATGATATCAATAATGCACCTTCTGTCGGTGAAGTTTTCGAATTCAACACTTCGCTCTTCAATGTGGCTGGTAACCCCATCGCTAGATATATTATCCGCTTCGCTTCCGATAATATGAATCAAGGCAGTGGCTTCGAATTGACTTACTACGGCATCCAAACGGGTATTGACGATTTCGAAAATGTTCAAGTCAATCTCTATCCTAACCCCGCTACTTCTTATGTGAACGTACAAGTTGATGCTTCTGACGCTCAAGCATTCAGCGCCAAGGTGGTGGATATGATGGGCAAGACCATCTATGTTGACCAATTCGAACACAATGGCGGTACTTCTATGTATCAAATTCCGGTGAACAACCTTGCCAAGGGTGTTTACTTCCTCCATCTCAACAACAGCAACGGTAGTACTGTTAAGAAATTCGTTGTGGAATAATTCTTACAATATTATATATATAGGCGGTCTTTTCAGACCGCCTTTTTTATTATATTGGTGCGTATTCGTAATTTATGTACATTTGCAAACTTATTTTGAGAGAATCAAATATATTAATAATCAATACTTTATAAAATGAAACAGTTAATCGAATGTGTGCCTAACTTCAGTGAAGGCAGAAACAGCGACATTATCAAACAAGTTACCGACGTCATCCGTCAGGCAGAGGGTGTGACTCTTCTGGATGTGGATCCGGGTGCCACGACAAACCGCACGGTCGTCACTTTCGTGGGCGAGCCTAACTACGTGGTCGATGCAGCCGTACAACTCATCGCCAAGTGCCAAGAGTTGATCGACATGCGCAACCACCATGGCGACCACCCGCGTTTCGGTGCAACGGATGTGTGTCCGCTGGTTCCCATCGCAAACATCACCATGGAAGAGACCGTGGAGTATGCTCGCAAACTGGCCGAAAGAGTCGGTAAAGAGCTGAACATCCCGGTCTATTGCTACGAGAACGCCGCTTTCAAACCGGAGCGTCGCAACCTGGCCAACTGCCGTGCTGGTGAATACGAAGCATTGAAGGAACGCATCACCTCCAAGGAATGGAAACCCGACTTCGGTCCCAACAAGTTCACGGAAAGCGTCGCTAAAAGCGGTGCCACGGCTGTGGGCGCCCGCGACTTCCTCATCGCCGTCAACTACAACCTCAACACTACCTCCACACGCCGCGCCAACGCCATCGCTTTCGATGTGCGCGAAAAGGGTCGTCCGAAACGCGAGGGCAACAAGATCACCGGCAAGAAAGTGCTGGATGAGAACGGCAATGTGGTGATGCTGCCCGGTACGCTGAAAGGTACCAAGGCAATTGGCTGGTACATTGAAGAATACGGCATCGCACAGGTCTCGATGAACATCACCGATATCAATGCTACTCCGCTGCACGTCGCTTTCGACGAAGTGACCGCCAAAGCCGCCAAACGCGGTATCCGTGTCACCGGTGCCGAAATCGTGGGACTTATCCCAAAGAAAGTACTTATCCAAGCTGGCAAATACTACCTCGCCAAACAGAAACGCTCCCTCGGCATCGACGAGCGCGAAATGGTGAAAATCGCTGTGAAATCCATGGGTTTGGACGACCTCAAGCCGTTCAATCCTGAGGAAAAGGTCATCGAATATCTCCTTGAGAAAGAGGACACTACCCCGAAGTTGGTCAACATGACCTGCACCGGTTTCGCCAACGAGACTGCTTCCGAAAGCCCTGCTCCTGGCGGCGGTTCCATCTCCGCTTATATGGGCTCCCTCGGCGCTGCCCTCGGCACGATGGTCGCTAACCTCTCTTCCCACAAACCCGGCTGGGACGACCAATGGGCATACTTCTCCCAATGGGCTGAAAAAGGACAAATCGTTAAGGATCAACTCCTTGCACTCGTGGACGAAGACACCAATGCCTTCAACGTTATCATGAACGCTTTCGGTATGCCGAAGGGTACGCCCGAAGAAAAAGAGGCTCGTTCACAAGCCATCCAAGATGCTACGAAATATGCTACTGAAGTGCCCATGCGCACCATCGAAACCTCTTTCAAGGTATTCGAAATCTGCGAAGCTATGATCAAGAAGGGCAACCCTGCCAGCGTTTCCGATGCCGGTGTCGGTGTACTTTGCGCCCGTGCTGCCATCCATGGTGCTTACCTCAACGTCAAAATCAACGCCTCTTCCCTCAAAGACAAGGAGTGGGCTGAAATGATGATCAACAAAGCGCACGATTATGTGGTGAAAGCTGACCGCATCGAACGCGCCTTGATGAAAAAAACTGAAAAGGTGATTGGTTAATGAAAATACTAGTGGTCCTTTCCCGCATCCCCTTCCCTCTTGAGAAGGGCGACAAGCTGAGAGCTTACTACCAGATCAAGGAGCTGTCGAAATGGCACGACATCTATTTGGTGGCGCTCTACAGCCATGCCGTGCCGTCGGAGGCGATGCGGGAGCTGACCCCTTTTTGCCGCGAAGTACATTTTTTGAGACAGCACCCTGTACGCAGCGCCTTTAACATGGCCGGTGCTTTGTTGACTGGCCTGCCGGTGCAGTGCGGCTACTTCTACAGCCAACGCAACCACAAGCGAATCAACGAAATCATTCACGCGGTGCAGCCCGACCGCATCTACTGTCAACTGTTCCGCATGGCAGAGTATGTGCGCAACTGCCGAATCCCAAAAGTTCTTGATTATCAGGATGCTTTCTCCAAGGGGATGGAGCGTCGGGCGCAGAAAGCCTTCCCTCTTTTCCGCCCCATCATGCGCATGGAGGCACGCCGCATCGCCCGCTACGAAACCGACATCTTCGATGATTTCGAACATACGACCATGATTACCGCCTTAGACCGTGATTACATACAACATCCTATGAATGAGGATATTGTGGTTATTCCCAATGGTGTGGACTTCAACAAATACAGCCACCCCGCTGTGCCGAAGACCCACGACCTCATCTTTTCGGGCAACATGAATTACCCGCCCAATGTGGATGCGGCCATCTATCTCACCAAGGAGATTTTCCCCGAATTAAAGAAAAAACATCCTGAAATCAAGATGATGATTGCCGGTGCCGACCCTGCCAAGAAGGTCCGCGCACTGCAAAGCGACAGCGTCACCGTTACAGGTTGGGTGCCCTCCATGACCAACTGTTACGCCCGGTCACGCATCTTCATCGCCCCGATGCGATTGGGTACAGGTCTGCAGAACAAGCTGTTGGAGGCAATGTCCATGCGTTTGCCCTGTGTCACCTCCCCATTAGCATCCAAACCTTTGGATCCCGCTGCAAAAGAGGGTGCCGTTGCCGTATGCAACACCACCCTGCAGTACGTGGAAACTTTAGACCGCCTTCTTTCGGAGCCATCTTATTATCAAGAGATTGCCGAAAAGGGAAGTCGTTTTGTACATGAACATTACGACTGGGCGAACGCCACCCAGAAATTAGAGGCGTTGCTTCGAGAGTCGTAGAAATCAGAAATTCAGCCTTTATTTTCTCTCCATCTTATAGCCAACCGTGGCGAAGAAGAGGATGTACGCGTAGCTAACGAACAACAAAGCGTAGGCGGCGTGACGGTTCACTGCATCAGCGATATGTCCGTAAATCAGCGGCATAATGGCACCGCCCACGATTGCCATCACCATCAATGCAGAGGCAAACTCCGTGTGGCTACCCAAATCGCGGATGGCCAGCGGCCAAATTGCCGGCCACATGATGGCATGTGCAAAGCTCAGACAGATAATCGCAATGATGGAAACGATACCGGAGGTCATCAGTGCCACCGTAACCAGTGCTATGGAAAGCAACAGTTGTATAATCAGCGCATTGCGTTGAGAAATCACTTTGGGAACAAACAGAATTCCGCAAATATAACCCACTAACAGTGCGATGAGGGCATAAACTCCGAAATAGTGGGAAACAGCTGTGGGAATGCCGTAATAATCACCGTAAGGAATCAGCGTGTCAATGGCGATGACTTCTGCACCCACATAGAAGAAGATGGCCAAAACACCGAGCCACATATAGGGATAGTTGAAAATGCTGGTTTTATGGCCATCAACGGTCTTCTCCTCCTCGATAATTTCCGGAAGATGAGCTGTTTTGATAAAAAGCACCAGCGCAATCAACACGGCGGTCATGATGAGATAGGGAATGATCACTCCATTGGAAAGTTGTTGCAGCATAGCCTCTTTTTCAGGACCTGCAGGAGCCATCTTGATGTTCTCAATCAACTGCTCTTTGCCGCCAAACAGGGCGTTGTACAGAATCAGAATGCCGATCATGCCAGCCACTTTGTTGCAGATGCCCATAACGCTCATGCGTCGCGCCGCTGATTCAATCGGGCCAATGACCGTAACGAAGGGGTTGCTGGCCGTTTGCAACAGCGACAAACCACTGCCCTGCAGGAAGAGGCCGAGCAGGAACATCGGATAGCTGCGCATCTTCGCCCCCGGGATAAACATCATGCAACCGATGGCCATGATGACCAAACCTAATGCCATTCCGTTGCCGTAGCCCGTCTTTTTCAATACGAAAGAGGAGGGTATCGACATTACAAAATAGGCAATGTAGAAGGCGAAAGTGACAAAATAGCCCTGTACTTCTGTCGTCAATTCGCAAGAAGTGCGCATGTAGGGAATCAAAATGTTATTCAACCATGTCACGAAACCGAATACGAAAAACAACGATCCGATGACGAACATACTATAAGCTGTACTTTTCTTCTTATCTTCCATAATGATTGGGATTTACTTGATTCTTTTCATCAATTCTGCCTTTTTGGCGTCATATTCTTCTTGGGTGATAATCTGGAGATCCAGTTTCTCTTTCCACTTTTTCAACTCCTGCAAAGCGGCTTCTGAATCCAAATCCTCTTGACTGGCTTTGACGACAATTTCCTTTGTGGCGATTGCCTCCTCGAAATTGGTACAAGCCAGACCGCCACGGTTCAGCACGAGGTAAATTTTGCAACCGGATGTCATTTTGTTAAAACCATCCACTGGCAAACATTGGATTTTCTTGATGGTGGCCACACCACCAGCGCGGTTTTCCACACGCTCAGCAGCTTCACGATCAGCACGGCGGTCTGCGGAAGATGCATTTTCGTCTTCTGTAAATGCATTCACCCAACTGCCTGTAACATCCTTAAAGTAGAGATAATATTTACCGTTTGTAGGATAACCATAGGTGATGGTGGAGCCAATTGTATAGGTAACGCCATCGGAAGCCACGTATGCCGTGATATTATCACCATTTTTTTTGCCTGTCAGTTCCTTCGCCGACTTCTGTTCCAGAATGTCTTGGTAAGTCACAGTTTGCGCATTAGCGAACAGACCTAAACCTACAAAAAGAAGGATAAAAAACTTTTTCATAAATATAGTCTTCTATTATTTTCTACATCAAATTGCCGTCAATTTTGGTGCAAAATCCGTTTAACATCAAGATTGGCAAACAACGCGGCAAAAATAATAATAATTTCCATTAATAGGATGCAAAAAATCCAGCATGAAAAGGCTGTTCGACATCAGGGCAATATTTGTTTGTTTCACAAAAAAAGATTACTTTTGCAGCAGATTTGAATCCCAGTATAATGTTGACATCCCATTCAATAACGAAAAAAAAGATTATGGATCCGATGCTTGCCGATCAAGAAAACAACCCCGTGCAGCAGGTGCAGAGCACCGAATTGATACGCACCAGTCAGAGCTGGGATGGCGTGGAGCTGCCCGACTACCTAAAGGGCCGTCCCGAAGTGGTGGCCATAAAGTACGAGATTCCCGCCGGTCAGAAATTGGGCTGGCACCACCATCCCGTGATGAACCACGGCATATTGGTGCAGGGCGAGCTTACCATCATCAGCGCGGACGGTAAGGAGAAGGTGGTGCATGAGGGTGAGGCCGTAGTTGAAATGGTCGGCACCATCCACCACGGTGAAAACCGTGGCACCAAGCCGGTCGTCCTCTACATGTTCTACCTCTCGCAGGAGGGCCTGCCGCTGTCGGTGCAACACCCTGATATACATTTGAACAACCTATAGTACTAGAGTTAGCGATAAAAAATAATAATTAATAATCAAAGCCTTAGAAAATTGAAAAAGCATTTTTTGATAATTATGGTCGTAGCCATGGTAGCAACATGTTTCATGTGTTGCGAAAGAACCACCATTGATTCTGACACTCACACCCAGAAATTCACAATAGGCTCGGATACCTACGACATTAAAAACGCCTTCACCATCGAAAGTATCAAAGACAGCGGTATGGTTTACAACGCCATAGTGTTGTCGCAAAGTGAGGACGTTGGTAGCTCCGGCAGTAGAACCAAAGGGGTCATTATCGTTTTCAGAGGCGACATCACTCCAGGTTCCTACAACCTGTTTTACGACCCGCAAGAGCCTTCAGCCAACTTCCCGATGTATCTCGTTACGGAACTCAATATGGATAATGTTGTCAACTTCAGCCTTGAAAACCTTATGAACCAATCCGAAGTCTATATTGCGGATAATGGTTCGTTTACACTCAGTATCAACCAAGACAAATACACCGTCACAGCTACCAATATTCAAGTCAAGAAAGAGCAAGACCAGACGCAGGTCACTACCTCTTCAGTGGATTTGAAGGCAGCATGTTAAGGTATGTCCTTTCAACGGTCGAGGAAGGCGACTTCAACGGCACCGAAATCGTGACGGCAGGCAAGACGAAGCTTAACATTCTCAATTCACCGTGCAATGTTGTTGCTTTTATTACCGAAAATGGCGACCTTATTGGAATCATTTCATCGACATCCTTCGACAACGGCATTCCAGAGGGTACCTATTCATACAACGACAACTCCATCATCTTTATGCCAGGCATGAGCCTTCAATCGCTCAAGTTTGCTTCAAGCGGTGAAGCCACTGTGGCAAGAAATGGCGACACCTATACCATTAATATGACGGGTTTGACCTTCAACGGCATATCTGGCTCACCGACACTGCATTATGTGGGAACCATGCCTAACTTTGATTTCCCGTTCCCTCAGGAATAAGTAGGTATGCAGTGTGATTTTGAGCATTTCTGAAAGTAAGAGGAATTAATGAATAAAGGAACAATGAAAAGAATGAATTTATGGGCGCTTGTCGCTTCCATCATCTTAAGCGCCGCGATTTTCACCGGCTGCCATAAGGACAATCCAAACAACAACCAGTGGGGCGCAGAGACGCTCACCTTCAAGGTGAATAATTCCACTGACTTTATTATGAAAAAAGTGGAAGGTGGAAATTACTCGATGGAGTATATGTACGAAAACCAAGTGACGACCGTCACAGGAACGCTCTCCGACTTTTACATCTGTCCCGTCGAGGTGACCAACAAGCTTTGGGACGCTGTTATGGGTTGGAGACCCACAGGACAGTCAAACAATGGCGACTCATACCCCGTCAGCAATGTGAACTACTACGACATCGTTAAGGAGGGTGGCTTCATCGACAAGCTGAACGCGATGTGCGCCGACCAGCTGCCAGCTGGCAAGCATTTCGCGCTGCCCAGTGAAGCCCAGTGGGAGTATGCAGCCCGCGGCGGACAAAATTCGATGGGCTACATATATTCCGGATCCAACACGCTAGACGAAGTGGCTTGGTATGCCAACAACTCAGATGGTGTAACCCATCCTGTCGGCCTTAAGCAAGCCAATGAGCTCGGTCTTTACGATATGACTGGCAACGTCTGGGAATGGACCCGCGACAACTTCGTCTATTTCGACAAACTCACGCTCAACCAAGGTTTTAACTACGTGTGCAATGCCGAAAACAACTACCGTGTCAATCGCGGCGGCAGCTACGGCACCAAACAAATGGGTCTTGAAACATCCTACCACACATGGTTGGGAATGCACCAGGCCTATATAAACCGTGGATTGCGACTCGTTCTTGTGGATGACTTCGACGAAGAAAAACTCGTGGCACCTGCCCAGCCCGACAACCTCCTTTCCATCGCTGTGAACAACGGTACAGTTGGCTACTACCTCCCGATGGTTGAAGTGAAGGGCGGCAACTACGAGCTCGTTTACGAGCGCGACGGCGAACAGAAAACCGTCAGCGGAACGCTTTCCGATTTTTATATGTGCCAAACAGAAACGATGAACTACATTTGGGAAACCGTCATGGGCTCGAAACCACAAGGCCAAAGCGAGAGTGAAGGTCTCTATCCCGTTACGATGATTAACTACGAGGACATCACCAAGGTCGGCGGCTTCCTCGACAAGTTGAACACGATGTGCGCCGACCAGTTGCCCGCCGGAATGCAGTTTGCCCTAGCTACTGAGGCTGAATGGCACTACGCCGCCAACGGCGGACGTAAGTCGCATGGCTACATCTACGCTGGTTCAAACACAATAAACAACGTGGCCTGGTATTCCAACAACGCCAATCATGCCTCCCACTTCGTGGCCTCTAAGCAGCCCAACGAGCTCGGCATCTACGACCTAAGCGGTAACGTCTGGGAATACTGCAACGACTGGTATGCCGATCTGACCGACATTCCTGCCAACCAGGGCACCGACTATGCCGGTCCCGTGTCAGGCGAACGTATTGCAGGCTGCGGCGGCTGCTACGACAGCGAGCCCTACACTTGCACATCTGCCTACCACGGCCGCGAGATTGAACACAATGGCCGCAACGCCACTTTAGGCTTCCGCATCGTTTTGAGACGTATAAATTAAATTGTTTGAGCAGAAAGCATAAAAATGGGCGCAGATTCATTTGTCTTTTTGGGCTTTAACTTGCATGCATGGATAACCATTGCGACAGTACTGGCCATGTTCAGTGTGCTGCTGTTCACGAAGTTGCGCTCTGACTTGGTCTTTTTAGGAGCTATCGCTATCTTGTTTGTGACCGGCGTGTTGGATGCCAAAGAGGCATTTTCGGGCTTTAGCGGTACATCCGTTGTGGTGGTCGGTGTGTTGTTTGTTGTGGTGGCGGGACTGATGCATACGGGGGTGCTGCAATGGATCGTCAAGCACCTGCTGGGTCAGCCCAAGTCTTATTCGGGTGCCGTGGTGCGCCTGATGCTTCCCGTGGCTGCCCTCAGCTCGTTCCTGAGCAACACGACCGTGGTGGCACTGTTCGTGAACATTGTCAAGATGTGGTCAAAAAAGCTGGGGGTCTCGCCCTCCAAACTGCTTATACCGTTGAGCTATGCTTCGGGTATGGGTGGCGTGTGTACGCTGATTGGTACACCGCCTAACCTGATTATCTCAGGACTTTATGCCGACCATACTGGTACAACTATGAACGTGCTGGCGACCACAATTCCGGGACTGTTCTGTCTGGCTATCGGGGTGCTGAGCATTATCGCCATGCGCCGTCTGCTGCCCGACCGCAAGGCTCCTGAAGCGGCTTTCGAGGACACTTCGGAATATACCGTCGAACTCCTGGTGCCGTCAGACAATCCGTATGTCGGAAAGACCATTGCTGAAGCCGGAATCACGGAGGTTCGTGGCGGCAGACTCATCGAAGTGATTCATTTCGACGAAATTATCTCTCCTGTTCCTGATAAAGAGCTGATTATGGGAGGTGACCGATTGGTGTTTGCCGGTCAGATTGACGAAATTCTCGATTTGAAGAAAAGTCATGGCTTTGTGAATGCCGACCATCATGTATTTAAGATGAATGAGGTAGATCAGAATCGCCAGCTCCGCACAGCCTACGTCACTTTTGGCAGCAAACTTATCAATAAGACTATTGGCCATTCCACCTTCGAAAAGGACAACAACATGACGTTGGTGGCTGTAGCACGCCGTGGAGAACGCGTGGAGGAGTCACCCCGCGAGGTGAAGCTGAAAGCTGGTGACACTCTCCTTTTCGAATGTCCGCCAGAATTGAGCATTGACACCGACCGATTATCTTCGCAACTGCAGTTTTTCGATTCGGAGCAAGTGCCAAATATCGGTCCTAAAACGCTTGTATCGACCATAATCATGATTGCTATGGTGGCGCTATCTGCGCTCAAAATCATACCGCTGCTGCAGTGTGCTTTTTTGGCTGCCCTGGCAATGCTATTGTTCCACTGCTGTAACGCCGATCAGGCTATGAAAGCCATCAACTGGAACATATTGATGGTGTTTGCTGGATCGGTCGTCTTGGGTGTTGCCATTCAGAAGACAGGTATAGCCGAAAGGCTGGCCTACGGCATCCTCGATGTGTGCGGTACAAACCCTATCGTTGTGATGACGGCCATCTGCTTCGTAGCAACGTTCATCACCGAGTTTATTTCCAATACGGCGGCGGGCGCCATGTTCTTCCCCATCATGTATGAGGCGGCGGTGCAGTTAGGCTATGAGCCATACCCTTTCCTCATCGCTCTGATGATCAGCGTCAGCAGCAGTTTTGCCACTCCTATCGGTTCGCCCACGCACATGCTGGTTTACGCCCCGGGAGGTTACCGTTTTAGCGACTTTATGCGCATCGGTCTGCTGATGAACCTCATCATCCTGGCCGCAAACATCTTTATCGTCAACTTAGTCTATCCATTAACCCCACTACAATAAAAAATATGACCGAGACAAAAATATACGTAGGACTGAACGATGCTACAACTAGGCAGCAGGAACATAACACGGAGATGTATATCAGAGTTATGAAGTACGTCTGCCAGAGTCATCATGTTTCATTCTCTTTTATCATTACAGAAGGCGGATTTTTCCACGAGAATGGTAACTATACTCAGTAGCAAACCCTCATCCTGTCACTGATTGATGCTGATAAGCATGTGGCCGAAAATATTGCGAGAGACCTCTGCGCTTTTTTCAATCAGGAGAGTGTGATGATTACAGAGAGCTTGGTAAAGGCATATTATGTCCAAGAAAATCTTAAACAACAATGAAAAAAAACGGAATTATCCCTTTGATGTTATACGGAAATAATATATTTTTGCCGATATCTTGTAATGTATTTCTATTGTCTATTGCATATTAACAAGAATAAAAAGAATAAATAATAATAAAATTTTTTCAGTATGGTACATGATTTATACATTTTGATGATTACGGCCGGTGTGGTCAGTCTTTTGTTTAAGTTGTTGAAGCAGCCGGTAGTGCTGGGTTATATCGTTGCCGGCGTGTTGGTCGGCCCGTATTTGTTCGGAGAGACCCTTGTGAATGCGGATAACGTTAAGGCATGGGGCGACATCGGTGTGTTGTTCGTGTTGTTCTGCATCGGTCTGGAGTTCCGCCTCAAGAACCTTATCAGTAGTGGCAAAGTGGCGGCAGTAGGTGCGCTGACAATCATCGTGGGTATGATGATCTTAGGTTATGGTGTGGGAAAAAGTGCCGAATTGGACATGATCAACTCCCTTTTCTTGGCAGGTATGCTCTGTATGTCGAGCACCACTATCGTGATGAAGGTGATTGACGAAGCGGGCATGAGCAAAGAACGGTTTGTCAAAGGTGCGACCAGCATTCTCGTCGTGGAGGATGTGGTGGCGGTAGTGCTGATGGTCTTGCTCTCCAGTATAGCTATCAAGCATCAGTTCGAAGGCGCCGAACTGATCAGAAAAGTGGGCATTTTGGCCATCACGCTCGCAGCCTGGTTCGTCTTCGGCATACTGATTATCCCGACACTGCTGCGCTTAGTCAAACCCTATCTGAATGATGAAACGCTTATCATCCTCGCCCTGGGTCTGTGCTTAGGCATGGTTCTGACCGCAGAGGAAGCAGGTTTCAGCAGTGCACTCGGCGCTTTTGTCTTGGGTTCTATCCTTGCCGAAACGGTGGAGTCGCATCGTATCGAAAAGCTGATGACGCCGCTTAAGAATGTCTTTGCCTCTATCTTCTTCATCTCTGTGGGCATGCTGATCAATCCCTCCTCATTGGCGGAGTATTGGGTTAGTATCCTGTTAGTCTGCATAGTGATTATCGTCGGCATGATTCTCTTCGGCACCTTGGGTTGCTGGTGGGGCGGCGAAACGATGCGCGACTCCATGCTGACCAGCTTCTCGTTCGTGCAGATAGGTGAGTTCTCTTTCATCATCGCCTCTTTGGGCACCAGTTTAGGCGTTCTCCACCCTGCTATCTATCCCATTATCGTGGCATCCAGTGTGGTGACGACCTTCCTCACGCCCTACATCATGAAGGCATCTGTGCCATGTTATAATTTCCTCTATAATCACGCTTCTGAGAAGTTGCGTGCCAAAATTGACCAACGTGAGCAGCTTGTGGCAGAAGCGGAGGCGGCAACCCAATCCGAAGATTCACATGCATTGGCAGACAAAGCGCGCCATGCCGTCCGAAATACCTACCTCACGAAGCGTCTTGTCAATCTGTTTATCAAAAACATGAGTGCTAAAGACGAAAACAACCAATCTGAAACAAACGGTAAGTAAACCCTAATACTCCTCGTTTCCTAAATCAAACAAAAAAGGAGAAAAATAAGGCGTGAGCAAAAAGAGTCTGATCTGGAAAATACCCTGCATCGTTGTCGGTGTCATCTTAGGAATAGCACTGTTACTGTTGATTACAGTAACGGTTATTCTAGTGACGCCCAGCGCCCGCACGGCTGTTTTGCAGAAATGCGTGGCGAAAATCAATACGATGACCGACCTGGATGTGGATCTGGGACGACTCTATCTGTCGCCTTTCCATCATTCTCCGATGATTCTCTACCGCGCCTACAAGGGCGAAGAAGATCTGCCGCTGCATATAGAAATAGACAGTTTCTATGTCGGTCATCGCAGTCAGGATACGCTGATCTATGTACATGCTTTGCGCCTGCAAGGCAACGTGAAGAAACCAAAGGAGGGGGTGTCGAGTTCGGATCTGACTGCCCGTACCATCGTGGTAGATCGGCTGCTACTGGAACAAACAACCCTCCATTCAGATACCCTGATAGAAGCCGTGGGGATCGACGCTATCGTAAGGCATCTGAATGTAAAGAGCCCGGGACTCAATATCGCGAAGGGAGACTACCCGCTGCACGGTTTGAAGCTGGCGGATGCGTATGTGGGGATTGAGCTTCGCGACACACCCCCCGACGAAGAAGAGGACACCACTTCTACCCCGATGGCCTTCGACATACCGGATGGCGAGTTGCGCAATGTGCGGTTCGTGCTCAATCCAATGGGACTGGATTTGCGTGCCGGCTCTCTGACCACGAATGTGTTGGCTGATGTAGGAGGCAATCTCTACGATGCGCGTCGCCTGAATATCGGGAATGCTTCGCTTACCCTCGGAACCCTATACCTGCCTTTTGACACCATCTATGGAGATGCCCTGGTGGATTTGAACACCGATCTGATTAACTCGAACCGGTTATTCGTCCAATCCGATGCGTTTGGTGCGAAAGCGGACCTTATGGGCACGAAACTGGATCTAGAGACAATGCGGGTGGACTTAGCAGGTAATGCCGACTATCAAGGCAATAGAGCAAAATTGAAAGGATTCTACGATATTGATGACGAGCTGTATGACATGCTGGTGAATGTGGAGAAAGTGAACCTGAACCCATTCCTCAACGACAGTCCTTACGTGGAATTGGCAGGCGAAATACATGCACAAGGAAAAGGTATAGATCCTCATTCTCCAGCAATGAAGTGCAAAGTAGATATGCACCTGATCAATGGCATCTATAATCAAATTAACGTTTCTGGGCTGACGCTTAATGCCGAACTGGCCAATCAATCAGTGGCCGGAAATCTGCATTTGCCGGTGAAGATGACAGACCGTGACATGAAGCTAAATGCTGAGACAGAGCATCAGTTCCGTGTGTCAGACTTTTTCACCCCCCAGCGGATGAGCGTGGACTACCATACGCAGATGAAGAATGTGGTGGCGCACGTGTCGGGCGAAAAATTCGATATCGACACTCTGAACCTTGACTTTACAACAGATACCGCCACCTCGTTGTATCTGGCCACGCAAGGACTTATTATTGATGCACAAAGCCCGATGCATGCGCTCCGGCTGGTGGATGAAATACAACCGCTACTTGGGATTGTTACCGACACCTCGTTTGTGAATTCCATTGTCTCATTGCAAGACCTGACAATGCTGGATACGCTTCGTGGGCTTATTCCGGACCTACAGGCGGCCATAGAACTGACGGAAGGGAGTCCCATTCAGGCTCTCATTGAACGGGAAGGGTTGGATCTTAACAAGTTGACTTTGTTGCTAAAATCCGATTCTCTCCATTCAGACCTGGCATTGGATGCTTCCATTCCCTACATTGACCATCCGGACGACAGTGCGGGACTGCGCCTGCCTGCCACCACAGCGGCGGTGCGGCTAAACATGACGGAAGGCAAGACCATCGCCTCGCTCACCGCCAATACCAGCATCACGGATGGCGTGATGAGTGTGGATGGCCTCTGCACCGATGCTGCACTGCAGCTTCATTTGGAACGGAACGGGCGCGAGCTGAAAGGCACAGGACACCTTGCGCTGGACAGCCTCTTCTACGATGAAATGGACCTCGGAAACCGGACGGCGGACATCTGGATTACGCCATCTAAGCAGTATGACAACGCCATCCAGGCGGATGTGCGGTTGGACGACATCCCACTTGAACTGGTGAACAACATCCTTGACATGGAAGACATCGATTTGGACGGTATCGCACGGGTTAAGGCTACAGCAGATGGTTTACCTGCTCAATTGGATCTCTCCGCTGAAGTGCTCCCGTTGGATGTGACGGTCTATTACAAACCCTACGAAGTGCTGTTGAATCTGGATGAGACGCCTATCTTGATGAAGCATAACAATATCGAACTCAACGATTTGCACTTCTATTGCTCCAACAACTCCTATTTGGCTGTCAACGGTGGATTTGACCTCAATACGATGCGCTTGGACATAGATCTGGCTGCCGATAATTTCTCTCCGTTGACACTGGAGCCGGAGGGCGTTTTACCTGTTTATGGCGACTTGGCAACCGACATCCGCGGGAAAGTAGCCGGCCCTCTCGACAGTATTCTCGCAGACTTGAATATCACGATTCTGCCCACCACAGACCTCACCTATCCGATTGATAAAAAGAATCTGGCACAATTCAAACCGCAAGGTACGATCAATGTGCGGTATGGTACCGCTGACGGGGAACTTAACCTGGGCGGACAGATCAATATAGACGAAGGTGTGGTTCGCTATTCGCCCAATATGTACCCCATCATGCCCTTCCATGTGGATTCAGGAAGCCATGTCGCCTTCAACGGCCCCTTGGGACAGACTATAGTGAACGTCTCTGCTTCGCAACAGGTGAAATCTGATGTGCAATCGGAGGGCGAAGAGACACGCCGTGTGGTCTTCAACACGGGTGTGCGTGTAAATGGAATACTCGATTCATTGGGCCTCAACGCCATAGGCTTCTTCCTTGAAGCACCGAATGACGAGACCGTCACGCGAGAACTTGCCACTATGGATGAAGACACTCGCGAAGGTATAGCGGCCGTGTTGCTGGCTACTGGAATGTATATGGGCGAAAGTAATGTGGCTGCACAAAGGGATGGATACTCCCTGTCCAGTATCATCAACAGCCGTCTCAATGCCGCTATGGCGAACTCCAAGATGGGGAAAATAGTGGATATCGATATCAGTAGCGGACAAACCGAACATGCGTCCGGCAAAACCAACGACATGAACATCGCCATCAGCAAATCGCTGTTCAATGACAGGCTGCGCATCACAGTCGGCTCCACCATCTCCGACAACCCGGAGGTCAATAAAGCCAATGGATTGCTCAGTATGATATACGCAGACTATAAATTGACCCCGTCGGGCAGTGTTTATTTGCGCATGTTCTCACAGCGCGATTATGACAATATATTCGAAGGTGAACTCTATAAATCCGGTGTAGGTGTGGCAGCTACCAAGCAATGGAAACGTAACCGGTTCATGCCTTCATTGGGCGATACCATCATGCGTACATACAACTTCACAGCGGATGCGGATGTTGCCTATCGTTCCAACAACAGCATCGGTCCCAATCTCACCCTCGCCCATTCGATGAAAAACCTCCTGGGACGCGGAGAGACCTTTGCGATCAAAGGCTATGGCGCGTACTATTGGTCGCTGCGCAAACGAGAGCCGGGAGATCCTAAAACCACCAACACCTACAAATTTGGGGTGGATGCTGCGCTCATCTTCCCGTATCTGCACTGGGCGGGCAACAACAACCCTGACGGCGACACTCGCTACCGAATTGGCTACAAGTACGAGAACATAGCAGGCGGTTATGGTGTTCACAAGCTTTCCGGAGCTTTCTCGTATTTCATCCGCTCGTCTCGTTATATCACGCATGTCCTCACCCCTGCCTCGCTTTCTATAGTCAGAGTGAAAGCCGAATCACCGGATTTGATTAATAATGCGACAAACCGTCCGGAACTTCTCAAATTGCTTTATGGAAACGAGTTTATTCCCTCCATCGGATATGGAATCACCTATAGTGATTACCGCTCCAAACGGCGGGTCAACACGATGATTGACTTTGAAGTTAAAGAAGCTGGTAACCTGACCAACGCTATCTATTGCCTCTTTGGACACGAGTGGAGTGAGCATGACAAAGAGATTGCGCATATCCCCTTCGACCAATTCGTCAGGGTGACGGCTGAACTGTGGAATAAGTTCAACTTCACGGACCAAATATGCATCGCCACACGTCTTTTCGCAGGAGCCAATTTCCCGCTAGGTAACTCTTTCGAATCGGCTCCGCTTTCCGAAGCTTTCTATGCTGGCGGTCCCAACAGTTTGCGCGCATCCGAGCCTTACGCCTACGGACCGGGAAATTTCCATAGCACCAAATATAACCAGAACTTTTTCCATGCCGGTGATATAAAACTCGAAGCCAACATCGAACTGCGCTTCCCACTTGTTTGGAAACTCTATGGCGCCGTTTTCGTCGATGCCGGCAATGTTTGGAACTGGTATAACATCTCCGACATCCTCAGCAGTGAAGAATATGAATTGTTTGTCGAAAGAATGGGGATAACTGAAGAATTGCAGAACGGAATCATTGGGAATCCGAATATCGCGAAACAGATAGCCTTGGGCACAGGCGCAGGTCTCCGCCTCGACATCGACGGTCTCGTGATTCGTTTGGACTTAGGCGTAGGCATCCACGCACCTTACCAGACATACAAATACACCAAGGAGGGCACGCCTGATCTCACACGACCAATCAACACCTATTACAACATGCCTTCAGTTTTGGATGGCCTGCGCCTCAACTTCAGCATAGGCTACCCATTCTAATAGAAAAAAATCAGACGTTACCGATTACAATTGTTTTAATTTCTGAATCGTTTCTTCGGGATTCTCAGATTTAAAAACCGCATTGCCAGCCACCACTGCATCGGCTCCGGCAGCGATGATATCCGTGATATTGTCTGCGTTCACACCGCCATCCACCTCTATGAGGGCATTGGACTTGCTGCGCGAAATCATCTTGCGAAGCTCCGTGATGCGATGCAGCGACCTTTGGATGAACTTTTGACCGCCAAAACCAGGATTCACCGACATAATCAGCACCAAATCAAGATCTTGAATAATGTCTTCAAGTCCTGATACGGGAGTGTGCGGATTCAGAGCAACACCCGCCAGCATATCGTGCTCTTTGATTTGCGCGATGGTGCGATGCAAATGGGTGCAAGCCTCCCAATGCACGGTCAGCAAATCGCAACCTATCTCTTTGAAAGTCTGTATGTAACGTTCAGGTTGGACAATCATCAAATGGGTATCCAGCGGTTTCTCCGCCAACTTGCGAACGGACTTGATGACCGGCATCCCGAAGGAAATATTCGGCACAAAAACACCGTCCATCACGTCCAAATGAATCCAGTCGGCCTCAGAACGGTTCAACATCTGTATCTCTTCGCCCAAGCGGTTAAAGTCCGCTGACAACAAGGAAGGGGCTATAATTGGTTTCACACTCATAATCGATTTTTTCAGGCCGCAAAAATACGAAATGTTTGGGTAATATGTTCAGAATTTTACTTCCAACACCTTGTCTGCATATTGAAACACGAAAGGACCGGAAGAATGCTCAAATTGTTGTTCTCTTTCTGAAAACATTTTGAAAAAATCGTCATCAATATTAAAAGTAACCCAAACAGACTGGCCTGCGGGGATGCCGACACGCTCGAAGCCTACCAAGGTTTTCAGAGGACCTTTGGCGTCTCCTTTGTTGGTCAGGTAGAGTTGCGCCACCTCCTCGCCATCGCGTTCACCAACGTTCTCGATTCGGAAGGTGAATGTTCGGGTATTAGGGTCGAATTTGCCGTCCGAGTACTTGAAATCAGTGTAACTCAGTCCATATCCGAAAGGATAAAGCGGGTCTTCCGTAATATAGCGATAGGTGCGGCCCGTCATTTCATAGTTCTCGAAAGGAGGAAGCGTATTATCTGAACTGTAGAAAGTTACGGGCAGTTTTCCGCTGGGATTCACCTCACCGAAAAGCACCTCTGCCATGGCTGTACCTGCCGCCTGACCGCCATACCAAGCCGCCAAGACCGCTTCAACATTCTGGTTTTCCCAATCCAACGCCACAGCACCGCCAGAACAAAGCACAAACACGATAGGCTTACCCATTTTCTTGATTTTTTTCATCATATCTTCCTGAACACGAGGCAATCCGATAGAGGTTCTGTCGCCACCGTGGAAACCTTCCATCTCCACTTTCAACTCCTCTCCTTCCAGTTCCGGGGAAAGACCACCGACAAAAATCACCAAATCGCAGGAAGCAATCTGTTTTTCGAAATCGTCTGGCACGCGATACTTCCTGTCCACATGGTGGCAAGCGGTATCAAAGTATAATACAGGACGCTGATTATCTGGAAATTGATCCAAATACTGCATAATGCCTTCGTAATAGGTGACAGCGTGACGCGGGGTTCCGTTGTAGTTGCCGCACAACATCACTGGATCTGCCGCATTAGGTCCGATAATTGCGATTTTTTGGTACCTTTGAGGTGTTAATGGCAAAAAATGATCGTTGTTTTTCAACAATACAATGCTTCTTTGAGCCATTTGGAGAGCCATCTGGTCAAATCGGTTTGTGTTGAAGGTTGTATTAAAGGGTTGTTCAGGGTCGAACATACCCAGCTCCAGACGAGCTTTCAACACTTTCAGCACATGGGCATCAATGACATCCATTGAGATAAGTCCTTGTTCCACAGCCTCTTTCAATGCATTCAAACCGCTGCCGCACTCCAAATCGACAACAGAGCCGAACGCTGCAGCGGCAGCATCTGCAGCAGTGGCATGCGTCTTGTGCCGCGGAATCACCGTGTCGCGCTCCCAACAGTCGTTCAAAGCCCAACAGTCGGTGACAAAAAGCCGGTTGTAGCCCCATTGTTCGCGCAATATATTCACTAACAGATTCTTGTTGGTGCAGCAGGGATCACCATTCAGCCGATTGTAGCCACACATCACCATGCTCACCTCTGTATTTTTCACAATATACTGAAAAGCAGGTAAATAGGTGGTCCACATATCGCGATTGCTCACCTTGGCATCGAAGGAGTGACGATCCGCCTCCGGTCCGCTGTGAACCGCAAAGTGTTTGATGCACGCAAGCGCCTTATAGCGACCGTTCTTTTTCTGTTGCAGTCCGTTCACGCAAGCCGCACCCATGCGGGCGGTCAAGTACGGGTCTTCACCGTATGTCTCCATGCCCCTACCCCAGCGCGGGTCGCGGAAGATGTTGATATTGGGGGCGAAGAAGGTAAGTCCGGTATAGTCATCATACTCACCAGCCTTCTGAGACTGATAATATTTCATCCGCGCCTCATCGGCCACCATACCGAACATTTTTCCCACCATCTTGTCGTCGAATGTTGCAGCCAGCGCCGTAGGCATCGGATAGACGGTAGCATAACCGTTGCGCGCCACACCGTGCAACGCCTCGTTCCACCAGCTATAAGCCGGAATCCCCAAACGTTCAATGGCCGGGTTGTGATGCTCCATCATCCCTAACTTCTCGTCCAGAGTGAGCTGTTTCAAAAGCAGTTGCGCCCGCTCGTCTATGGAGAGATTCGGATTGCGGAAATCCTGCTGTGCGTAACTAAAAAGAAAACCAAAAAATAGAATAATGCCTATAAAATATCTCTTCATCTTATTGAATTATCAATTTTTTCGTCAAAATCTGTTTTTCAAGTTGAAATGTAATCAAATACATTCCTTTTTGAAGATGATTTGTACTAATCTTTTGATTGCCAGGAGCAGCCACACCGTTCATAACCATTTTGCCGTCAGCAGAGAGCATTGTCCAAGCAAATTCCTCATCCGTAGGGTTATCCATCATAAAATAGCCTTGCGTAACCGGATTCGGAGTCAGGTTGATTTTCGTTAATTCGTTCTCAGGAACATCACCTCCAAAATTGACATGCACTACGTACGTACGTGTAGATTGATGCGGCGTAGCA
>Ga0310696_10002726_pt1 | contig 22883 bp, 17 predicted proteins | sample AusTroGonzalo_MG_4_FD_203885 | JGI IMG/M metagenome (GOLD analysis project Ga0310696, IMG submission 203885) | Bovine rumen microbial communities from tropical cattle in Woodstock, Queensland, Australia - Gonzalo_02 (v2) (version 2) | ecosystem: Host-associated > Mammals > Digestive system >...
TGTCTGTCACGAATGCCAGAGCCATTGCCAGTGAGATGACAGCAAAGAACGAAAGGAGTATGATTCTCAGCCATCGTGCGAATCCCGTCCAGACGCTTACCATCATCAGGAGGAAAGGGACACTCAGGACGTAGAGCGAAGTGGAAAGGTCGAGTGAGAGTCCATGACGTATCACATCGCACATATCGCTGAAACTAACAGGATGGTCGGCTCCGTTACAGAGCATAAACACTATCTTGGCGGCAAAAAAGATGAGTACCGTCAACAGGTATGTTTTCAGAAGAAAAAGGAGCCTTTTCGCCATCAGCCTATAGTTTCTGCATCTCGTTGAGTTTCTTGTAATAACCGTCGAAGGCGAGCAGTTCCTCATGGGTGCCCCGTTCTACGATACGTCCCTCGTGGAGTACACAGATCTCGTCGGCATTCTTGATGGTACTCAGACGGTGGGCAATGGCTACCGTCGTACGGGTCTTCATCAGGCGTTCGAGCGCATCCTGTACCAGTCGCTCACTCTCTGTGTCGAGGGCCGAGGTGGCTTCGTCGAGGATGAGGATGGGCGGGTTCTTCAGGATAGCACGGGCAATAGAGACACGCTGGCGCTGTCCGCCACTGAGTCTGCCGCCTCTGTCACCGATATTCGTATCGAACTCTGCCTCAGAAGCCATGATGAAGTCATAGGCATTGGCAATACGGGCGGCTTCTTCTATCTCGTCCTGAGTGGCATTGTCCACACCAAAAGAGATGTTGTTACGGAAAGAGTCGTTGAAGAGGATGGCCTCCTGATTCACGTTGCCGATGAGTTGGCGCAGGTCGTGAATGCCAAGATCCTTCACATTGATGCCGTCGATGAGCACCTCACCTTCCTGCACATCGTAGTAACGGGGTATCAAGTCTACCAGTGTCGACTTGCCGCTGCCGCTCTGTCCCACAATGGCAATGGTCTTTCCCTTGGGAATGGTCAAGTTGATGTCTTTCAGCACCCATTGTTCACCATAGCGGAACGAAACATTACGGAATTCTATCTGATGTTCAAATCTGGGTAGGCGTTTCGGATGACTGGGTTCCTTGATGCTATTCTCGGCTAACAGGATCTTGTCGATACGTTCCATAGATGCCAAGCCTTTAGGGATATTGTATCCCACCTTTGAGACCTCTTTCAGAGGATTGATGATGCTGTAGAGAATCACCATGTAATAGATGAATGTTGGTCCAGAAAGTGTCATATTGTTCAGTACCAGCACACCACCGAACCACAAGACGATAACAATCATTGCCGTTCCCAAGAACTCACTCAGAGGGTGACCTAAGTTCTGGCGAATATTCACTTTCATGATATCGTTACGATAGGTCGTATTGATCGTATTAAACTTATCGCGCATCTTCCCTTCTGCACAGAAGGCCTTGATGATACGCAGTCCGCTCAGCGTTTCCTCTACTACCGTCATCGTGTCACTCCACAAAGCCTGTGCCTTGATGCTCTGCGCTTTCAGTTTTCTTCCTATCCACCCCATAAACCATCCGATGGTGGGTATGATGATGATGGCAAACAGGGTGAGTTGCCAGGAGATGAGCACCAGGGTGATGAAGTAAGAAATGATAAGGATGGGGTTCTTGAACATCAGGTCGAGTGATGACATGATACTTGTCTCCACCTCCTGAACATCGCCAGACATACGGGCAATGATGTCACCCTTGCGTTCTTCCGTGAAGAATCCCAGGGGGAGACTGACAATCTTATCATATAACTGATTGCGGATATCCCGTACAATACCAGTCCTGATGGGTACGACACTCGATGCTGCCAGGAAGTAGGCAAATGTCTTGAACAAAGTAGCGATAATCAGGAAAAGACCGATGAACAGCAAAGTGGTAGTAGCCCCTTTGTCTGCTATGAACGTGTTGATGTAATAGTAGATATTATTGATGGCTACATCTTTGAAACTGCCATCGCCCCACGCCATCAGTTCCGTCACGTTGACGCTGTCGCCTGTCTTGAAGAGAATCTGCAAGATGGGTATCAGGGCAGCAAACGAGAAGATGTTCAGCAATGCCGAGAGGATGTTGAAGACTATCGACAATACGATGTATTTCTTATACGGTGGTACAAACCGCCTGAGAACGTTCAAAAACTCTTTCATAATGCTTCTCCTAACAATGTTGCACTAGTCGAGCCCGTGATGCGGACCCGTACTGTCTCACCGATATGATGGCCTGCCTTGTCGAACACCACCATCTTGTTCTGTTCCGTCCGTCCGCAGAGTTGCTCACGAGAACGCTTCGAGAATCCTTCTACCAACACATCAAACTCCTTACCCTCATCTTTCTTGTTCTGCTGGGCAGAGATTTCTGTCTGTAGGGCAATCAGTTCATTCAATCGACGGATCTTCTCTTCCTCAGGTACATCGTCGGGCAGATGCTTCGAGGCATAGGTGCCTGGACGCTCCGAGTACTTGAACATAAAGGCAGAGTCGTAGCCCACCTCGCGCATCAGACTCAAAGAGAGTTGGTGATCTTCCTCCGTCTCAGAATGATAACCCACGAAGATATCGGTAGAGAGTCCACAGTCAGGGATGATGCGACGGATGGCGGCCACACGATCCATGTACCACTCACGGGTATATTTGCGGTTCATCAGTTTCAGGATCCTGTCTGAGCCGCTCTGTACGGGCAGATGGATATGTTTGCAGACGTTTGGCATCTCGGCAATTACCTTCAGCGTCTCGTCGCTCATGTCCTTCGGATGGCTGGTGGTAAACCTCACCCTCATCTCAGGCACCTCCTCAGCAACCCTCCGCAGCAATTCTGGGAAGTTGGTTTTCTCACTCCTCACTCCACACTCATCACTCCACGAATATGAGTTCACATTCTGCCCCAGCAGCGTCACTTCCTTATATCCCTTGTCTCGCAGATCGCGCACTTCTCTTAGGATGCTTTCTACATCACGACTCCGCTCCCGTCCTCTGGTATAGGGCACGATGCAGTAGTGGCAGAAATTGTTGCAGCCTCGCATGATACTCACGAAACCGCCTATCTTATGTCCTAAACCGATACGTTGTGGCACCACATCCTTATAGGTCTCCGTCGTAGAGAGTTCAATGTTCATGGCCTTATGCCCCATCTCTGCCTGGGCAATCAGGTCTGGCAACGACAGGTAGGCATCAGGCCCTGCCACAAGGTCGGCATGGTGGTTTTCCAACAGATCCTGCTGTGCTCTCTCCGCCATACAGCCTAACACCCCTAATATCAGTGGATTCCGACTCCTGTCTCCTGACTCCTGTCTCCTTTTTCTTCGCTCTGCGTCGAGTGCCTCTAGGCGATGGTATATCTTCTGCTCCGCATTATCCCTCACACTACAGGTGTTCAGGAATACGGCATCTGCCTCTTCCAGGTTGTCGGTAGTCTCATAGCCTGCCATCTGCATCACAGATGCCACCACTTCCGAGTCCGCCACATTCATCTGGCAACCGTAGGTCTCGATATATAGTTTCTTTGTCATTTCTGATTCTAATTTGGGTGCAAAGATACAAAAACAAAATGAGAAATGAGAAATGAGGAATGAGAAATGATAGTTTTAACCTAAAGATAACATAGTTTTTATAGAAACATTCATTTTTTCTCCGTATCTTTGCACCCGAAAAGAGAAGGGAAAGATGAAGAAAGCATTGATGTATCTCCTTTTGGCATTGGGCATAACGCTTGGTGTAGTGTTTGTCGGTGGGGCTGTAATCAGTTTTTTCGCAGGCTTCGTCGATGGCTACAACGAGTCTTCTCCCGGTACTACGGATTCAAGGACGATGATACTTTCCAGTGGTATGATATTGGTGCTCCTGACTTGTGTGATACTCAATATCGTGTTTCTCCGTCTCCGCTATGCATCGTATGCCGTAGGACGGATTCCTAAGGAGAAACGCTGGCAGGTGGTTGCCTGGTTAGTGTTGGCGATATCGGGTCTCACTTTGGTCTACAGTATGATGTGGAATCCCCTGACGGATTCCGATGAGGCTGCGCGTACTTCCTATGCCTGGATGAAGGAGCATCTGGTAACTTCGGTGATATTGTGTGTCATCATTGAGGCTACTGCAGATCTGATCATCTTCGGAGGGGTGCTGCGTGAGATATTAGAGTGGAAGCATCGTCCTGAAATCGTCATCCCCGTCTTTGGGGCTGTGATTGGACTTCTCTCAGGACTTTTCAGCCATCCCTTGTTAATCATCCCTGGTATGATGATGGCCCAGTTGGAAGGCTATGTCTATGAGTATAGCCGAAGTGTCATCCCCGTGATTATCTGCGATAGCGTCTTTTGGGTGGTGATGTTGTGTCTGATGGGTATCACCTTCCCTTGGTGGTGCTTGCTCATTGCCGCTGCAATGATTATTCCTGGCACCTTCTTTGCCATCAAGACGATGGAACCCTACAAGCCCATCGACTGAGGTAACGGGGTTTGATATCTACGCGAATCATTGGCTTAATAGCCGCTCGATCTCATCGAAGTCGGGCACACTCAGACTATTCCCATTACAAGTTGCCGGATAGACCCGTCGGCCTTCTCCGTCGAAGACCATATAGACATAATCTGTAAAATCATCCGTCAATTGTTTCACGATATTCTGATATACAATTTGCGACGGCAGCGGATAGTGCTCACCGCGAAGTTGGGCTATCTGCTGTTTCCATGCCGGTTGATATGAGAAACTGAAGTCTATGAAGACAAACACGGCCTGACTGTCAACCAATCTGTTCTGCATGGGGATGACAGCATAACGGTTTAGTCGGGAACCATAATCGATATGTGAAGAATTCCACATTTGCACATAGACTGGATGTCCCCGATATGGTGCTATGATGGAGTCTATGGTCAGCGACATCAACTGCTCTTCTATTTTTTTCTTTTCATCCCATTTTAGATTAGGGGGTATCAAATCATGAATGGTATAGCCTGTACGATGGCGGTTCTCCTCTGTGACTCGTGCCAATTTATCGCTGAAGAATTTCAGGTAGTTCCTGTAGTCTTGCGGCAGTGCTGCCAGTTCCTGTTCTTGATGCAGGGAGTCGATAGGTGTCAACTTGTCCATCTGCAGTCCCTGCAAGGTACGAGCCTTTAGTTCGTTATCAAATAGTTCAGGTAAAAGTACTGGTAGTTGTTGTAAGAATCTCACGATCCTGTCATAGAACGGAGGACATAATAGTTGGCGAGGGTCTTGGAGTTGGCGCATGTATATTTTGATATGTTCCATCTCTACAGTGTCTGCGTCTATCCAATAGTCTCCCCATTCCCGTCTCCACTGATCAAGTTCTTCTTGTGTGGCACCATTACCAGGTCTGTTTGCATTGCGCTGTTTTTCACGTTCCCGAGTGACATTCTGCAGGATGCCGCTTATAAAATGTACGGCCACCAGCGAGTCATTAATTGCCAGCAACTGTCTCATCTGTGGTGAACCATTGCGAGAGGCGGCATGACAGGCGAAAAAGTTCATGAGGTATTCCTTCAGTTGCTGGATGCTGATGGCAAACGGCTCTTTCAGCAGACTGTCAGCCAAACTTCTTGCCTGTGTCTCAAGTACAATCCCCTGTTCAATGACTGTGGGCTTGAGTTGATTCCATTCTGTACTCAGTCGAGCCAAAGGTCCGCTGGTGACGTAGGCCAATGGTGCCGAAATACTGTCGCTGCCATAGCGACGGCGACGTGACACCTCACGCATGTTGATATACAACTCGGTCTCTCGGTCAGGTTCGGCATAGAAGAACACGTCTTGGTCACCTAATGGAATATCGACAGGCGTGAGATGTGTCAGCGGCACCTGAGCAATGAAATCGCCTGATGGCAACACGTTAGCCAAGACAGTATCACAAGACCAAGGCGACTTTATCTGATAGGAACTGCCACCAATGCGCAGGCACACCTGTTCCTTCATACCTGGACGATACTCTAACAGATGGCCGCGGACGGTGGCCATACCGAAATGTATTTTGGGAGTGGGCAATGTGTCGCCGTCGGCAGACATGATTGATAGTTTCCGTTCTAATTTTTTGGGCAGAGCCATTGGTGGCAAGGGGTTGCCGTCGATGCGAATGCCGAAGAATCCCCACTCGCCACGACCTCCCGTCTCTGTCAGGTCGATGGTGCGCACGCGTTTCGGTAGGGGCGGGAATACAAGACGCACCATAAAGTCGCCTTTCTTTGGAGCCTTGAAGTGCTGGCCTATACGGATGTCATAGTCGCCTTCTATGCTACGAATGAAATATTGCCTTCCCCGTTCATCGCGCAGACAGACGGTTGGGTCAAAGCGTTTCCAAAGATATGATCCCATCTGAAGTTCTACGATGGTAGCCGTATCGTTGCGTTCGACGGCTTTCAACCGTGCCGTCTCATCATGGCCACGATAGACAAAGATTGTATATTGGAGGCCAGTAAATCCTTGTCCTTGATAGACGAATGGCGGATATTCTATGCGGATGTTCTTTGCCTGGGAGGTCAGGTTTGCCAACATTAGTAACAAAACGAAATAATAAATCTTTTTCATCTCATTCATTGATTTTTGAATTGTATGGGTAATGTATATGACCACATTGTCGGCTTATCTTCCCAATCGCGGGCTGGTGACCAATGGGGCATCTCTTTCACAATCTGAATGGCGGCACGGTCTATCTCTTCGTTCACACTGCTGCGCACCTCAACCTCCCTGATTGTTCCATCAAGAAGAACCTTGAAGCGCACATAGACAATTTCATCCGTTGGCGTAATACCCGATTGCAAGGCTGCATTCACGTGTTCCCTCAGATAGTCGCGCAAGGCTGATGCACCACCAGGGAATGTAGGGAGTTGTTCTTGGACGCCTAATGGATAATACACACTCGGCAACTCTCTGCCATGAGGTTTTCCTTTTTCTGCTTCCGATTCGGGCTCCGGAATCACGGGGACAGGTCCTTGATCCACGACTCCGTCATCGGAATCAAGCGACCTGTCCCCATGATTCTGTTCTGTCTGCGACTCCACTTTTTTCTCGGGTTCTGACTTTATTTCCGGCTCTTCTGGCAGGGACACTTCAGGACGCTGTAATTCTGCGACCTTCTCCACTGCCTTAGCAACAGTTTCTACTGTCTCATTCAATTTTGGCGTGGCAAAAGCCATGAGCGCTAATGCACTCAGCGGCAACAGATAGACGGCTTTCAAGGCCACCCATCGGTGGGATGGCTTGCGATACATCATTCTGAACCTTCGTTTGATGGGACTTTGGTTCAAGGCGTTCACAACAGGTTGCAACCTCGTGCTGGTGGCCTTACGAATCAAGAGCAACTGATAATCTTCATCCTTGATGCCAGTAGAGAGCACACGACGGTCAGCCTGATATTCATGGACATCACGCAGGTCCTGACGCAGCATCCAAGCAAAGGGCACACACCAGAGCATACGACAGGTGAACTCGCAGAACAGCATGTCCCATGAGTGTCCTAAACGGATATGTGACAGTTCATGCTGAATGACGGGACTTACATTCACGTCAGCAGGATTAAGTATCATCCACCGCATCCAACTGCAAGGTGTCTTGATGTCAGGATGAGTGATGACATGCACATATCTTGTCAGCCCCTCCACCTTCACACGCCTGCCCCGTAGGATAAGTCTGATGAGCATCGCCAGCGACCAGAGGTAGCGCAGCCAGGCGACAATCACACCAAAGACATATATCTCAATAAGGAGAAGAAGCGTCATGGCCCAACTCCATTTGCTATGACCGAGCAGGAAATGGTCAATACTTACAGGCGTGTTGGTGATTCTGCTTATGTTTCGGGCGTATTCAGCCTCCACATCGCTTGCCCATTGGTCGCCCTCCTTCTTTACAATGCCTTCTTCTGCGAGAATTCGTGATTCCAGTATCTCACGCCCCTGTGTCAAATAGTTGGGTGTCTTTGTCTCTATCTGAATCACAGGTAGCACCATACTGGCTAATAGTATCACCAAGAGCACTACACGATTCATGCCATGAAGCGTCTCGCGCTTCAGGAACAAGCCGAACAGCGAATAGAGCAGAGTCAAGCAGACAGCCCACCTTATTATATATATAATGAATGTTGCCATTGTCTATTCGTGTTTGTTTTCTCTCAGTTCCTTCAGGAAGTCCAATAGTTCTTGTTCACTTACTTTCTCTTCGGCTACGAGCGAGGAAACCAGTTCAATGTATGAGTGCTTGAAATAGCGGTCAACGAATCCGCCCAACTTTGTACTGCCATAATCTTCCTTGCTCACTATCGGCTCATAGATAAAGCCGCGTCCGACAGGTTTGTGTGTCAGGAATTTCTTGCGCTCCAGAGACTGGAACACGGTGGCGATAGTATTGATGTGCGGCTGCGGTTCTGGATAGCGTGCCTGCACGTCCTTTGGAGCACAAGGGCCTATCTCCCATATCCACTCCATGACTTCCTCTTCCTTGGTGGTCAGTTTGTTCATACTTTCAACGGTTTTTTTAGTTTGACATCGCAAATATAGATGTATTCTTTATAACATCCAAATAATATCCATGACATTTAAACTATTTTTACCGTTGAATTGGAAAATGATACAATGACAGGAGATTTTGGGGGAATCGTCGTAGCAAAAAATAGTAGTGCCGTAGCAAAAATTAGTAGTGTCGTAACGAAAATTAGTAGTGCCGTAGCAAAAATTAGTACTGTCTTCGCGCGTATGCGCGTATATACTTGTCAATTCACTTTTTAACCCACCTTTCCAGCTCATCCCACACTGAAAGTAAAAAATCTTACGTGTGGGATGAGCTGGATAGGCGGGTTATTTCCCAGTTTCCTACTACTCGCGCGCGCGAATAGCCTGCGCCACCACTTACTTATAGATGGTAAGACAGAAGAATGACAAATAGCGTTGTGCGTGAAAGTATGGTCTATTCTACCAGCAACTGTAGGCCGATGCCTCGGACGGTCTTGAGGTTGATGCGAGGCTCGTCGGCAAGCAGTTTGCGGAGTTTGTTGACAAACACATCAAGACTGCGTGAGGCGAAGTAGTCGTCCTCCGTATTCCAGAAACGGCTGAGGATGGCCTCACGGCGCACTACATTATTCTTATTGTCGGCTAAGATGGCCAGGATCTGTGCCTCCCTCTGGGTCATGGTCTGCGAAGCGCCTGTATCGTCGTTGCGCAGCGTGGCATGATCTGCGTCGAGGGTATATTTACCCAGTTTGTAGTGACTGGTTTCCTTCTGTGTCTTCGCTCCCCCTCGCATCTTCATCAGCGCCTGGATGTGGGCATCGAGTTCTTCTGGCACGAAGGGCTTCTTCACGTAGTTGTTGATACCCAGACGATAGCCGGCCTTCACGTCGTTGGGCGAGGTGAGGGCGGAGGTGAAGATGATGATCACGTTACCGTCTGTCTCACGGATACGTTCCACCATCTCGAAGCCGTTCATCACAGGCATGTCGATATCGGAGATAATCACATCCGGGTGTGTCTCCTCCCACGCCTTCACGCCTTCCTTGCCGTTACAGGCAGTCGTCACTTCGTAGCCTCCTATGATGTCTTCGAGGCCTGTCTTCTCGATATAGGCGAGGGATGTGTCGTCTTCCACTAAGAGTAATTTTATCATGGGTTTAATGGGTTTGATGATTTGCTTTGGGGATATAAAGGGTGAATTCTGAATATTTGTCTTTTTCGCTGCTGACGGTGACCTTGCCGCCGTGGGCCTGCATCACCTGATCCACGTAGTTCAGTCCGAGACCGAAACCCGAGACACCGCCCTTGCGGTTCTTCTCGTGGATGGCGGCTCGTCCGAACTTGTCGAAGATCACCTGTTGCTCTTCCTTTGTCATACCGATACCGTTGTCACGAACCTTTAATAATACGTTTTTGTCGGTATCGAAGGTTTTGATCTCTATCTTGATCTCGTCCTTCGAGTACTTGATGGCGTTGTCAATCAGGTTGGCGATGGCCTCCGTCATATACTGCTCGTCGGCCAACACGTTCTTCACCTCTAGGCGGGTGGTGATTTCGATGGGTTTTGTGGCTTTCGCCTTGGCCTTTTCCACGAGGTCGTTGATGATGGGCTCGATATGGATGTCCCACTTGTTCAGGATCAGTTTCTTGTTCTCTAACTTCGAGATCGTCAACAGTTTGTTGACAAGTGCCAACAGGTGTTCGGCCTCTTCCTCGATGATGCTGTAGTATTTCTCCTTGATCTGGGGTTTGTCGTCCACCTTGCCGCTGTGCAGGAAATGGGCCCCCATGATGATACTCGACAGGGGTGACTTCATATCGTGCACCATCGCATACGAGAAGTCGTTGCGCAGTTCCGCAATCTGTTCCTGTTCGGTGATGAATCGCAGCAGTTGGATGATGATGATGGCGAAGAAGCCCAGAATGATGGCGCTGATGAGGAAGAGCGGACTCAGTCGTCGACCCAGTTCGGGGTAGGGGTTGTTAAGGGCTAACCGGATGGCTTTCGATTGGTCGCGACGGATGCTGACGGGCTTTGTTTGCAGCGACCACGACGAACTGCGGTCATTGTTTTGGCGCAGCACCCGTCCTTCGGCATCTATCTCCTGAACAGTCACATCACGGTTGGTACGGGCCACGCTCAACAGCGAGTCGACAAACAGCGCCACCGTGTCGAGTGAAATCTCCGAATGGTACTTGCGACTCAGCGCATCGTTCATGCCTTCTACCGATGAGGCTAACGAGAGGTTGCCACGTGCCTCCGGCAGACTCAGCGTGTCATTCTCCGTCACGTCTTCAGCCCGGCTGTAACTCTCGTAGAACATCGCCCAGGTCAACTGGTTGTCAGCCCGCTCAGTGATATCCTTTGTCACCGACCGGTAGGTCATCCACATATAGAGTCCCAGCAGCAACAGCACCGCTATAGCACTCACTATCGACACATATTTATATCTGCCTGTATGCATAAACTGGTGCAAAGGTACGAAAAAGAGGGCTAAATACCAAATCTATTTGAGATTTTCGGTCTCACTCGGGAAAATCGTACACCAGATACTGCATGTTGGTCTCAGTTGGATAATTAGTGAGTCGACCTGAGCGTGTAACAAACGACAGTATGCCATTATATAAGCCATTGCCAAATGTGTATTGACCACTATAGATGTTGATATATTGAATACGGCGGGCATCATAGTTCAGAAGCCGTTCTGTGTTGAGGACTGGCATACCGTCGATGAGTACCATCGTTGGCCATGAAGTATCGTAGTGGGCATCCTCTTTGCGCACAATCAGTTTTTGTATGCCATTGACTGTTCTGTGACTTACGTAGAGCACATATTCAAGCAGCACTTCCCGAATGGTGTGGAACTGACGGTACTCGTCAAGATTATAGGATAGATCAGGTTTGGTGCCAAACACCGTTTCGTCGTAGTCAGACGGTGCAATGTCTTCCGTGGGTGCAATGGCGATCTGATGCCGTTGCATATCCAGAGAGCGGGCTTCTACTTCGCTGCGTTTGTAATGGAACACAAGATGTGAGAGTTCCTTTGGGAGCAAGGTGGCAAACGGACTGATCATCTCGATAGGCAGGCTCACGCCTGTGGTTGACACCGCAGAGAGTACTAACGGTTGCTTGCCATGAATCCCATAGGTGTAAAAGACGGCAATGGAGTCATTGACCATCTTTCCCTCAAAATAATGTATCTGTTTCCCTATGATACTGATGGAAGGGATGATTTGATTGTCCTTGAAAGTATGGCCGTCATGGACATTTTTAACCAGTGCCTTGATGATATGGCCTTCCGTCTCACGCACATTGGCCAATGACCATTGACTATTGGACATTGAACCCCAGTCTCCTGACTCCTGACTCCTGACTCCTGTCTCCTGACTCCTGACTCCTGTCTCCTGATGGCTCACAGAGTCAGGATCTGTGATTTCTACCCATTCGATATCATCATCTTTACTCTTGCGAAGAGGATTTACGATGGCGACAAGCCGATGAGACACGTTAGCGTTGTCGCGCGTATAGACCGATAGCATATAATACCCGCTATGGAGACTGGCTGGCAGTTCGATAGTACCAGTGCCCTTTCCTTCATCAAGACTCATCACGACGCCAGCCGCCAAATGATTCTTGTCACACAGTTCAGCGTAAGCAATCAGGGCATTGTCGGCAGTCACACTGACTTTCATCGCCTCGCCTGCAAGATACCATGTGCGGTCAGTCTCAACAGTCGCAGCAAAGGTACTCAGAGACAGTACCATCGCAACTGCCAGTGATATTACTTTATTCTTCTTCATCATCATTTTCTTCTGTTGGCCAAAAATCAGGTTTCACTATATATGCACCTTTGAATCTGACATCGAGTTGGTTTTCGTATGCCCACGCCGTTTCCAACTTACCACCAGACATTCTTTCGTCTTTCCAAACGCACAGGAACATGCCTTCATTGAGCAGTCGGAGGCAAAGCGCATTGCTGGGTTCTTCGACCCATAGACGGGCATCTTCCCTATGAGGATAATAGACAGAGAAGTCATCAGCATCGAGGAAGAACCGGTAATCACTCGTATTCAGTGCACACCCCACAAATCCGATCACATGTTTGCTCGATGTGAGGCAACGGATATTGGTAGGCAAGGCAGACGGCAACGGCGTGAACAAGCCCCCCATCTCCGAACCTGCCTGCTGCCGTGCAAGTTCATACTCGTACTCAGCCTTTGAGATGGCACGTTGATGTACCAGACCGCTGTACTTGTAATATATACGCTCATCGCTACGGTCTAAATCGTACATCTTGATTCTTTGGATGTGCTGTCCTTCGTAATTAGAACTGGCACCAACCATGATTGTCGAGCCTGTTGCATCCTTCCATCCACGCTCAGGGAACTGGTGCATCTTAAAGATACCCTTTCGTAGTGTCGTGTCGTAATACATGTTGGACGTATAGTCTGGATGCACTTCCCATGTCTCATCGTATGTCCACGAATAGTAATTCGTTTTGTCAGACTCAAAAGGTACGTCAGGAGTGACGAGCACGTCGATATCGCTTTCAGGAGTGTTCTGCACTCCCATTACTTCTGCAATCTCCTCGGTACGTAGTGGTTTCTGAGGTTCAGATTCATAGACTTCTCCATCGCACTCGATATGCAGGTAATATTCCATATCAGGATTGAGGTCGCCAACCCAGCAGAGGTAATATCCATCGATAGTCTGTGCCTTATATTCACAGCCGTCATTTCCGCGTACAGAGACGCTTGCTCCCATGACCGTTCGGGGTATGTAGTAAGAATTCATGTCAGAGTTAAGTGACATGTCAGAGTGGATTGCCTCTGTACGTGTCAGGATGAACTTATTCCATTTGGAAGAACATATCGTACCTTCGACAACGAGCAAGTCGGAGTCTTCTGTAGGAATGTCTGCTTCATATTCTTCAATACAACCCGACAATGTCAAAAGAAAAAAGGTAAAAAGGTAAAAAGGAAATGTCTTCATCAGTTGAACCGTATATTAAGTGAGACATAAGGAATGGCAGTGCCAAACACAGATAACTTATACCCTTTTATTTCCTCACCTTCGTTGACGTAATAAACGTTATAGGCATTTTTGCGTGCAAGGGCATTATATACACCTATGGAGAACGACGTGTGGAGAAAACTCGTCAGTCGATGGGTCGGCTCGATGTTAAATGCAAGATCCAACCGCATATAGTCCGGAATACGGTAAGTGTTGCGGTCAGTATAATAGGGCATGTATTTCTGATTATACGAGTTGTAGTATTTGCCGGCAGGTAATGTCGTCGGACGCCCTGTAGCATAGTTGAAGTTGCTTGAAAGACTGTATCTCTCGGTAAACTTGAAATTGAGCACAGCCTTCACCTCATGAGGTCTGTCATATTCGGAAGGATACCAGTCGCCATTGTTCAGGGGCATGGCTACCCTCTTGTCGTCCTGACGGAGCAAAGAGCGTGAGAAGGTGTAACTTACCCATCCGTTCAACCTTCCTATAGGCTTCTTTGCCTGAAGTTCTACACCGTAGGCTTTTCCCTTGGTTGAGATGACGTCGGTCTCAAGGTGGGGGTTCATCAGTAGGACTGCAGAACTGCGATAGTTCAGATAGTCGCTGATATGCTTGTAGTATACCTCTGCTGAGAACTCATATTTCTTGTCGACTGTCTCATGATAGATTCCAGCAGCCAACTGCCAGCCATTCTGGGGTTTGATGTTAAGGTCGGAAAGTTTCCAGATGTCAGTTGGCGACATGATGGAGGTATTCGACACTTTGTGGATATATTGGCGCATCGTGTTGAAACCGGCCTTCAGAGAAAGGTTCTCCTGGAGGGCATAACGGACCGACAGACGTAACTCCGGGGCATGATAGGTCTTGATGACACCTGTTTCGCGACGTGTTTCCAGGAATGTTCCCTCTGCTGGGAGTTCATCGTCAGTATAATAGTTTACGTCACGGGGACCAAGCGCATTGAACATAGAATAACGTAGACCTGCAGAAACCGACAGCCTTTCCGTGAGTGAACGCTCATAGTCAATGTATGCAGCACTCTCCAAGGCCTTTTCTTTCTGCAACTGTTCTGTACTGATACGTGATTCCTCACCTAAAGGCTCATACTGACCGGCCTGCACATTGTAATGCTGCACGGAGAGACCATAGGAGAGAGTCTGCTTTTCAGACAATCGCTGACGGATATGCAATTTACCCCACAACTGGTCAATACCGAAACTCAGTCGGGCCGCCATGGAAGGAATGCCCCTTTCCTCATTGAAATAGTCATAGTGGTCCAGTCCGGCAGAAAGTGTGGCTGTCGTTTTCTCATTAAGAATAGAGCGCCACTCCAGGGAGATGTTACGGTTTTGATAGCCGTAACTATCCTCTGAACTGAACGAGAACTTATCTTTACTCCAGTACCCATAGACCTTCAGGCGGTGTATATTGTTGAGTTTCCATGTCAGTACGCCACCAAGGTCGAAAAAGTTCGCATTACCGTTTTTGTAGCCGCTATCCTCTGGTAACAGTTTGAGAATCCAGTCACTATAGGTTGTACGACCATTCAACAATAGTGACACATGCTCCTTGACGATCGGTATCTCAATGTTCGCCTTGCTGGTAAGCGCACCAATACTTGCCGAGCCTGTCAGTTTCTGCATATTAGCCTCCTTTGAGGTCACTCTCAGCACACTGCTTATCCTCCCTCCGTATTCGACAGGAATACTTGACTTGAACAGTTCCACGTCCTCAACTGCATCTGAATTAAACGACGTGAACAGTCCGAACAGATGTGAAGGATTATACACGGTACCTCCATTGAAGAGTATCAGGTTCTGGTCTGTTGCACCTCCTCGCACATTATATCCGCTTGAAGCCTCTCCAACGGTAGTGACACCAGGCAATGTGAGTACAACTTTCATGATATCCGACTCGCCAAAGGCTGATGGGATATTCTTCAGTAACTGGGGCTTGAACTTCTCCGAACTCATCGTTGTGCTTTTTACAGCCGACTGACGACCGGCGACAACGACTATTTCAGCCAGTTCCTGATCGTCGGAAATACTTGCTTTCGCTTTCGTCACACCTGGCACTACATAGGTCTTTGTCCTTGCCGAGCCTGTCGACATGGTGTCATTGTCAAGAACAGGGATACCCCCCAAAAGACCTTCTCCCAACCCCTCCCTAGGAGGGAGGGGAGTGGTTACCTCTAAAGCCTGTTTGTTATTTGCTAGTAAGTCTTGAGAGATTATACTCCCCTCCCTGTTAGGGAGGGGTAGGGGGAAGGTCTTTCCAGGGAGACCCTCCACCACTCTTCTAAGACTATACTCACGCTCACTCTTCGAGAAGGAAAGATGATGGGTCTTCACAAACTGCTTGATCTGCTTTTTTTGTTCAGGAATGAGTTTGGCCACATCCGATGCCCCCTTCACATGATGCTTTTCTCCGTCTGAGGTTATGAGCGTATAATGGTCTTCGGTACTGAGAGTCTTCAGATATCTCTTTTCTCCAAATAAGATCTTTTCACCACTATAGATCTTCCACTCACTATGATAGAGACGGATACCGTTCGTGCTTCCGTCACAAAGAACAGACGCATATCGTGTGCTGTCTTCCGGATCATGTACAAACCTGTGACCATCTAACTCAAACCAGTCAATATGATCTTGCTCAGGCAGACAGAAGACATTCCCTACAGGTGAAAGGACGACAACCCTCTGCTCCAGTTGGTCAAAACGCAGTTGTACGTTATCATAAACCACACCATAATAACTGACACGGCCTTGATACATATTCGCATTGCCTTTGTAATATGGAATGTCATGCCACAATGACAACTGGTACTGTGGCTCAACCGCCCCTACATACAGGCGGGCAAAATCAGAAGCAGAGGCAAAATAATCCTGGGCTCCAACAGGCTGTATGACTACAATCATACAGGCTAATATCAACAAATACTTTTTCACTATTTACTTTTTTACCTTTACATCAGTCTGTCGATGGGCAGTTTGGCCTCTTTCCTGTAGGCCAGACCTGTCACCACACAGCAGAGTTCACCCCGTTGGTTGGTGATGCGCACATCCACGTAGGGTATCTTATGGTGGTTATACACCTCCGTCGCCTCTGCCGTCAACGTGTCGCCAACCTTGGCACTGTGCAGGAACATGATATTGTTCTCAATGCCGAAGGTCAGGGCTGCGTGACTGTTCATGACGGCTGCCAACGCAATGTCTGCCAGTGTGAAATAGACTCCTCCCTGACACACACCGCCAGCATTCAGGTGTTCAGGAGTCACCTCCAACTCTGCACGGGCATAGCCCTCGCGCACTTCTTTTAGTTCACATCCGCTATTTGCTGCAAAGCGGTCGTTTTGCGATAAGTATTCTTTTAGTGTCATTTCTTTCAGTCGTTTCTATTGAACGGCAAAATTACACCTTATTTAATTATATAACCCCCTATGGGTCGAAAATCCTGTATGAAAACGGATTTATTTAACATAGTTTTGCATAAAACGGGGCTTTGGTGTATTTAACCTAAAGATAACATACAAATAACAGATGGTTACGTGTTTTTTTCGTACCTTTGCCGCTGTATTAAGGAACTAATTAAGATTTTAGAGTATGATGAAACAGTATTATCGCATTCTGGCTTATGTCGGAGGAGGCATAGCCCTGATTCTGATCCTTTTTGCAACTTGTTGCACAGTGGTTGACTCTGGTGAGGTGGGTATCCGTTTCCATAAGTGGTCGCTCAACGAGCAGGACTATGGCGGTGTGGAAGGTACGTGCAAGGGTTGGGTGTTTTATAACCCCATCACCACCAATGTGTTTACCTATCCCACGTTCACCCAGCGTAAACAGTACGAGACGTTCTCCGTGAACGCCAAGGATGCTTCGCTCTTCGAGATGGATCCTACCATCGCCTATCGCATCAACCCTGACAAGGCCTGCGATATCTTCACGAAGTACCGTGTGGGCGTGAAGGAACTGGAAGAGGGATATATCCGTACCTGTATCTACGAGGCCTACCGTACTTGCGCCAATCAGTACACCTCTGACTCGCTGATGTCGAACCGTGCCAACTTCGAGCGTGATGTGCGTGCCCGTCTGGAAAAGTCGCTGATGGCAGAGGGATTCCTCGTGGAGGAGTTTACCAGTAAGATCACGCCTCCCTCTTCATTGCTCTCGATGATTGATGCCAAGAACACGGCTATCCAGAGTGCCTTGAAGGCTGAGAACGAGGTGAAGGAGGCTGAGGCCAACGCCAAGATTGCCGTCGCCAAGGCCGAGGGTAATGCCAAGGCCATGAAGATCAAGGCCGATGCTGAGGCTTATTACAACAGAACCATCGCAGCCTCGCTTTCACCGATGATTGTCCAGGAGGACATGATTGAGAAGTGGGACGGCAAGATGCCTCAGATCATGAGCGGCAACGGTGGCATGATCATGGACATCTCGAAAGTCATAGGCAGTGGCAAATAGGCGCAGATTATTTCTACCTTATTATACAAATGCAAAGAACCTCCATTTTTGGGGGTCTTTTTTTTAGTACGCAGAGAATTTCGTATTGCAAAGTTTGAAATGTATATTGCAAACTTTGCAATGTAAATCTCAAACTTTGCAATATACATTTCAGAGTTTGCAATTGAAAAACCAAGAGATTTAGTTAGGTTTACCAATGGAAGCGGATGCCGAGGGGTAGGGTAATCTGAAGCGGGTGCTCTGTGCGATAGGTATTCAAGCCGCTGCCATCATTGAAGAAATATTGCAGGCTTGGCTCGATGTAGAAGCCAATGTGAGGGGTGAAATCATATTGAGTGCCAAAGCCAAATGAGGCTGACCACTGGACGGGAACACTGAGACTTGACTCCTGACTGTAGGTGTTGATGCCGTTGTTGAAGTGTTCTACGTTGAGAGTGCTGTGGATGGGCAACTCCAGCATGGCGCCACCTGACGAGTACAGGCTGAGGTTTGCCTTATGATACCATTGCCAGCCAAAGCGAAGTGGGACTCCAAGATAATGAAACCTTTGGCCTTCAAAAATGTAACCCGTAGTGCTTCCTGTCATCCTCGTCGATTTCATTTTCGTATAACTGAGGCCTGTCTCGATGGATAGCCGAGGGGTGAGATGGTGGCTTAGGGTTAATTGAACGGTGAGGGGAAGGTGATGTGTGTGTTGTGCTACCATCTCACCGTGATTGATCATGGCGTTCTTTGCTGCGATTTCCATAAGCGAACGCGTTTCTTTAGTGACCTCATTTGAAGGGATGGCATTGTTCAGCGACCAAGAGTAGTCTATCCAGTTGTTGAAGGAGTAGTCTGACGGGACAAATGAGTTAGAAGCAGAAGCGAAACTATTGGTATAGATTGCTGTTGGTGTTATTCCCGTATCTGTTCGTCCTATCTGTCCGTTGTATGCCAGACGGATATCCCAAGATAATTTCTTGGGTTTAGTCGTTGCAATATAGTGCGGTTCTTCTTGTGAGGGCAAGGGGATGCGCTGATAGATGGTTGTATCTTGCGTAGATTTCTTCTTTTCTGTGGTTTGTGCCATTTCCGTCAGGGTATCTTCTACCTCCTTTATATAATAATAAGGTATAGAGTCTGGCTGGATGACGGCTTCTGTCTGATAACGGATAGGTTGTTGAGTAGGCTGCTTGCTGACGGAGGCATAGACGATCTCATCGTGTGGGGTCTCAATGACTGGCTCAGGCTGATGCTTCTGTGGCTTTGGTGCTGTCGCTGTTGGCTTGGTCTCTGGCTGAGGCTTGCGCAACAGTTTCCAGATGGCTGTTGGGATAGCGATAAGCAGTAGGATGAGCACCCACGACTGCTTGATCAGTATCTGAAGCATCCGTTTGGCATGGGAGAGTTGCGAGGAAGAAGAGTGGGGGGCAATGCCAAGCAGTTGACTGATCTCTTGATGCGATAACCCTTCGAACACAGATAGCCTGAATACCTGTTGATAGCCTTTTGGCAACTGCTTGACGAGCGACTGCAACTGCTCATAGTCGGGTATCAGTGTTGTTTCTTCCGTGACGAGGTTCTCACTGACCATCTGCTGGAGGGCTGCCTGCTCTTTGTTCAGATGTTCGCGATAATGGTACCCCACATTCCTGACGATGGAGGTCATCCACGACTCCAACTTGTCGGCTTCTCGCAGTTGGTTGAGTGAGGTCAGGATTACCACGAATGCATCGTGCAGCAGGTCTTCTGCCACATCGTCACCCTTCGCGTATTCTCTGCAGACGCTGAGTAGTTGGGGCCGGTATTGTTCGTATAGCAGATGCAAGGCCTGTCGGTCTCCTGCCTTGCATCTGCTGATCAGTTTATGAGTGTCCATCAGGGGTCAGCCTTCCCGTTGATAGGAGTCCCATCCCTCCAGTTCGAGGGTGTTGCCGTTGATCTTGGCCTTGATAGTATTACCTTGGGGCACGATGGTGGGGTCGAAGGTCAAACCAGTGCCGTCTTTGGAGAATCCTTCGCTTATCATGAATCCTTTGTTGTATTCGTAGGTGGTCAATTCGGCACTTGAGCCTTGATAGGTGACGGTATAGGCAAAGGGTGCATTGAGTACCCCGTTTAAGAGCCTGTAGCCGGTGTTGTCAGAACGGAACACCCAGGTGATCGTTCCTGTTGCGGCAATCCTGTCGCTTTTGAACTCTCCTGTCCATCTGCCCACAATCGGGCTGTTATTGTCTCTTCCTGGGTTGCCGTATTTCTGACCCGCATTGACACTGAGTGATTCGAATGCGTCTGCTGTCTGCTTGAACCAGGGATAACTAACAAAACTCATCATATTGTTGAGTGACTGCATGTTGTCGTAGGAACGGACAGAATACTCAATGGCATCGCCTGCAGCAAAGTAACATTTAAAACTATAGTCTATATCGCCATACTGCTCATTCTTATGATAGTCAGTCAACACATAGGTGAAGGGATCGAGAGCCACTTCGTTGGTGCCGTCCTTGTAAGTCTTGACAGTACGCAGATAGCCTGTGCCGTCGTCGTTTATCGCCATCACCTCGGTGATGCTGAAAGAGAAGTCTGGATAAAGTGTGACAGTGGCTTGCTGGTAAACATCATGTAGAAGGTGTTGCCAGTCATTCTGCCAGTAGCCTACAAGATAGTTGGGCGCGTTCTCGGCACTCTTGATCCGTTCCGTTGTCAGCACAAGGATACAGCAGATATTCTTTGCTCTGTTTACAAACGCCTCATAGTCGCCATTACCCTGGAAATCGTGCCGTTCACCCTTGCTATTGAAGATATTTGTAAAAGTGCTTGAAAACATGCTGTAGATGTCGTAGTAGTATTCCCCCTCGTACTCCATCCTGCATACCCGGGTACCCAAATCTGCAGCAGTACTGATGACCAACTCCTGAATGGCTGAGGGCAACTGCTCAACAAAGACATGCTTGACGGGTACTTTCTTGTCGTTGAATGTGGCAGACTCAAACTGGTTGGTGATATCTACCACCTGTAGTTTCAAGCCATTCCTTTCGAACAGTTTGACGACAATACCATTGTTGTCACTCGCTCCTTCTTTTCTTGTCAGCCCCATCCTTTCATAAATGTCTGGATCTTGGCCCGACAAATCCTCGTCACTCGATGAACATCCCGTTAATGTTGTCACTCCTGATAGCAAGAGCATCAGCATCCATAGAATACTTTCTCTTTTCATACTCCTTATTATTTATTTGTTGCAAAAATAACTTTTTTTCTCTTATATAGTGTCAAGAAGGTCGAAAAGACTGCATGCAAGGGGCTGATATTTAACAAACTTTTGCGTAAAAATGGGGCTTTGGGAGATTTAACCTAAAGATAACAAACAAATAACATAATGTTTTTGTAGTTTATTCTACCTTTGCAGCGTCTAAAGGACAAAAATACTTTAGAAATAAAAAATTAAAAAGTAAAAAATTAAAAGTTGAACAATTAAAAAATAAGAGTTATGGAATCAATTATCACAGTAGCAACAGTACTGACCATGTACTTCAACGCAATCAACAGTAACGATGTGAACTTCATGTACAACGGTGACATCGAGGATGGTAAAGTGAACAAGATCGAGGTCTATGAGCGTAATGCCAACCAGCAGATGGAGCAGAAGATGGAATACTGCTACGAGTACGACGAGCAGGGCCGTCTGACCAGCAAGGAGATGCTGAGTTGGGACGAGGCCAAGAAGGACTGGGTGAAGAACAGTCGCCTCACCTATAAATATTATAAGAATGGCTATAATGTGGAGGTAAGCCACTGGAATGCAGAGAAGCAGTGCTACGAAGTGCCTCAGGAGGTGACGCTTTACCGCATGAAGGCTCCCTGCCTGACCACGGTGAAGACCTATAAGATGAACGAGAAGCAGGACAATATGTATCTCACCAGCAGCATGGTGATGATGGAGCCGCTCGACAGTCGTCTGCTCGCTAACAATAATTGATTCAAGACTCTCTCTCACTATATATATTCCACTGCCATGTACGATATGATGCGTGTGTGGCAGTTTTTTAACATAAAGATAACATAGTTTTTGCAAGTTATTATCGGAAAGTATGTACCTTTGTCCCCGAAAAGTTTAATCCATTAATATATAACAACATGAAATTAAGAAAACTTTTTGTAGCAGTAGCACTGCTCACCGTAGGATTCACATCGGCACAGCAGATGCCGGAAATCCCCGTTGACAAGGATGTCCGTATCGGTAAACTCGACAACGGACTGACCTATTATCTGCGTCACAACAACACGCCAGAGAAGAAGGCCAACTTCTACATTGCCCAGCGTGTGGGTTCCATCCAGGAGGATGACTCGCAGCAGGGTCTGGCCCATTTCCTCGAACACATGGCCTTCAACGGTTCAGAGCACTTCCCTAATGGAAAGATGCTGGAGTATCTGCAGACGATCGGTGTACAGTTCGGACGTAGTCTGAATGCCTATACCTCTATCGACCGCACGGTCTATTACATTGCTGACGTCTCTACGGAGCGCCAGAGTGCCCTCGACTCCTGTATGCTGGTACTCCGCGACTGGTCGAGCGGTATCACGGCAGAGCCTGCAGAGATTGAGAAGGAGCGTGACGTGATTCACAACGAGTACCGTATGCGCAACAGTCCCAGTCAGCGTATGATTGAGCGCGCCCTGCCTACCCTGTTCCAGGGTTCGAAGTACGGTTACCGTATGCCTATCGGTAAGATGGAGATCGTGGATAACTTCAAGCCGGAGGAACTCGTGGCCTATTATAAGAAATGGTATCGTCCTGACAACCAGGGTATCATCATCGTGGGCGACATCGACGTGGACTATACGGAGAACCTGATCAAGAAACTCTTCGGTGACATCGTGGTGCCAGCAGATGCTGCCAAGGTGATCGACGAGCCCGTGCCCGACAATGAGAAGGCCATCTATGTATCAGAGAAGGACAAGGAGCAGCAGTATTCCATCCTCATGC
>Ga0310696_10002727_pt1 | contig 22879 bp, 23 predicted proteins | sample AusTroGonzalo_MG_4_FD_203885 | JGI IMG/M metagenome (GOLD analysis project Ga0310696, IMG submission 203885) | Bovine rumen microbial communities from tropical cattle in Woodstock, Queensland, Australia - Gonzalo_02 (v2) (version 2) | ecosystem: Host-associated > Mammals > Digestive system >...
GAAAAAGCATTGATGAAAAGGAATACGGTTTTCATATTTTACTGGTTTTTATTAGTCAATATGTAGAGAATTTTCCACACAAAAATCTGTTAACCACCAATTACTAACGCTAAAATTTTTGTGGAATATTGAATTTTAATTTTGTATCTTTTGTGTGCTAACAAAGGTAGATATTATGGATAACGAAAAATTGTCTTTTGAAGAAGCATATAAACAACTTAGCGACTTGGTAAAAAAAATGGAATCTGGCGAATTGCCGTTGGCGGATTCTGTTGCAGCATACGAACAAGGAATCAAGTTAAAAGCATATTGTGAACAGTTGTTAAAAGAAGCCGAATTGAAAATTGAAACATTAAAGGTTTCAACACAAGCATAATGGATTTGGTGTGGCTGAAAAAAGCAAATTGACCCCAGTAATGCAACAGTATGTGGATTTCAAAGCGGAAAATCCAGATGCGTTGTTGATGTTTAGATTGGGTGATTTTTACGAATCTTTTTTTGATGATGCAAAGGTAATAAGTTCTAAACTTGGTTTGGTTTTAACTTCGCGTGGAACGGACGGCGATGGGACCGATATACCAATGTGTGGCATACCATGGCATGCATCGGATAATTATTTTGGTCGTTTGGTGCGTTCCGGTTTCAAAGTTGCGCTTGTGGAACAAATGGAAACACCCGCCCAAGCCAAAGAACGTGGACACAAATTTATTGAAAGAAAAATCGTTCGTGTTTTGACCCCTGGAACACTTACCGATGAAAATTTGCTTACCCCAAAAAAATCTAATTTTCTTGTTGCTGTAATGGCAAGTAATGGCGGATGTTTTGATATTGCGGGTTGCGATATTTCAACAGGTGAGTTTTTTACCGGGCGGACAAACAATATAATTGACGATATGGTTCGTATTGCACCAGCGGAGATAATTTATCCATCTTTGGACGCGGAAAATGAAGCGGTGCTTGCGGTGCGTGATGCGTTTAAAACGACACCTGTGTTTGAAAAGATTTATCGACGTTCGGATATAGACACTATTATTTCATCGGTATTTTCATGTGTTGATAGTAATTCTAATCCAGCGGTTGGGTTGCTTGCGGGGTATTTGTTTAATACACAACGTGGGGCATCACTAACATTTCGTGCACCATATGAATTCAATTTCGGTGCACAATTATTGATAGATTCCGCAACGTGGAAAAGTTTGGAAATAGATGCGCCAATAAATGAGGGTGGGCGTTGTTTGTTGGGTGTTCTTGATAACACCAAAACGGCCGCAGGGGGACGTAAATTGCGTTCTTATTTGCGAACCTTGTCTGGGGATATTGGGGTTATAAAATCACGTCACGAACACATAGGACATTTGGTGTTTAATCATGATATTCGTGCTAATGTGATTGATATTTTGGGACATATTCCCGATGTCGGACGCAGTTTAGCGCGATTATTATCTGGGCGTGGAACACCACGTGATATGCGTTATGTATGCGAGTTTTTACTTGCTTTGCCTGACATAAAAACATTTTCAGTAAATTTAGATGATGGTTTGCATCGTGAATTTGAAAAAATAAATACCCATAATGAATTGGCATTGACATTAAAATCTGCATTGGCGGACGATTTACCAACGTTTTTCCGCGATGGCGGTGTAATTCGTGACGGCTTTGATGTGTCACTTGATAATATGCGCAACTTGTCCCATGGTGCCAAGGAAGCGGTTGCTGCCATGCAAGCGCAGTATGCAAATGAAACTGGGATAAGCAATCTTAAAATTAAATACAATAACATGCTTGGTTATTTTATAGAGGTTCAATCAACCAAGGCAGATTCTTTAATGAAACCCGAATCTGGGTTTATACATCGTCAAACGTTGGCTGGGAATATGCGTTTCACGACCGCTCGGTTGATAGAACTTGATAACAATATACGTAGTGCATCCGAAAAAGCCGCAGCCATAGAAGCCACCATCATAGAAGATTTAATAGAACGCGTTCGTGGTATTTGTGATGATATCCTTGGGGCCGCAGATTGTTTGGCGGATTTAGATGTTTGGTGTTCGCTTGCAATTTGTGCGGAACATTGGGATTGGGTAAAACCGGAAATTACCACTGATACACGGTTTGAAGTATTGGGTGCACGTCATCCCGTAATAGAATCGGTTTTGCGTGAACATGGTGATAGTTTTGTTAAAAACGATTGTAATCTTGATACCACATCGGTGGCTTTATTAACTGGGCCGAATATGGCCGGTAAATCGACATATTTACGACAAAATGCGTTAATAGTCGCGCTTGCGCATTTGGGGTCTTTTGTTCCGGCAAGTCGTGCAACAATCGGGGTTTGTGACCAGTTGTTTAGTCGGGTCGGGGCATCTGATAATTTAGCGGCGGGGCAATCTACGTTTATGGTTGAAATGAGTGAAACCGCTAATATTCTTCGGCGTGCCACGCATCGTTCGTTTATAATTTTTGATGAAATAGGGCGTGGGACGGCAACGTATGATGGTATGGCTATCGCCCAATCGGTATTAGAATATCTTGATGGACTTGGCGCACGAACATTGTTTGCAACGCATTATCATGAATTAACTCATCTTGTTGGTAAAGGAAAGTTAGAAAACGTTTCTTGTTTGACCATAGATGTTCGTGAACACAATAATGAAATTGTTTTTATGCATCGTATAATACCAGGCGTTGCGAATCGTTCATATGGTATTCATGTTGCAAAAATGGCGGGGATGCCCGAATCGGTAGTTTCGCGTGCACAAACTGTGCTTGATGGGTTGGAAGGTGGTACACTTTGTGTTGAAACACCCAACGTTTCGCATGGAGTTGAAAAACGTGCACAAAAACGTACGGAAGGAACCGAAAACAAAACGCAGTTATCTCTTTTTGGATAGGGAAGTAATATGGACGGTTGGATTATATTAGACAAACCATCGGGCGTATTTTCTAAAAAAGCGGCACATGATGTCGCAAAGATGTTTGGCGCGAAAAAAAATGGGCATATTGGCACACTGGATCCAATGGCATCTGGGGTTTTGCCGATTGCGCTGGGTAATGCGACAAAGATGATTCCTTTTATTGAAGAGGTTTGTGATAGAACCAAGGAATATTTATTTTCACTGCGATTTGGGTTTGAAACGGATACACTTGATATAACTGGGACCACGGTTGCCCAAACATCCGTTATACCAACAAGCCAATCGGTTTGTGCTGTGTTACACGAATTTATCGGCAGACAATCCCAGATTCCACCAATGTACAGTGCAATACATGTTGACGGAAAGCGTGCGTATGATTTAGCACGTGCCGGAAAAACAGTTGATGTTCCACCACGTGATATAGAAATATATGAACTTGATTTCACGGGTGTAGATGGAGATTCGTGGTGTTTTCGTATGAAATGTTCCCCTGGAACTTATGTGCGAAGTGTGGCGCGTGATATTGCAAAAAAATGCGGTTCTTTGGCCACGGTTGATATGATAAGGCGGACGCAATCCACGGGATTTACAATAAAAGACACCGTAAAACTTGATTTTCTGAAAAATATGTTTAATAATGAACACGATGTCGGGGCTTTCCTGGCACCGTTGGATTTAGGACTGGGGGACATTCCGGTTTTAAATCTTGAAGATGAAGCGGTTGTTTTTTATAAGAATGGCGGCTTTGTTAAAGTAAACGGCGTAAACGGTTATCGTCGCGTTTATTCTGGCAATGATTTTGTTGGAATTGGCATAGTAAGCGATGGTTTGTTACGTCCAAAACGAACAATTTAACATATAAAGGAAAAGATAATGTCCATTACAAAAACAAAGAAAGCGGAAATAATTGCTGCTTATAAAGTAAATGATAAAGATAACGGTGGTTCCGTGGAAGCGCAGGTTGCTATTTTAACTGAACGTATTCGCAATTTGACGGAACACATGAAAAACAACCACAAGGACGAACATAGTAAACGTGGTTTGTTAAAAATGGTTAACCATCGTAAACAACTCTTGGCGTATATCAAGAATCGTAATGAAAGTGAATACGAAGAGTTAATTAAGAAATTAGGTTTGCGTAAATAAAAAGGTCGGTTTTTACCGACCTTTTTTATTTAACAAAATAAACAATAAAACAAAGAGGTGATTCAAAAAAATAAATATAAAAAATAAAGATAATTATATAAACAAAAGGAATAAAAAATGGGAATAGATTGGGAAATAGATTGGGATGTAGTAAAAGTTTGGTGTGTAATTTTTGGTGCAATGGGGTTTGTGTTTATGGGGTTACAAGTCCAGGAGGAAATAAAAACTAAAAAAGCGGAAAAACAATCGCGGGAATTACAAAAACAACGCGAGATGCAATTGCGCTTTATTGAAAGATATAAAGATATGACAGGCAAAACACTTGGGCCCGACGAAGTAACAAAAATTATGCAATATTTAAAAAATCAAAAAACAAAATAAGGAGTTAACTATGCCGATTTCAGGTGGTGAATTACCGGAATTTGATCCATCGGAAGCCGATGGAACAGGTGTGATACCTCAAATGTCTTTTGGGTGTTTGGTTGGTGTTGTGGTTTTTATCGCATTTGTGGGGGCGAGCAAGGGGTTGGTTAAACTCGTTGATTGGTATTATGACGATGGTGACCAACCGCAACAAGTTACGGATAAAAAAATCCAAAAACAAAATCCACAAAAAAGCGTTGCAGATACACTTAACGCAATAGATACGTTGCGAATAATGGACACATTAAAGAATCAAAAATCAAAATAATCACTGGGGGACTTGTTCCCCCAGAATTGCATAAAAAAGTTTGCAAACGAGCAAATATGTTTTATAATCGCGTTCGGCGAAGAAGGAATTGTTCTTTTTTATACTTGACCAGCCAAAGAGTATAAAAACGAATAATTTTTCTTCGCAGGTTTAACGAATTAACCAAAACGGAGGAAAATATGTTATTTGGTTTATTTAACAAAGATGATAAAACACATCTTAACAATCCTGTTGCTGTTGAAATTAAATACGGTGATGAAACATTGCGTTTAGAAACAGGTCGTTTCGCGAAACAAGCAAATGGTTCTGTGATGGCGACAATGGGTGGAACAATGGTTTTAGCAACTGTTTGTGCCGAAAAAACAGCGGTAGAAGGTCAAGATTTCTTTCCTTTGACTGTTGATTATCAAGAAAAGTTTGCGTCAAGCGGTCGTATCCCGGGTTCGCGTGATCGTCGCGAAGGCAAAGCCAGCACAAATGAAACATTGATTGCGCGGTTAATTGACCGTCCGATTCGTCCTTTGTTCCCAGAAACTTTTAAGAACAAAGTTCAAATTATTGCCCAAGTATTTTCATACGATAAAAAGAACCAACCGGATATTGTCGCTATGATTGCGTCTTCGGCGGCGTTGGCTTTATCGGGTGTTCCTTTCCAAGGACCAATTGGTGCGGCGCGTGTCGGTTATATGAACGGTAATTATGTTTTAAATCCGTCCAAAAAAGACATTGAAGAATCCGAAATGGATTTGGTTGTTGCAGCGACTAAAGACGGTGTGTTGATGGTTGAATCTGAAATTGGTGAACTTGACGAAGCGACAACACTTGGTGCTGTAAAATTTGGTTTTGATGCGCAACAAGCCGTTATCAAAGCAATCAACGAATTGGCAGAGCAGGCGGGTAAAGAACGTTGGGAAACACCAGAAAAATCCGCTGAATATGTTGCCATGGAAAAAAGATTCGAAGATTTCGCAGGTGATATTGAATCTGCTTTGACAATCAAAGAAAAGTTGAATCGTTTGGAAACATTGGCAAATATTCACGCATCTGCTAAGGCGTTGATTCCTGAAATGTTCCCTGATACAACTGTTGCAACATCTACATTGGAATCTTTTGCTGATGAAATTGTGGAAAATATCACAGCGCGTATTATGCGTTCCAATATTTTAGCTGGTAAGCCACGTATTGATGGTCGTGATACAAAAACAGTTCGTCCTATTGAAATCGAATTGGGTGTATTACCACGCGCACACGGTTCCGCGTTATTTACACGTGGTGAAACACAAGCGTTGGTTTCTTTGACCCTTGGTGGTGGCAAAGATGCATTGCCGATTGAATCTTTGGATGGAACAGAAGATCGTGATTTCATATTGAATTATAATTTCCCTGGTTATTCTGTTGGTGAAGCCAAGGGATTAAAGAGCCCCGGTCGTCGTGAAATTGGTCACGGTAATTTGGCATGGCGTGCGGTTCATCCGATGGTTCCAACACGTAGCGAATTTGATTACGTGATTCGCGTTTGTTCGGATATTTTGGAATCTAATGGTTCTTCATCTATGGCGACAACATGCGGTGCAACCTTGGCAATGATGGATGGTGGTGTTCCAATGAAACGTCCTGTTGCTGGTATCGCTATGGGCCTTATCAAGGAAGGTGATGACTATGCGATTTTGACCGATATCTTGGGTGATGAGGATCATTTGGGTGATATGGACTTCAAAGTGACCGGAACCAACCAAGGTATCACCGCGTTGCAAATGGATATTAAGATTACCTCTATTACATTTGAAATTATGGAACGTGCTTTGGCACAAGCCAAAGATGGTCGTATGCATATTTTGGGTAAAATTGAGAAAGCCATCAAGGCGCCACGTAAACACGTGTCTGAATTTGCACCTCAAGCATACACAATGAAAATCAATCCAGACAAAGTTCGTGATGTTATCGGTAAAGGCGGTGTAGTTATCCAAGCGCTTACGCGTGATACAAACACAACTATTGATTTGGAAGATGACGGTACTATCAAAATTATGGCAACAAGCAAAGAAGACGCCGATGCTGCTATTGCACGTATCAAAGATATTGTTGCGGAACCAGAAATAGGTGAAATCTATGCTGGTGTTGTATCCGGTGTCAAAGATTTTGGTTTGTTTGTTAAAATTTTGAACGGTTTCGAATCGATGGTTCATATTTCCGAAATTACCGGTGAAAGATTGGCTACGATTGCGGATGCTAAAATCAAAGAAGGTGATAAGGTTTATGTCCGCTATCTTGGTGCTGATAAACGTGGTAAAACACGTATGTCCATGGTCGGTATAGATCAAAAGACCGGAAAAGAAACCAAGTAAAACATTTAATTGTCCGGTTTAAAAGCCGGACAATATTTTACTAGACGTAGGAATTGCGAATGTTGGTGCCCCTAAAAAAGCGGTACAGTTATTAGAATTCAAAGGAAAAACAAGATAGAAAAGGAAAATGGGAATGAACACAATTAAGAGCAGATTAGATTGGGATGACACGGATTGGGCAAAGTATTTGAATTGTCCCGAAACCGAAATTCCCGAATATCGCAAATGGTTGGAAAATACGTTTGAACCTGTTGTTGAAGTTAATAAGAAAAACGGCTTGTACCGTTTTGCTATGTATCGTTATGATATTGCACCATCTGGTTTTAAAAGATTTCAACTTTTTTTGACGGGGCCCGAAAAAGAATTTAAAAAAGCAACTGATGCGGTTTGTGATGCGAATAATTTGATTTCAAGTTTGGAATTTACAGATTTTTGGGCCAAAATGTATGAGGTCCCGAAAAAAGTGTTACAAATGAGATTAATAAAAGCTAGAATACCAAATAAGGAAAAATAAAAAGGAGAAAAGAATGGATATGGATACACTTATGGCACAAGCCAAACAATTACAAGATAATGTAGCGGTGGCACAGGATAGATTGGGGGGTATGCGTGTCAAAGGGCTTGCCAAGGGTGGTACGTGCATTGTTGATATGAGTGGTAAATATGATATTGTCAGTATCACAATTAATCCATCAATATTGGGACAGGGGACAGCCGCAGTAGAAGAAGCGGTGTTATCAGCGCTTCAAGATGCCAAGGGCAAAGCGGACGAACTTATAGACAAGGTTATGTCCGAAGCAACGGCTGGAATGCAGTTGCCACAATAAAATACTGGACAACGGTAAAAAAATAAATTATTATCGGTTTGCCTTAACGGATGTTTAGCTCAGTTGATTAGAGCATCTCGTTTACACCGAGAGGGTCGGGGGTTTGAGTCCCTCAACATCCACCAGAAATAAAACCGCCATTTTTGGCGGTTTTTTGTTGATAAAATACACTTGAAAAAAGTTTGTGGTATGCGATAATAAAGCGTCGAAAGCGGGGAATAGAGAGGACAACACAATAGGGGATTTTAATGGTTGCCGATAATAAAGATATAGCCGCTTACATCAATGATGCTTTTGAAGCGCGTCAGGATATAAATTCTATTAAAATTGGTGTGTACGACATAGTGTCTTCCGTAATGAAAGAAAATAATATTCGGATAGAAGATGATAAATTCAATATTCGCGGTTTGGATAATACCATTTTTGCGCAACAATATATTCGTATAGATAACGCAAATTTCTATCTTGCGTATATTTATAATACGTATACCAAAGACAAAAACTTGTCGGGGCTTTATGCAAGTAACTTGGATATGAATTTGAAATCTGTGATGGATGTTCGTGACAAGAAAAATGATAAAAGTTTATTGACATTTAATGAACGTCAGTTTGTTTTCGAACTTTTTGACATAGCCCAAAAGAAATGTGGTGTTGCAAGCCGATAAATAAGATAAACGTCCCTATTTGGGGCGTTTTTTTATTCTTGCCAATTTTGCCATTTTTATTGTAGAGTTTTTGATAAGGAAAGGTGTTCAAATGAAACGTTTTTTTGCATGTCTTGGATTGATTGCGCTGGCATCGTGTGGTGGTTCCGAAATTGGCGGAAATACCGCGCCGGATTCAGGGTTAGTTTCAAACGAAGTTCGTGCAAGTAACAAGCGTATAACGCCGTTGCCATCCGAAGTTTATATTTCTAGTAATCAAGGTGACGAAGATATCACACGTGCCGCGTCATCGGGGCTTTATGCTCGTGGGTATGAACGTTATGGGCTTGATAATGTAAAAATGAAAAAATATGAAAACTTTAATCCGCAAAACTTTACATTTATGATAGATGATCAGGGAAAAATTACGGCAATAAAGTTTGATAATCAAAATTCGATGCGTGATGGGGAAACTAATAAATTCCTTTATGTTATAACATCTGGGGATGATGATGACACAATAGCGGAAACACAATTAACATATCAAACCTATGCGTCGCGTGCTGGATTGCGCTTTTCTGATTTTGGCGCGTTAACGATTGCTGGTGTAAACAGTGGTGCTGATTTGATAATGCCTTATATTGGTGGATATGATGTAAAACACATAAACAAAGGTCAGATTGAAAGAAATTTGGTTTTTAACGGTGTTGCTCGTGGTAAGGTTTTTTCGGGGGCGACTGAAAATCCTTTGGAATTAAATGGGGTGGGGGTTTTGAATTTTAATGCGACCACTGGGGACGAAGTTTTAAATGCAAACTTTGGAAATTGGTATCCGTTGGTATCCGTAAGTAAAATTGGCGATAATGACCCAACTTTATCCATTTCCGGTACATATTCTGGTGATTACGAATTGAGCAATGTACCTGATAACGAACAAGTTGTATTTGATAGTGATTTTTATGGTTCTGTGGATGGTCAGGCCGAAGCAGTTGCGGCCGTTGATTACAGTCAAGGAACCGAAAATACCGCCGATTATAGACGGGTCACAATTGGATTTGGTGGAACAATATATTAAATTTGTATATTAATTGCAAAACATCCCCATAAGTCGGGGATGTTTTTTTGTGCTTTAACCCAGATTGCAACTTGACAAATAAAAATAAAGGGTTAAAATAGTGGCGTTTAAAAAAGAGGTAAAAATGGAAAGTGCCGAAATAATGAATTTGGTAAAAAAAGAGATAAGAAAATCTTTAGGAATGCGGATTCAGGCCACTACCGTCATATCGAATGATTCTGATTTGCGTAGTGAATTCGGGCTTGATTCTATAGATGAAGTAGAAGTGATTGCTAAGCTTGAAAAGCGTTTTAATATAGAAATAGGCGTAGATAAACACTTTGAATCCCCGCAAGAATATTACAATATTATAACAGAAAAACTTTATACCATTCCAAAAGGAGCCGAAATGAAAAAGGGGATTTTTGCATGGTTCGCTAACAAAAGTTCGGAAAAAAATTCGAAAAAAGGCGAAGAATTAGACGAAAAACAGAACGAAATGATGATTTTACAAATGATTTTATTTACCCATGCTGTAAATTATGATGCTTTACACGATATTATAAAGAGTAGTTTTTGTGTGGATGTTCCAAAGGATAAGTTGGAAAATGTCAGAAGTGTTGAAGCGTTGTATCACACAATGAAAAAATACGGTGAAAAAAGAAGATAAAAAGCCCCCTTTGGGGGTGTTTTTATATTTTTTGATAAAACTACTTGACAATATTTATTTTTGTATTATATTTGTATTGTTCAAAAGAACGAATCGGGTTAACAATAAAACAAAAAGGATAAAAAAATGGAAGAAGTAGAAGTCGGATTGAGCAAAAAGCAAATACGAGAATCATATGTGGGTGCCGTTGGTTTTGGTTTGTTGGGATTGATGTTGGTTGCTTCTTTGATAATGGGTGCTGTGAAAAAAAACAAGTCCTCGAATATGGTAGAAAAATCAAAAATCGAACTTGTGAATAAAGCAAACCAAGGATCTATGGGACGCTAGTTGATAGATGCTTACGATAATAAAAACCACCCAACAGGGTGGCTTTTATTTTGCGTTTTTCAATCTTAATTGTCCACATGCCGACCCGATATCATTTCCACGTTCACGACGTATGCGTGCATGGATACCATCTTTGAGTAATATGTCCTGGAAACGGTGAACCGCATTGCCCGATGGTGATGTAAATTCACGTTCAGCGACCGCATTCCACGGAATTAAGTTTACCATACAATTTTTTCCGGATAGCAATTTAGATAATTGTTCAGCGCATTCAGGTGCGGCGTTCAATAAATTTCCGTCACGGTCAGATACCAATAAATATTCTATCATTAATTGGCGGTTATGTGTTTCGGTAAAACGCCATGCTGCATCCATTATTTCGTGTATGGAATATTTATTCGCAATGGGCATAATTTGTTTGCGTAATTCATCGGTTGGCGCGTGCAAAGATATTGCAAGGTTTATCGGGCGTCCCCATGTAATAAGTTCGTTTATTCCAGGGACAATCCCGCATGTGGATACGGTGATTCGGCGCCATCCGATACCCATATCACGGTTTGCGCGTTCCATAAAACCGATAACATTTTGTGTATTTTGCAGTGGTTCGCCCGTCCCCATAATTACTATGTGTGAAACATCATCGTTGTTTGCATCACCATTTGCACGAATTGGTTTGTCGGAAAATTTATCGTTTCTTAATTCCCATTGTGCAACAAGAATTTGTGAAAATATTTCGTTTACTGTTAAATTGCGTTTAAGTCCCAGTAATGTACTTGCGCAGAATTTGCAACCCATGGCACAACCGGCTTGTGAGCTGACACAAACACTGTTGCCGTAACTTGTGCGCATTAAAACCGATTCTATTTGTTCGCCATCGTTTAATTCCAATAAAAATTTTGTTGTTTGTCCATCCGAAGATTCAAGTTTTTTAACAACACGGATAGGCAGAGTCTGTGCAACCATGTCAAGGTCGTGGCGCAGTGTTTCGGGTATGTTTTTCATAACCGAAAAATCGGGGGCGCCGCGAATTAACCATTCGGCGATTTGTTTTGCGCGAAACTTTGGTTGTCCCATATTGGTGACAAATTGTTCAAGTTCCGCATTTGTTAAATCAAAAAGAATTGTCTTTGTCATAATTTATATCTGTCATCATTTATAACAACCACTGCTTTGCGACGCAGTTGTTTTAATTGTTGGTCCGCCATAAACATTGCTTGTTTATACATAGCGTTTTGTTTGATTATTTCATCAAGGTTTCCATACTCTTTTGTTTTTGTGGAACTACAAACTAATAATACAGAACGATCTTGGACACCAGACCAAGTAAGTGGTGCAAGCCCAGCGATGCGTTCGCGAACGTCGGCAGATAATTCGTATTGTTTAGCGGTAATTTTTTGGGGAACACCACCAAGATTTTCGGCGATACGGATAGCATCGTCGCAACTTTTGGGCTTATTAAGTTTCTTTGCTATATCACTTGGAATATCAACAAGACGGATAAGAGTGACTTCTAACGGTAAGCCGTGTTCGCGTTCAAGTGCCGTTTTTTCTGCGCGAATATCTTGATCGCTGACTTCTACGTTGGGCAGTATGGTTTTTGCCACGATGACTTGCCAAGCGATGTTTGCACGTGTTGCGTTGATAGCCATGGCGTGTTCTGATGCGTCAAGGTTGCCGAGTTTCATTTTCTTTAGTTCTGCTTCGGCATCCTTTTCAGATGGGGTTAAATTGTAATTGGCCGCATAATTTAATTTTACATAGTCATCAATTATATTTTGTAATGCTTGGCGACGATTGTCCGTGGATGTTTTACCTTGGCGTGCCATAAGTTTTGTGCGTGCGGTTATATCAGTGTCGGTAATTGGTTTTCCCCCCACTGTTGCCACAACGGTCGCCGAAAAAGAACCTGTTGTGAAAAAAATACATAATAAACTAAACAAGCATAACGTTTTTTTCATTTTTTCCCCTTGATATGTTTTTTAATAATGTTGACCATCTACGCTGATTCCAAAACGGAATTGGAAAGTTGTTGTTCCGACATAATCCTCTTTAATCGCATTATCACGACGGTATCCTAAACTGAAATAATAACATGGGTGTTCATAATACAATGCTCCGTTGTGTTGTTGAAAGTGGTCATTTGTTACATTATATATGGCATTCAAGCGAATAGACCAACGTTGTGATAATGCAAAACCGACCCCCCCTGCAACTTCGTGGATAGATTCGGGGGTATATTGTGCTTCAATAATATCAGTGAATTGTTTCGACCATATGTGACCCACATTTAAATAATTACGGGATGTTCCTAAAACAATATTTGTTTCCAAATGTCGCAATTTAAAATCTGATTCAGAAAATCTGAAACGGCTATAAACATCTAGCCACTTCATATTGTTGTAAGCCAGACGTCCGACATAATCGGATTGACCATTGTGGAATCCGCTATTGGGATCGGTGTTTTCACGATCTGTGAAGTCATAGGTTTGTCCGAAAAATGTTTCGATTGTTTGTCCATCTTGATTAAAGGTCGCCCAACGTAAACCGTAATCTGCGAAAGTCCCGTTTTCCCATAAATCTAGTCCTGAAAAACGGTTGTTAGAAAACAAGGTGGCATCCGATAATAATGCACCAGCAGAATCGTTATTCTTCGCAAATCGGCTTGATTCAAGATGTCGCATTGTTGTTATACGTGCACGGGGTTCCAAAACCTGCGTCCATGTTTCGCCTGGTTTAAATAAAGGTAACCCCCATTCCAAATATCCGCTGGGCAAAAAGCGATGTTTTACACCAGAATACACTTCGTTATCTATCATTTTTGTGTTGTTAAAATTATAAACATCATATCGTGTCGCAACGCTTGCGGTTATACGGTTTCCCCCCCATAAAGTCCAAGGTGATGTAAGACGAAGTTCACCGATAAGACGCTCTGAAGAAATGCCATCGCCCGTGATTCCCAGAACATCACCAGAAAATGTTGCAAAAGTTTCCCTGAAAATGGGTTCGGTTTGGTATGTACCACGGATGTTTGGTAAAATATCGCCATCTGGTACGGAATAATTTCCTGTTTCGTCACGCAATTCTTGGAATATGTGTGTGTCGGCAACAACGTATCCAGACTGACCAAATAATTCTATTTTGGCACCAGAATCCAGATAGGGTTGTTCGTTATAAAATCCGTATTTCTGTAAATATGTTTTATCAGAAGCACGTTCTAAAAATATTGTTGCGCGTGCATTTTCGCCAAGTTCTATGATATCATCATTAAATACGTGCCAACGGTTATCACCGTCGCGATTATGGGTATAAGAACCCTTGGTTCTGTATTCGGAACGTTTGGCGTTTAAACGGTGCTCAAGTTGAAATAACGGATTTTCTGCCGTCAAATATGAAAATGTAACCGTAGCATCGTGTGTATCAGATAGATATAGATATACAGGTATATTTATTTGGGTCCCCATGTTGTTCGTAGATGCCATGTTGGGACCAAGAAATCCGCTACGGTGTTTAACACTGGGGTCTGGCATGGAAAAGTATGGGAACCAAAATACTGGGACATCATAGAGCCAGAATACCGAATTATAAAAATCTATGTTTTTATCATCCGCAAAATATTTTACTTTTGTAGATGATATTTCCCATGCTTCACCGAACGAGTCGCAATTTTTACAAGCAGTAAAAAGGGTGTCCTTGGCCACGGTTAAGTCGCCATCACGAGTCACATTTTCAGATTCAAGATAAACGTGCTCGCCAAGCCATAATTGGATGTCGTTTCCAGACATTGTTTGACCGTTTTTAGTGATATAAGAATCCGTAAGGGTCATTTTTTGTCCGGATTTATTTGTAATCTCCGTTTTGCCGGTTGTTTTTATTGTTTCTGTTTGAAGATCGTATTCAATTTTGTCCGCTTTGATACTTGTTGGCTCATTCATATCAATAGAGATTGCGCCAGCAAATACTGGGAACATCAAGACAGAAAAAATTACACATGTTTTTTTCATTTTTTGAATAAAAATCCAATGATAACAATAGTGGTTATGCAAAGCCCAGAGGCAAGTAATAACAAGTCGCGTCCCCCAGTCAACATGTTAGACATGGACATAAATGTTGCCATTATTACGGACATTGAAATAACGGAAATAACGGGAGCAAAACTCGTACGACGACGCAATAATGACGAGCGTAATAAAATTGTTAGGCATAATACGACCAGTATAAAATTCATCAATGGTCCCAAGAAGCGCGTACTCAATTCAGTTGCGATACTTTGGTGTTGTTTGATCGCTTTTTTTTCAAATAAGGAATTAACGAGTTGTTTTGTTGGCAAACGACGAACACGGAAAGTATTATTGTCGTTTTGTTCGTTCAAACTCAAATCCATGTCAAAGGTATCAAAATTGCCGATGATTGTGCTTTTTGCGTCCGCTTGCAAGGAACCATTTGTCATAACTATGGAAAGACCGCGAACGGTTGCAACTAATTCACCCTGGTCAGCAAAAACAACAAATTTGGCATCATTGTTGCGATTGTCGGATAACATAATTTGCTTTAAACTATGCCCTGAAACTTTATCCACATAAACAACTAAACCGTGTGTTAATTCGGTAAAAGATGCCTCTTGTAATTTCAAGTGAGCCAAGCCGTAACGTAAGTTCCACTGTGTGTCATAAAATTTTGCTTGTGTCATTGGAACTATCCATAAATTCAACAAAAAGTGCAATCCTGTCAATATTGCTGCTAATGTAAGTGCAGGACGTGCAATATTTTTTGGCGAGCAACCAGAGGCCATCATAACGACGATTTCATTATCCGAAATCATTTTATTATAAACAAAAAGCACAGAAATAAATGCGATAAATGGTAAAATAATGGAAACAATGAATGGTATCATCATTGCCGACAAACCAAGAAAACTCCCAAGATTAACACCGTAATTCATCAAGAATTTCATAGTAGAAATAATCTGGACCATCCATGCAAGTCCAGTTAAAACCAACAATAACAACGTAAAGATACCAAGCAGTTGTTTAGAAAAATATCTATCTATTATATTCATACATTCAAAGTATAAAGCCCAAAATACAAGGCGTCAAATATATTTACAAAAAATCGCCATAATCATATAAAAAAAGTTTGCTTTTTTCAGATTCGTTGTTATAATCAATTTGTTCTTAAAAATAAAATTTTAAGGGCGGGGCGTGAAAAACCCCGCCCTTATAGATAAAAAGACGTCAAACACATACCAAGGAGAAAAAGATATGTCTTTTGTTTCTATGCCACGTAAAGACCTGCTTTTAGCAATAGATGCGTTGGCTCGCGAAAAACAAATCGCACCAGAAATTGTTTTTGATTCACTTGAAACAGCGATCGCGAAAATTGCGAAACACAAATATGGTGAAGAGTTTAATATTGTTGCAACTATCGACCATAAGGATGGTTCTATTCATGTAAAACGTTTGTTTGATGTCATAGAATCTGTGGAGAGTGCGGGTGACGAATATGATCCAAGTACTATGCTGACCATAGAACAAGCAAAGAAATATGATTCTAATCCAACAGTTGGCCAGGTAATAGAAGATGCTTTGCCGGAACCAGATTTTGGTCGTGTGGCTTTCCAAACGGCACGTCAAATTTTGACTGCGCGTGTTCGTGATGCGGAAAATTCTCGTCAATATGAAGAATTTAAAGATAATATTGGCGACATTGTGAATTGTACTGTGACACGTTTAGAATTCAGTAATGTGTATGTAAATATTGGTGATAAAGCCGAAGGATATATTAAAAGTTCCGAAGTTATTCCGGGTGAGCATTTGAAATCGGGTGACAAAATTCGTGCGTTGATAATGAATGTTGATCGTACAAACAATGGTCCACAAATCTTTTTGACACGTACACATCCATTGTTTATGGAAAAATTGTTTGTTCAAGAAGTTCCGGAAATTTATGATGGAATTATTAAAATCAAAGGTGTTTCTCGTGATCCGGGTTCACATGCAAAGATTGCTGTGGAAAGTCAAGATCCATCAGTTGATGCTGTTGGTATGACGGTTGGTATGAAGGGGTCCAGAATTCAAAAAGTTATTGATGAATGTCGTGGTGAAAAGATTGACGTTATTTTATATTCTGAAGATCCAGCTGTGTTTATTGTCAATGCTATGCAACCAGTCAAAGTTGGTAAAATTATCGTTGATGAAGATGAGCATAAAGCAATTGTCGTTGTGAACGAAGATCAAAAATCCTTGGCGATTGGTCGTCGTGGGCAAAATGTTCATTTGGCATCTCATTTGACGGGTTGGAAAATAGACGTTTTGAATGAACAAGAAGAACAAGATAAGCGCGTCAAAGAAGTTAAAGAAAAGACAGAATTGTTTATGACAGGATTGGATATAGATGAATTGATGGCCCAACTTTTAGTATCCGAAGGATTCAGAAGTGTTGAGGAAATCGCATTCGTTGAACCAAAAGAATTGGAAGCTATCCAAGGTTTCAATCCAGAATTGGTTGCGGAATTACAAAATCGTGCCAAGAATTACCTAAAAAAAGTAGAACAAGATTACTTTGATAAGGGTCATGCTATGGGACTTTCTGATGATTTATTAAAATTTGATTTCATCAAACGTCCAATTATTATGAAACTTGGAGAAGCTGGTATCAAGACTTTGACAGATTTGGCCGATTTGGCGGATGACGAATTGGTTGAAATTTTAGGCGAAAAAGAAATGAGTAACCGTTTGGCTGGTCGTGTGATTATGAAAGCACGTGAATTGGCTTACGATATAAAAGCTGACGGTGAATAAGAAACTAACAAACAGGAACCAGAGGTTATAAAATATGGCAACATTGACACTTGGAAAATCTGTGACCGTTGACGCGGTTCAAAGTAAAAAAGGCGATTCCGTATTTGTGGAACGTCGTCGCCGTGTGGTTGCGCCAGGCAGCAACGAACTGCGTGAAGAACCTGTGGTTCCAACGCCGACGCGTAATGCAGCAGACGAAAAATTGCGCGCTGTTTTGGAAGCGGCGCATGCACGTGAAGAAGAACGCAAAAAACGTGAGGCCGAAGAAGCCGCGGCTCGTGCAGCAAGAAATGCCGAAATTGAACGTGAAATGCGTGAATATGAACAAGTCAAAGAACAACTTGCGGCGCGTGAACCTGTAATTGAGGAACCCCAAGAAGAACCTGTGGTGAAATCTCAAACGCCGCAACAAAAGAAATTTCAACAACATCATCATAACAACAATAGTGATGAAAATGAAGAAAGTGGCAACAATAATAACAAGCGTAATTCTAAGTTTTCTAATCAAAAGAAGGAATTCGCTAAAACAGGTAAAATATCGTTGCAAGATATTGTTATCGGTGGTGGTGATGACGATGATGATGAAATTGGGTTGCGAAGTGCGAATCGCCGTCGTTCGGAAGCATCATTAAAACGTTTTCGTGAGAAAGCTCGTGCCGTGTTCAATGCGCCCCAAAAGGTTGCTCATGAGGTTGTTTTAGGGGATACGATTGTTGTTAAAGATTTGGCTGCTGCGATGGCCGAAAAAGTCGGTAATGTTATCAAGAAGTTAATGGAAATGGGAATGATGGTTTCCCAAAATCAAACTATTGATGCTGATACTGCTGAACTTATTGCGACGGAATTCGGCGCAACGGTTAAACGTGTGGAAGTTAAACCATACGTTGATATTTTAGAACGTCAACCGAATCCAGAAAATTTGAAGCAACGTGCACCAATTGTTACGGTTGTGGGACATGTTGACCACGGTAAAACATCATTGTTGGATGCTTTCCGTAATGCTAACGTCGTTGCGGGCGAAGCAGGCGGTATCACCCAACATATTTCTTCGTATGAAGTTAAAACAAAATCTGGTGCAATTATTACTTTCTTGGATACACCGGGACACGAAACATTTACCGCTATGCGTGCACGTGGTGCCCAGATGGCGGATATAGTGGTTTTGGTTGTTGCGGCGAACGATTCTATTATGCCCCAGACAATAGAAGCGATAAATCATATTCGTGCAGCCAAGGTTCCGTTTATAGTTGCAATAAATAAGATTGATTTGCCAGAAGCGGATTCGTCACGTGTAAAGATGGATTTGTTACAACAAGAAGTTCAAGTTGAAGAAATGGGTGGCGATGTTCAATGCGTTGAAATTTCTGCTAAACAAAAAATTGGCTTGGACAAATTAGAAAATGCTATTTTGTTGCAGGCCGAAATGATGGATTTGAAGGCTGATGCCGATATGCCCGCAGTTGCTACAGTTGTAGAAGCTAAGATGGAAAAGGGCTTGGGGGCTGTTGCTACTGTTATAATTCGCCAAGGAACTTTAAAGATTGGTGATGTTTTTGTTGTGGGCGAGACATTTGGTCGTGTTCGTGGGTTAATAACATCTAATGGCGAACGTGTTAAGATGGTTAAACCTGCACAACCTGTTATGGTATTGGGGTTGGATTCAGTACCAAGCGCGGGGGATCAATTAAATGTCATGGAAACCGAAGCGCAAACTCGTGAAGTTGCTTCGTGGCGTATTCAAAAAGCGCGCGATAAAGCAAATGCTGCGAAACGTTCTTCTTTGGAAGAATTGTTCGCTAAACAAACGGGTGACAAAAAATTGACTTTACCGATTGTTTTGCGTGCTGATGTTCAAGGTAGTGTTGAAGCGATTACAGATATGTTGCGTGGTATAAAAACAGACAAGGCGAATATAGATGTTTTGTCTGCGGGTGTCGGTCAAATTACCGAAGGAGATATCCGTTTAGCAACAGCGTCTGGTGCGGTCATTATTGCATTCAATGTTCGTGCTGATGCGGCTGTGCGCGATATGGCGCGTACTAGTGGTGTTGATATTCGGTATCACAGCGTTGTTTATCGCATTACAGATGAAATCAAAGAAATTTTATCTGGAAAATTGGCGCCAGAACGTAAAGAAAACTTTATTGGTTATGCCGATGTTATTGCGTTATTCACCGTTGGTAAGGGAATTCGTGTAGCGGGTTGCCGTATGACCGAAGGTGTGATAAAAAAAGACGCGTTTGTGCGTTTGTTACGTGATAATGTCGTTATCTATGATGGAAAAATTGGTGAATTGCGACGTGAAAAAAATGAAGTTCGTGAAGTTTCTGGCGGTGTGGAGTTTGGTATGAGTTTTGATAAATACAATGACTTAAAGGAAGGGGATCGTGTTGAATGCTATGAAATTCAGGAAATCAAAGCGCAATTATAAGAAAAATTACTAATGCAAAGAACCGCCTTTTCGGCGGTTTTTTATTGTTTTATGTGCGGACAAATTATTTAGATCGATGAAATATTCTTTTAAAAAATGTTTGTTTATGTTCCGCTGTATTTCCGAAATCTGGCGCGTTTAGAATATTGAATAATATTTCCGAATATTTCGTGTCAAAATCTTCGATAACCTGATTTTCTGGGGTTTCGCTACCCAGAATTAGACGGTAATGATCCGTATTAAATCTGCGACTTTTACGAAGTTCAAAAACGAAAATGCCGTCATTCGTTTTTGCACGAACGTATGGTCCTGGGTTCCAACCACCATAATTGCCACGTACAGACATAATGTTTGGTTGACCTAGGATTCCCAATAATATTTCAAAAAGTTCCCGATTAGAAACCATTACACCGTCATCAGACATAAATTATACCTTGATATTATTTGTTTTTTGTAAACAAACTTTTTTGCAAATATGAAAGAAATTCGTTTTCTGGTTTATCTTTTTTCATTCCTGTTTTGATACGATTATAAGACATTTTGTAAATATCTATTAAATCATCCAATGACAAAGATTCGCATTTTTTATCACCAATAACCAAATCTAAGGAATAAGCCCCAGAAATAACGTTAAAATCAAAGAAAATATCAAAACCTTGTTTCCGTCTATTCCTTACTGACATGTGTGTTGGAAAGGGGTTCAACGCACCAAGAGGAAATAGACAATCACGCTCGTCAATATTCGTGACGTTTTTTGTTTTTAATAATTTTGCTTTGAAAGATGGGTGTTGCAAAAGAGTTAAAAGTAAATTTTTTATTTTTAAATTATCTTGTTTTTTTCCCATGTTTTTTCCTTTTAATCAAATGGATTTTCTGATTTAGTATATTCTATCTCGATTGGTAAGTGTTCCCACTTTAATGCAGTCGCAATTCCACGGCGTAGATAACGCGTATAAGATTCTGGAATGTCTGATGCACCACCAACATTTATAGTGATTTTCATTGGATGACGCCCCGTTTGTGAAGCAAACTTAATTTTCATTGGACGCTTTAAACGTGACATAGGTGGTTGACGTTTTTCTACAAGTTCCGCAATAATTTTGTTTATTAAACTGGTTGGAGCGGTTGCTGTTGAAATGTCCCATTGTTCGTATACGCGTTTGAACAGATTTTGAACCCCCGTTCCTTTTTCTGCAGATATTGCTAGTATCAAAGGTTTAATTATCTGATGAAAAGAATTAGAAAATTTATGCTTTAACCGTAAAAGTTTTTCTTCTCGTTCCATTTCGGGTATCAAATCCCATTTGTTCAATGCTACACACAATATTTTACCTGCATCATAAACACGTGCTGCGATACCCAACGCTTGATTTTCAATATCTCGTGTTGCATCAATAACCAAAATCACAATATCTGATTTGTCTATGGCATCCAAAGATTTTAGTGCAGATAAGGTTTCTACATCATCGCTAATATTTGCCTTGCGACGTAATCCAGCCGTGTCCATAAGTAAAATATTTCGACCATAAAATTTAGATGGAATTTTTACTGTGTCACGAGTTACCCCAGGTTCATCTTTTACAATTTGACGATTTTCACCAAGGACGCGGTTGACGAAGGTGGATTTGCCTACGTTTGGTTGCCCCATCACAGCGATTTTTATCCGTGGTTCATTGGTATTATTTATTTGTTCTTTTGTATCGTTGTGGATATTGGTTGTCAAAAATTCAAAAATAGCATCAAAGCCAGTTTTATGTTCAGCAGATATTAAAACTGGTTCACCAAATCCCAATTTATAGAAATCGTGGGTGTTATCTAATCGTCGTGCAGATTCCGCTTTATTTACCAGTAATAATACCGGTGCTTTTGTTTTACGACGTACTGTGCGTGCCCAATCCAAATCTTCAGAAATTAGTCCGACCCGTCCATCTACAACAAACAAAATAGCATCTGCATCCGCTATCGCATCTATTGCCATTGTTGTAGAATCGGCGGCAATCCCTGTTTTTTTATTTTCAAGTCCTGCTGTATCGCGTATTTCATATTCTGGATAACCGGAAATTTGACCGCTTATTGTATCGCGGGTTACACCGGGACGATCATGGACAAGCGCATCCCGTGTGTGGGTAAGCGCATTAAACAAGGTTGATTTTCCAGTGTTAGGACGACCTGTAATAGTTATTTTTGCCATGTTTTTTCCGTTGATTTTTTCGCATTATAAAGCAAAAATATAAATAATCAACCTAAGGAGGCGTACTATGAAGAAAAAAATTGCTAAATGGTTAAAACCCGTAAAAAATGTGATTTTGTCTCCCAAACGCTTTTTTACAAAAATAGTCGCTGATGGCGATATGGAAGAATCCATGTTAAAAGCGTTTATGTATGGTTTAATTGGTGGAGTATTAGTATTGGGGTTGAATTTAGTTGGTGGTGCAACAATCACAATAACTTCCGTTTTTTCTGCTATAATAATGACACCTGTAATTGCAGTAACCCTGTTGTTTGTGATGGGGGGACTTATGATGTTGGTTTCGGAAATAACTGGCGGTGAACGTGATTGGGAAATAGCAATAAAGGGTTTGGCTTCTGTTTTCTTTGTGTACCCCGTTATTCTTGTGTTGAATGCATTGGCATTTAATTGTGTTTCTATGTGGATAGTGAGTTTGCTTGGTGATATTTATGTGCTGTTCTTATTTTATAATATTGCGTTGTATTGTATGCGTGGAAAACGACTCGCGGTTATCATGGTTGTTTCCGTGTTCGCTATCTCGTTGGTTTCGGTATATTTAAGTAATTACCAGCTTGGTTGGTTCATGTTAAAGAATACTGGCGCGGCATTGTCGTGCGTGTTGTAAAAAAATACTCTGTTCCATAAGATAGTTGAAAACACCTTGATTTTGCAATATATTATGCTAGTTTTAAAATGATATAAAGGTAATCGATATGTTTTGGTTAAAAGAAAAAATAATCCAATTCAAAGAATACTACAGATTAAAGAAAGAATATAAAATTAAAAAGAAATGGGCTTATTC
>Ga0310696_10002728_pt1 | contig 22874 bp, 16 predicted proteins | sample AusTroGonzalo_MG_4_FD_203885 | JGI IMG/M metagenome (GOLD analysis project Ga0310696, IMG submission 203885) | Bovine rumen microbial communities from tropical cattle in Woodstock, Queensland, Australia - Gonzalo_02 (v2) (version 2) | ecosystem: Host-associated > Mammals > Digestive system >...
GTTCCGGCGCCCGCCAGTCCATGCCCGGCATGATGGAGACCGTCCTTAACGTCGGTCTTTGCACCGAGACGATCCCGGGCCTCATCGCCAAGACCAACGAGCGTTTCGTTTACGACGCTTACCGCCGTCTGATCACCATGTACGCTGACGTCGTCATGGAAAAGGCCGAGGGCATCGAGCCCGCCGACGGCGAAGGCATCCGCCGCCAGTTGGAAGGCATCATGGACGCCCTGAAAGCCAAGAAAGGCTACAAGAGCGACACGGATCTGACCAGTGAAGATCTGCAGTACCTCTGCAAAGAATATAAAGCCAAGATCAAAAAAGTCCTGGGCAAAGAGTTCCCCGACACCGCGGAAGCTCAGCTCTGGGGCGGCATCGGCGCCGTCTTTAAATCCTGGAACGGCAAACGCGCCATCGCTTACCGCCGCATCGAAGGCATCCCCGATGACTGGGGCACCGCCGTCAACGTGCAGGCCATGGTCTTCGGCAACATGGGCGAAACTTCCGCCACCGGCGTCGCTTTCTCCCGCAACCCCGCCACCGGCGAACACAAGTTCTACGGTGAATGGCTGATCAACGCTCAGGGCGAAGACGTGGTCGCCGGTATCCGCACCCCGAACCCCCTGAACAAGGCCACCAAGAACGAACAGAACAAGCACATGAAGTCCCTCGAGGAAGCTATGCCGGCCGTTTACAAACAGCTCGACAACATCCAGAAGAAGCTCGAGAAGCACTATCATGATATGCAGGACATCGAGTTCACGATCGAAGACAAACAGCTCTGGATGCTCCAGTGCCGCGTCGGTAAACGCACCGGTATGGCCGCTCTGAACATGGCCATCGACATGGTGAAAGAAAAACTGATCGACGAGAAAGAAGCCGTCATGCGTTTGAAACCCGCCCAGCTCGATGAACTTCTGCACCCCATTCTGAATCCTGCCGAAGAAAAGAAGGCGACCGTCATCGCCAAAGGCCTGCCCGCCGGCCCCGGCGGCGCCGTCGGCAAGATCTACTTCACGGCTGAAGCCGCTTGCGAAGCCGTCAAGAAGAACCCCAAGCAGCCCGTCATCCTCGTCCGTGAAGAGACGAACCCCGAGGACGTCGAAGGTATGCGCGTGGCCGCCGGTATCCTTACCGGCCGCGGCGGCATGACCAGTCACGCCGCTCTGGTGGCCCGCGGCTGGGGCAAGTGCTGCATCGTCGGCTGCTCCGACATTGATGTCAACACCTCCGCCAAGACCATGAAAGTCGCCGGCAAGACCTTCAAGGAAGGCGACGTCATCAGCTTGAACGGCTCCAAGGGCTATGTCTATGGCACCGAAGTCAAGACGATGGATGCTTCCGAGAATCCGAGTCTCCAGAAGTTCATGAAGCTGGTCGACAAGAACCGCAAGATGAAGATCAGGACCAACGCCGACAACCCCGCCGACGCTCTCCAGGCCCTGAAGTTCGGCGCCGAAGGCATCGGCCTCTTCCGTACCGAGCACATGTTCTACGGCAAGAACTCCGAGAAACCTCTCTTCCTGCTCCGCCAGATGATCCTGGCCAAGGACGTCAAGGAAAGAGAAGCGATCCTGGCCAAGCTGGGCGTTTATGTCAAAGCTTCCGTCAAGGACACCATGAAAGTCATGAACGGCAAGCCGGTCGTCTTCCGTCTGCTTGACCCGCCTCTGCATGAATTCGTCCCGCAGGACGAAGCCAAGCAGAAAGAGCTGGCCAAGGCCCTGAAGATCGACGTCAAGGAAGTCCGCGAGCGCGGCGAAGGCCTCCACGAGGTCAACCCGATGATGGGTCACCGCGGCGTCCGTCTCGGCGTCACTTATCCGGAAGTTTCCAAGATGCAGTTCAAGGCTATCTTCGAAGCCGCTGCTGAACTCAGAAAAGAAGGCTTCAATCCGAAACCCGAGATCATGGTCCCCGTGACCTGCTCCGTCAACGAACTGAAGTTCCAGAAGAAGCTTTGCGACGAGGTCTTCGAGGAAGTCAAGAAGGCCACCGGCGACAAGAAGCTCTCCTTCATGTTCGGTACGATGATCGAGATACCGAGAGCCGCTCTGCTGGCCGACGAAATGGCTGAAGTGGCTGAATTCTTCTCTTTCGGCACTAACGACATGACCCAGATGGGCTTCGGCTTCTCCAGAGACGACATCGGCGCCTTCATGGGCGACTATCTCGACAAGAAGATCCTGCCCGCCGACCCGTTCCAGACTCTGGACCAGGACGGCATCGGCCAGCTCGTTCAGATCGGCACCATGCTCGGCCGCGACACGCGCCCGAACCTGGAAGTCGGTATCTGCGGCGAGCACGGCGGTGACGCCGAATCCGTGAAGTTCTGCTACTTCAACGGCCTCGACTACGTTTCCTGCAGCCCCTTCCGCGTTCCTATCGCCCGCTTGGCCGCCGCTCAGGCCGCCATCGAGGAAGAGAGATCCGCGAAGAAGTGCAAATGCGGGAAGTGCAAATAACTTCCATTAATCGAATGGTCTCCGGAATTTTTCCGGAGACCATTTTTTTCCCAAAGGAAAAAGCTATGAAAACTTTAAGCCTCCTTCTCATCGCGAGCCTTGCTTTCTGCCTTTTCGGCTGCAAGACGACCGAGACAAGTGAACTCCAGCCTCCTCCCGAAGAGGAATTCGTTGAAGTTCAGCCCGCCGCCCCTGAAACTCCGGCAGCTCCTGCCGCTCCCGGGTTAACGAAGAACGCGGACGGCACTTTCACCATGCAAATGACGGAAGTGAAGTAAAAAAAGAATAAGGGCGCTTTAATAAGCGCCCTTATTTTTTGCGTCGGCGTAAATGCTCTGCAGCACGCCGAGCGCGATCATGGTGCAGAGCAAAGACGACCCGCCGTAAGAAAAGAGGGGAAGGGGAACGCCGATGACGGGCATGATGCCTGTGCACATCCCGACGTTCATGATAACGTGGGTCGCGATCAGGACGGCGATGCCCGTCGCCACAGTGACGCCGAAAAGGTCGCGGGCGCCGCGGGCGATCCTAAGGGCCGCCAAGATCAGGAAAAAGTAAAGGCAGAGCAGCAAAACGGAGCCGATGAAGCCCCATTCCTCCCCGAAGACGGAGAAGATAAAGTCCGTGTGCCTTTCCGGCAGAAAATTCAGTTTGCTCATGCGGGATTCCCCGTAGCCTCTGCCGAAGAGCATTCCGCTGCCAAGCGTCAGCTTCGACATCAGCGCATGGTACCCGTAGCCCCAGGGGTCCCTTTCAGGGTGCCAGGTAAGCAGGAAACGCTGCTTCTGGTAATTTTTCAGAAGGAACATCCAGACCGGCGGGAAGGCCGCCACCACGCCCAGGAAAGTCGTCAAAAGCAGACTGAGCTTCGTGCCCGTCACAAGGAACATGGCGACGACTACCGGGAAAAACGTCAGCATGGTCCCGAGGTCAGGCTGGAGCAGGATGAGCGCCATGGGAATGGCCAGGATGCCGAACGACATGAAATAATATTTCCAGTTGTAGCGGTGCTCCTCGAAATCCGCGAAATAGCGCCCAAAAAGGAAAATTACGGCTATTTTGGTGAACTCCGAGGGTTGTATCCCGAACGATCCGAAACCCAGCCAGGCTTTCGCTCCGTTGCGTTCCTGGCCTATTATGAGGACCAGCAGCAAGGAAAGAAGCGAAACGGCGTAGATGATGGTGGCGTAGTGGTGGAAAAAAAGGTAGGGGATGAGCGAGACGCCGACGGCTAGGATTATTCCTATGAGAAGCCACATCAGCTGCCTGGAAACAAAGTCGGACTGGTAGCCTAAGGAAGCGCTGTAAATGGCCAAAACTCCCGTAACGCAGAGCAGAATGGCCGGGATCCATAAGAAGTAGCAGATATGATAGTGCCTGAGATCCCTCATTTTCGCAAGGCGTTCACAACGTATTTTCCAAGAATGTCAGTCTCTATGTTGAGCGAATCGCCGACCTTCAGATTTTTCAGCGTGGTGTTTTCAAAAGTCGCGGGGATGATGTGCAGCTGGATATCCGGAACGTTGTAGGCGATGGTAAGGCTGATGCCGTTGACGGCGATGTAGCCTTTCTCCACGGCGTATTTCATCAGCTCTGGCGGGAGGGTGAAGCGCAGGACCATGTCTTCTCCTTCGCGGTGGAAGGAGCGCAGGGGGACGCAGCAGTCAACATGTCCTTCCACGAAATGCCCGCCTAATCTTGTGGTTGGAGTGACGGCGCGCTCAAGGTTCACGAATTGCCCGTATTTCAAATTGCCCAGCGACGTGCGCTTTATGGTTTCGCCCTGGAGCTGCACGGTGAAGGAGGCGTCGTCTTTTTTCGTAACGGTCGTGCAGACGCCCTCAATCGCCACGCTTTCGCCCAACGACAATTCTCCGGCAAAGGACGCTTTGACGGTCAGGCTAAGGACATGCCCCTCTCTTTTGAGTTCCAGGACTTGGCCAATTGTTTCTACGATGCCTGTGAACATAAGTATTTGAGGCACTTTGATAGCGTCTCTTTAAGTTTTCCGCGCGGGGAGATGATGTCTATTTGCCCGTGTTCCAAAAGGAATTCCGCGGTCTGGAAGCCTTCCGGCAGATCCTGGCGGATGGTCTGCTTGATGACGCGGCCGCCCGCGAAGCCGATCATGGCTTTCGGTTCGGAAATGATGATGTCGCCCAAGGTCGCGAAGCTCGCGGTCGTTCCGCCGTAGGTGGGGTTCGTCAGGATGACGACGTAGGGGACGCGCGCGTTTTTCAATTTCCCAATCGCCGCGGCGGTCTTCGCCATCTGCATGAGGCCTACGATGCCTTCGTGCATCCTGACGCCGCCGGAAGCGGTGACGACGACGAGGGGGATCTTTTTTTCAAGCGCCAGTTCCGCGGATCTGGTGATCTTTTCGCCGACCGCCGAGCCGATGGAGCCGCCCATGAAATCGAAATTCATGACGGCCAAAACGATGTCCTGGCCATCTACTTTGCCAACACCCGTGATGACGGCTTCGGGCTCCCCGGTCTTCTCGCGGTTCTCAGCGTGCTTTTCGGGGTAGGGTTTGCCGTCGTTGAAAGAGAGAGGATCGCCGGAAATAAGGGCATGGTCGAATTCGGAGAAGGAATTCTCGTCGCAAAGAAGCTCGATCCTTTCAGCCACTGGAAGCTTGTAATGAAAGCCGCATTTGGGGCAGACTTCGGAAGCTTCCGTAAGCTTTTTAGCGTAAATTATCTCACCGCAGCCCGAGCATTTGGTCCAGAGACCGTCAGGGATAACTCTGCGCTTTTTGCGCAAGCGGGAAAAATTGTTTATCAATTGCTACCTCGGGGGGAGAGTGCCGAGGGCCGGACTCGAACCGGCACGTGCAAAAGCACAAGGGATTTTAAATCCCTGGCGTCTACCAATTCCGCCACTTCGGCATTTAATGAATGAAATTGGAGGCGGCGATCGGAATCGAACCGATGAATGAAGGTTTTGCAAACCTTTGCCTTAGCCACTTGGCTACACCGCCTTTTTTAGAAATTGTGTTGATTATCCTACCAAAAAGGGCCTTTTAAGTCAATCAGCCTTTCGGGGGCTTTTCCGGTTTCGCGGGCCTAACAGGCTTTACTATTGAGACTTTGATCTCTTTGGGCTCTATTGCCTTTACTCTTCCGGCTTTCACCGGCAGCACTTTCACGGGAAGGGTGTATTCCGAGGGGGCGAGGTTGGAGACATCGACGAAAGCTTTGACTTCCTTGGGGTCGAATTCCTCGACGTCGTCCATCGGCACTTCCATGGTGATGTCAACGGTGGCGGGGGTGAAGGTCGCCTCGCAGTTACCCTGCGGGGTGCCGAAGTGTTCCACGGCTATTTTTTCCATGGCGACGATCTTTGGCGCGTGGCTGATCTCAATTTTTACCCTGACGTTCCTGGTGTGCGTCTCGATCTTCTCCGGGACGATGACGGAGCAGAAAGTGTCGAGGTTTTTCCTGACGCCTTCCACGCTCAGGCTTTCCGTCATGACGCCGGTCATCTTTGAAAGCAGTTCCCCGGGGCCCTTGACGGTCACAAAGGAGGGCGTGATGTTGGTGGCGGAAACGGTGTAGCCGTCGCCCGGTTCGCCCTTGATATCGACCATGACCGGCAGGCTGCGGTCGCTTATGGTGTCTATTACGGCTTTCAGGCGCTTGGGCTCGATGTCAACCACGTTGAATTTTCCCTTGAATTCCTGGGGCCCCATGTAGCGCGCCATGGAGGGCTTCAGCTCCAGCGCGGGTATCACGTTCTGCTGCGTCTCGCCGGAAAAGTCGAGCATTAGGGAAAAGTCGTCCGGTCTTACGAGATCGCGGTCCATCTTCGTGCAGAGGACCGTCAGCTCCACCGTGTTCACTTCCTCGGTGGAGTTGGTATAGCAGGTGAAGGCTGTGAACTTCTCGGGGTCGCTCACGTTGCAGAGTATCTCGGCCTTCATGGTGAATTCCTCGGCGCCGCTCAGTTTGTAGCGCCCCCAAAGGAAAAGCGAGAGTCCGATGGAGATGAGGATAACGGTCGTCAGCCTCGTTCCTTTGAATTGATTGAGTTTGAAATCCGCCATTTTATTTCTCGTAGGTAAGGTAGGGTTCCAGTTCAAAAAGCAGGTCTTTTATCTTTTCCGCGCCGTCGTCGTAGGTCTCGTCGTCCTCCACGGGAGCGGAGAAGCGGACGAAGGCCCAGCGGTCGCCCAGGCCTTTGAAGACAAGGTCGAAGGTTGTCTTGAAGGGCAGCCACATGTAGCGCCTGGTGGCGTAGAGTAGGGGCGAAGTCTTGTGCAGCTTGTGGTCGCACTGATACCAGTAGATGATCGTTTCCTTGATATTCGCCTGGATGAAGCTGACGTCCATCCTGGCGGCGTTGAAGCTGGTCTCGCCTAAGGTCAGCGGGAAGTCAACTGGTTCGTCGATGGTCCAGCCCTGGCTGGGGAAGCAGGCTTCCGGCGCGTGGATGGAGTGGTGGTCCTTGTCGTTCTGGACGATGGCCAGCATCGTCGATTCCGGCGCGCGGTGCAGCTGGATGACCTGGACGAGAGCGTAGCTCCTGAGAAGCTGCGTCTGCTGCATCACTCTGCCTCGTTCCTCATTGGTCTTGGCTTCCTTGGCTTTCAGAACGAGGTTGGAGCGCCAGAAGGTGGCGCTCATGACTATCTGGGTGGCTGTGAGAGCGTCAACGGGCGTTTTGGAGCTCACTTCTTTTATCGCTTCGAAACGCTCCTCGTCTTTCGCCGTGTTGGAGAAGAGCTTGTTTATGACTTTGTTGTAAGAAACGTAGAGCTCTTTCGGCATGTAGTAGGCCCTGAAGTAGGCGGTGTCTTCCGGCAGTTCCTTCAGTTCAAGGTCCGAGACAGGGACGGGGACGCCGATCCTTTTTTCCGTCTGCAATGGGATGTTGGTGATGATGGGCAGCATCCTAATAGAGATGCCGTCGCCCGTCACCATGTAGGGGATGGTGGCGTAGGCCAGGCCCGGAGTGTACCTGATGTTTTCCTTAACTTTGCCGGCCGAAAAGAGCGTGATGAGTGTCAAAGCCAAAACTATGAGGGCGTGCTTCCAGACCTTGGCGTAATACGGAGAGGCCATGTTCTCGTCATAGTCCTCATTGATCTCTTCCTCTTTCACTTCCGTTTCGCCTCTTTCCTTCGCTTCCCGTTTCGCCTGTTTTTCGGCTTTGCGTTTCGCCGCCAGCTCCCGTTCGACGCCCGGCAGTTTCTCAAGGATGGTGCAGGCGACGAAGATCATGATGAAGCCTAAGGTATAGACGACGACGCCCGGGTATTCGTGGAAAGCGCCGAAGGCCACGTTGCGGCCCCAGCCTTCCGAGAGATGCAGCGTGTGCTCGAGGTAAGTGAAGAACGATCCGCAATAGGCGATCAATACTATGCGCAGCGAATTGTTAAGGACGGCGATGGGCGCGATGAGAAGGACCATGACGGCCCGCTTCCACCAGGTCTTGAGCGAGAAGTAGGCCATGACGAGGCACAGGACGCTCGTCATGATAAGCGACTGCAGTCCGCTGCAAGGGGCAGCGACGTCGAACTGCACTTCCGGAACGTTGACCAAAGACACGTTCGTGCCCTGGCGGATGACCTGGATGCCCCAGATCGAGCCGGTCGCGTTGATGAAGCGGCAGGCCAGGTCGGTGGAAAGGATCCTGAGGTGCGTGGAGATGATGCTGCTGCCCAAGCCCCACTGCACGGAAAAGAGCATGATGAACAAGGGGAAGATGGCAAATGAGGCCATTTTCCAGCCGCCCAGGTAAAGCAGCGTGGACCAGAAGCAGAAAAGGCAGAAGACCGTCTGCGCGGCGTTGAAGTCCGCCCTTTTAAGGCCCAGCGTGCAGGCGAAGCCGAAAACAAGGAAGGCAAGGCCGAAGTAGGAAACGGCTTTGCCGGCGGCCTTCATGCTTTTCCTGGCCGCGAAGAGCAGATACGCGCTGCCCAAAAAGATGATGAGTCCGTTGGAATTGTAGCCGTGCTGGCTGTTCCAGCTCTGGTAAGTCCTCAAAAGGGGATAGCGGTAAAGGACGAAAAAAGCTACGGCCGCCAGAATGAGGGCGGCGATCGTTATCATCCTGTAACGCTTGTTCTGTTCGTGAATTTTGGTGAAGTCGGGATATTCTTCCATTATCTGTTCTCGATCTCTTTTAAGATAGCTTCCATGGCGCCGGCGGGATCATTCGCTTCCGTAATGGGACGCCCAACCACGATGTAGTTGGCGCCGTCGTTGATCGCTTCGCCGGGCGTTTTTATTCTCTTTTGGTCGCCGACGGCCGAGCCTTTGGGCCTGATGCCGGGCGTGACTATAAGGAAGTTCGGTCCGCAGCATTCCCTGATGGCCGTGATCTCTTTGGGCGAGCAGACTACGCCGTCCACACCGCTCTCCTTGGCCAGCATGGCCAAACTTTTCACCTGGTCCAGGACGCTTTTGGATATGCCGAGTTCATTGTTGAGAGTTTCCTCGTCGATGGAGGTGAGCACGGTCACCGCCAGCACTTTCGTCTTGGAGCCGGCTTCCTTTACGCCTTCTACGGCCGCTTTCAGCATGGCGCTTCCGCCGGAAGCGTGGACGGTCAGAAGCTCGGCGCCCAAAAGCCCGGCGTTCTTGGCCGCTTTCCTGACGGTGTTGGGGATGTCGTGCAGTTTCAGGTCGAGCATGACTTTGCCGCCTCCCTCGATAACTTCCCGGACGATCTCCGGGCCGAAGCCCACGAACATTTCCAGGCCAAGTTTAAAGACGCCGCCGAAGGGGGCGAGCTGTTTTATGAGCGAGCGCATTGCTTCGCGGTCGCTGACGTCGAGGGCGGTGATAACAGGGTTGGTCATTTCAAATACTCGCTTTGTTTAAAATAAAGTTGCTGTTCCAGCATTCTGATCTTTTTAAGTTCGACGCCTTTCTGAAGGGCGGCTTTCAGGGGATTGGAATAGATGCCTTTCACTTCCATGGGCCTTTTGGCGTCATAGTCTAATTTCATGCTGGGCGCGTAGGGGACCATGGAGTCCGTATAGACAAGCATCTTCTCGATGAATTCGCTCTCTATTTTTACGCCGCAGGCCAGGGCGCCCTGTTGAGTTTCCAGCATCAGGTCTTTTATGAGTTTCCTGGTCTCGGGATTCTGCATGAGCTTGTCTGTGGAAGTGTCCATGACGACGGTCATGCCGTTGTAGGGGATGTTCCAGACCAGCTTTCTCCAGCGCAGCGTCGGGAGATCCGCTTCCACACTTGCTTCCACGCCGCAGGCGATGAGATCGTCTTTTACCTTTTCAAGCAGCGCGCAGGCCGCCTCGCTCTTATTCAGCAGGGCGAAACTGATGTGCCCGAAGTCGCAGTGCTTGATGTGCCCGGGAGCGACCTTAAAGGAACAGATGAAAGCCGAGGCGCCGGCTATAGGGACGCCCGGAAGCTCCGCGCTCAATTCTTCTTCAAAGAGAAGTCCGTTCTGCACGAGAATGACGAGCGAATCTTCCTTGAGGATCGGCTTCAGCATCTCCGGCAGGAGGTGGTTGGCCGTGGTCTTCAGACAGACCAGAACGACGTCCGCTTTCGGCATGTCGCCCGTCTTGGCGTAAATCTCGGCATTGGGTAAAGTAAAGTCGCCGTTACAGGACTCGACTATGAGCCCCTGCTTTTTGACTTCCTCAAAGCCCGTGCGGACCTGGAAGCAGACTCTATTGCCGCCTCTTGCCAGCATTCCGCCGTAGTAGCCGCCCAGGGCGCCGGTCCCCAGGACCGCGTATGTAAGGTCTTTTCCCATAAAGGCACTTTAAATTTAAAATTACATTATAACATTAATCTTATCCGCAAAGATACACCTGTGAGCGGTCCTTCTCTCGTTGACTTGAAGCCAGAATCCTTGTATAATAAAAAAGTTAATTTTAAATAATGAGTATAAGGAGAATTATGGACTCGAATAGGAAGGAGACCTCCTGGTTTGCCTGGTTCAGCCCCGTCAACTGGATATCGGCGGTTTTGAGTTACGCCGTTTCTCTTTCGGTATATATCTACACGCTGCAGCCGACGGTCGGCCTGGAGGATTCCGGCGAACTGATCACGGCGGCCTACCGCCTCGGCGTGCCGCATCCGCCGGGATATCCCTTCTGGACGATCATGTCCAAGCTCTTCACCTTCCTGCCAATAGGCAGCGACATCGCCTACAGGGTGAACCTTTGGTCCGCTTTCACGGGCGCCCTGGCGGCCGGCATGATCACCCTTATCATCACGAAGGCCGGTGAGCTCTTCTTCGACGACGAGAACGACGAGCTGCACAAAATGCACATCATTCCCGCCCTGGAGAAATACGGCCTGACGGTCCCGACGCTCGTCAACTCTCTGTGCGGCATCGCGGCCGGCGTGCTCTTCGCCCTGACGCCCGGTACCTGGTCGCAGTGCACCATCACGGAAGTCTATTCCCTGAACGCCTTCTTCATGGTGCTTCTGATGTTCCTCTCCTTCATTCTGATGTTCAATCCGAATAAGAGGGGCGTCTTCTACGCCATGGCTTTCGTCTTCGGTTTCGCGAACACGAACCACTACACCGTCTTCATGATGGTGGGCGGCATGGCCTGGGCGGCCTGGTGCGCAAAGCGTTCCATAGAAGAGTACATTACGCTCTGCCTGAACGCCATTCTGCTTCTGCTCTTCTCGCTCTACGTCTTCAATTACCTCAGCTACAACGGGACGCTTGTCCGATTGACGCCTTTCCACTTCAACAACGTTTTGACGGAAGGCAACTTTTTCCTGATGTTCATCCTGCCGTTCGTGGCTTACCTTGTTGTTTCCGACTGGGTAAACAGGAAATTCTTCAACTACAAGGAGTGGGGGAGGCTTTTGTTCTCCTTCTTCCTTGGTCTTTGCATGTATTTCTGGCTGCCCATCGCCTCTTCCACGAACCCTCAGCTGAACTGGGGCAGGCCCCGCACCACGCAGGGCTTGTGGCACGCCATCTGCCGCGGCCAGTATGAGCAGCTTTCCTTCGCCAGGGGCATCAAGACGTTCCTTCTGCAGTGCTGGTTCTACCTGATGGACACGTGGGACCAGTATCCCATGACGCTCATTTTCGCCTTCCTTTCCATCGTCACGATCATCGTGGTCGCGAAGAAGGAGAAACTGAGGAACTGGCTCATCTTCATTCTGGTGACGTTCTTCTTCTGCGGCATCGGCATGTGCTACCTGATGAACCCGAAGCTTGACGTGACCAGCCAGTACATCAACCGGGTCTTCTTCATCATGTCGCACGCCGCCCTGGCCGTTTTGGTCGGGACCGGCATGATAACGATCACGGCCGTGCTTCTGCCGATGGCGAAGAATGTCGGCAACAAGTGGCGGGAACTGGCGCTGGGCGTCGGCGGGGCTTTCCTCGCCTACGGCCTCTTCTTCATCATCGCGGTGCCTATAGAGGCTGCGCATCCCGGTTCTTTCAATTACTTTTTGGTCAGCGCGGCGCTCCATCAATTAGGCGGCGCTTCCGTCGTTGTCGGTATATTGTACGGCGCGATCTTCGCTATTATCGGCGCCGCCATTTTCCTCTCAGTCCTGAAGCCGAGCCTCATCGGCAAATGCGCCATTGTGATCGCGCTTCTGTGCTTTGTGACGCCTTTCATCACGGCCACCGAGAACTGGGGCGAGAACAATCTTCGCTATAAGAATTTCGGCTACATCTACGGCGAGGAGATCATGAAGATCTGCAAGCCGAACACGATCTATTACGGCGGCACCGACCCCGGACGTTTCGTCCCGATGTACATGATCAACGTCGACCGCATGAGGGAGGACTGCTGGCTAATTACGCAGAACGGCCTGGCGGACGATTCCTACATGACGGTCCTAAGGGACCGCTACTGCGAGCCGAGGCAGGTCTGGGGCTGGGCCAGGGCGCTTCTAAAGCTGCTTCAGGCGGAGAGAGAAGACCACAAGAAGGGCGTTGACACCATCTACATTCCTTCCGACTATGATTTCCAGTATTCCTTCGAGCTCTACTACCAGGACGTCGAGAAGAGGATCAAAAGAGGCGAGTACGTCGGCGAGGAAGTCAGCCTTGACGGCGGCAAGATCTCTATTCGCGGCATCGAGGGCGTCATGCGCCTGAATTCCATCCTGACGAAGATGATCTATGACAAGAACATCAAGAAGCATCCCTTCTTCCTGGAGGAAAGCTACACGATCGAATGGATGTATCCTTACCTGAAGCCCGCCGGCATCATCATGGAGCTCTGCGACCACAAGGTGGACATAACGCCCGATATCGTCGCGAAAGACACCGCTTACTGGGACAACATCATGAAGGTCTTCGACCAGGGCGGCACGCTTTACTTCGAGGACATAAACAACGGAAGGAAAGGCAAAGTCGATGTGGTCGCGAAAGAATTCTTCGAAGATCTCACCGCGAGGAAATCCTTCGCCAAATGCCGCACGGCCATAGGCGGCCTCTACGAATACCACAAGCTGTACAACGAGGCCGAGAAAGCCTACCGCGACGCCATATGGCTCAACGACATGTCCGCGGAAGCCTACATGCGCCTCTCCAACATGCTCGCCAGGAACGGCAGGGAAAAGGAAGGCCTCGAGATCATCAAAGATTACCTTAAGAAAGACCCGATGAACTTCTCGATGGCCCAGTATGTGAACATGCTCACGATGGAAGTCGAAAGGAAGCAGATGCACGAGCAGCTCAAAACCGAGCTGATGAGCGGCGAGGAGATCGATTGGAAGAAATACATGGCGATGGCTGACAAGTGGGAGAAAGTCAAAGACTACCAGTTCGTAAATCTGATCTATTCCGCACTGCTTTCGCGCGAAGACTGCAATGACGCCGAGATGTTCGAAAAGATTGGCAAGTCCTTCCAGCGCCAGAAACGCTTTGAGGAAATGGTGATCGCTTACACCCGGGGACTGGCCCTTGCCGAGCTTACGAAAGCCAAGGAAGCGGAATTCAATCTCCAGGTCGCCGTCGGTTTGATCTCCAAAGGGCGCCATGACGATGCCATGAAGTACATCGAGAACGCCTACAAAGCCGATAGGACGAAGACCAGATCAAGGCTCATAAACGATCCGGCCTTTGACCCCATGAAGCTCAACGCCGATTCCAAGATCGCGAACAAGATGAAGGAGCTCCTGGAGGGGAAATAAGTGAGATTCTCCCTTAGAGAACGCAAATGCGCCGAGAAGCTCCTTGAGCGCGCCCTTTTCGAGGACAAGGCTGACAAAGACTTGACCAGCATTCTGGCTTGCACAGACGACCTCGCCAAATTCAGTCTCAGAACCAGGCAGGACATTTCCGTAGCCGGCTTGGAGATCGTTGAAATGGGCTTTTCCAAAGCGAAAGTCGAATTCAAGTGCGCGGACGGCGACAAGCTCAGAGCTGGCGACACTCTTGCCGTCGTGGAAGGCCCTCTGAGGCCGGTGCTGACCGCCGAGCGCTCTGTTCTCAACCTGCTGCAGAGGATGTGCGGCGTGGCCACCATGACCGCGAAATACGTGGCTGCCGCGCAGGGAATGGTCAAGATCGTGGACACGAGGAAGACTATGCCGGGTTTCCGCCTTCTCGACAAGTACGCCGTGCGCTGCGGAGGAGGGGAGAACCACCGCCTTGACCTTTCCGACATGATCATGCTGAAAGACAATCATCTGGCGTACTCCGGCCTCAGCTATGAAAAGCTTATTGAAAAAGCGAGAAAAGATTTCCCCGGCGTTCCTGTCGCCGTGGAAGCGGAGAATTACGACCAGGCGATCAAGCTTGCCGAGCTTATGCCCGACCTTCTGATGCTGGACAATATTCCGGTTAGCGAGATGAAAAGGATCGCGAAAGAGCTCAGCGGCAAAGTCGTTTTGGAAGCGACGGGCGGCGTGACGCTCGAAAACCTTCCCGAGATCGCCCAATGCGGCGTGCAGCGCATAAGCGTTGGCGCCATAACCCACAGCGCTCCCGCTGTTGACCTGGGGCTCGACGCATGAAAGCGATCCATTTGAAGACATGCGCCTCCACGATGGATGAAGCGAGGATCCTCATAGACAAAGGGGAGCCCGTTCCTTTCTATCTCTATGCGGACCGCCAATCCAAGGGCAGGGGACAGTACGGCAAAAGCTGGGAATCCTATGAAGGGAATCTTTTCCTCTCCGTCGTGATACGCGGCGGCGCAGTGAAAGAACCGGCTCTGCTTTCCCTGACGGTCGGGCTCGCGGTGGCGGAAGCTTTGTTGAAAAAGGGACTCCAGCCGAATCTTGTCTGGCCGAACGATGTTCTAATAGACGGCGCGAAAACGGCCGGGATACTGATCGAGGAGCACGGCGGCGCTTTCGTTGCGGGCGTCGGCTTGAATTTGAACGCGCCGGCCGGACCAACTACGCTGGAGGACGGAAGACTGATCAACTCCGTTTCCTTCCACACCAAAAAGTTTGAAGATCCCGGGCAATGGGCCGCTGTTTTAACGGATGCGATAATTGAAAGAATAGATTTGGGAGAGGAAGCGATACTTCCCAATTGGCGCGGATTCTCCGCGCCTCACCCAGTAGGAGAAATGGCGAAATGAAATATGAACTTGTAGAGCCGACTTTGGGCATGATGCACAAAGTTTACGAGCTGATCATGAGCGAAGCGGCGGAGGAAAAACTCCTGCCCAGAGCTCTCTCGGACCTCTATGAGCACGTCCACGATTTTATCGTGGCACAGGATAAGGAAACAGGCGAAATTGTTGGCTGCGTGGCGCTGAACATCGTCTGGGAGGACTTGGGCGAGATCCGCTCCCTGACCGTCGCGGAAGGACATAAGGACATGGGCATCGGCAGGATGCTCGTGGAAGCCTGCATCAATGACGCCAAGGCTCTCGGCTTGAAAAGAATGTTCGCCCTCACTTACGTTCCGAAGTTCTTTTTGAAATGCGGTTTCAAAATGATCGACAAGGAAAGGCTGCCCCACAAGATCTGGAGCGTCTGCATCAACTGCCCGAAATTCCCGGACTGCGACGAGCAGGCCGTGGAGCTTTTGTTGGAAGATAAACCTACCGAACAGTAGTATCAATAAACTCTATCAGGAGTAACTTTATGTCAGATTTCATCAGCAACACCTCGCCGCAGCGTGACAAACCACTGAGAGTCATGGGACTCTGGGAAGAAAAAGACCCGAACGGAAACATGATGCTCTCAGGCAACATCACAGGGCGCGCCCGCGCCATCATCACCGTCAACAACTTCAAGAAGGGAGACAGGGACCCCGATTACTATCTCTCGGTTGCCCAGACGGAGAGACCGGACCAGCAGGGTGAGGAGCAGCCTCAGCAGGAACCTCAGGTCAGGGCCACCATCAGGCTGACCGGACTTTGGCGCAACAGGGACCGCAAGGGCAAAGATTATCTCAGCGGCTCTTTGCAGTCTCTCAGGATCCTGATCTTCTCTAACAACTATCATCAGTCCGACAGGGACCCGGACTACATCCTCTACGTCTGCCAGAGCGACCGCCAGCCGAACCAGCAGGGCGGTTTCGGCGGCCAGGGCGGCGGCTTCGGAATGAGAGGCGGCAGCCAGAATGAAGGCCAGGGCAGCCAGACTAGCGGGTCAGGCGACATCAACGAATACGGAGAGCCCCCCTTCTGATGAAAGAAGTAGAACTCACATACCGCGTCCCGTACGCTGACACCGACCAGATGGGCGTCGTTTACTACGCCAATTACCTGGTCTTCTTTGAGAGGAGCCGCAACGAGCTGATGCGCAGCTTAGGGCTCACTTACAAAGAAATGGAAGAAAAAGGCATCGGGCTTCCTGTTTTGGAAGCCCATGTCGAATACCACAGTCCGGCCCGCTATGACGATCTCCTTACGATCAAAGCGAGAGTGGACGGTTTTGAAGGTATAAAACTAAGAGTAAAGTGTGAAGTGAAAAGGGGAGAGACGCTCCTGGTGGAAGGCTACACGCTGCATGTCTGCTTGGACTACAAGCAGCTGCGTCCCGTGAGGCCGCCCGACTGGTTCAGCGATCTTCTTAAATAACTTATGGCGACTTATCTTATTACCGGCGGCGCGGGCTTCATCGGTTCGCACCTATCTGAAGAACTAGTAAAACGCGGAGAGCATGTCCGCGTTATAGATAATTTTTTCTCGGGCAAAGCTGAGAACATGAATTCCTTCATAAACGAAGTTGAGTTTTATGAAGGCGACATCCGCGACAAGGCTCTCATGGAAAAGGTCATGCCGGGCGTCGATTACGTATTGCACCATGCGGCTGTCGCGTCCGTCCCGAGATCGGTGGAAAACCCCGAGGAAAGCACGGACGTGAACGTCATGGGCACTTTGAACATCCTGAGAAGGGCCGCGGAGAACAAAGTCAAAAGAGTCGTTTACGCCGGCTCCTCCTCGGCTTACGGCAATTCCGAAAGCGTCTATAAAAGCGAAAAGGAAGCCCCGGATCCCATTTCTCCCTACGCCGTGACGAAACTGGCTGGCGAATACTACTGCAAGTCTTTCGCGGCCATCTACGGGCTTGAGACGGTCGTCCTGCGCTACTTCAACGTCTTCGGCGAACGCCAGGATCCCAATTCCCTTTACTCCGCCGTCATCCCGCTTTTCTGCGCCGCGGCCAAGGAAGGCAGGCAAGCCACCATATTCGGCACCGGCAAACAGACCAGGGACTTCACTTACGTCAAAAACAACGTGGAGGCCAATCTTTTGGCCGCCAAAACTCCCGGCATATCGGGCGAAGTATTCAACATCGCCTGCGGCCAGACGGTCGATCTTCTTGAACTGCATTCCGCCATCAACAGGATCATGGGCAAAGATCTTCCGCCCGTCATGGCTCCCCCCAGAGTCGGCGACGTCATGCATTCAAGCGCCGACATAACGAAAGCCAAGACATTGCTTGGCTATGTTCCCAAATTCAGTTTCGAAGAAGGCCTGAAAAGGACCTGCGAATTCTTTTCCAAATAATTACCGTAAATGTCGAACGATCCCAAAAAATCAGGCTTTTCCATCGCTTTCGTTATCCTGCTGATGGTTATTGCCCTCTTTCCCGTTAAAGCTCTGACGGAAGAAATAATTACCGTTGAGCACAAACAGTCCGATTATCAGTCTTTAGCCGATGCTGCCCGCTCAGGCGACGCTTCTGCCCAGGTCAAGCTGGCGAAGCTCTATGAGGAAAAAAACGATTACGAATCAGCCGCCTATTGGTTCGAACTGGCCGCGAAAAACAATAACCCCGAGGCCGGCTACAAAATCGGCCGCTACTATTTGCACGGGCTCGGCGGCAAGCAGAGAGACCCGGACCTGGCTCTGAAATACATTTCTTCCGCGGCCCGCTCGGGTCATATTGAAGCCGTTACGCTGATGGGGAACTCTTGTTATTATCTGAAGGATTATGACAACGCTCTCAGCTGGTTCCGCGACGCGGCCGCCAAAGAAGATCCCGAGGCGATCTACAGACTGGGTCTGATGTATGAGAACGGCGAAGGCGTAGCTCAGGATTACGGCACGTCTTTCAATTATTTTAAAACGGCCGCTGACAAAGGCCACGAAGACGCCTGGATCAATCTGGGAATAGATTATCTGATCGGCAGGGGAACGGCCCGGGATTACAGCCAGGCTGACTACTGGCTCGAAAAAGCGGCAAAAGCCGAGAAATCGGCGGCGCAGGCGATCCTGGGCGATCTCTATTGCAACGGCTGGGGCGTTCCCACTGATTACACCACCGCCGCTTACTGGTATGAGAAAGCGGTCCAAGGCGGGTCGCTTGAAGCGAAGGAAAAACTGGCGCAGCTGAGGTCTAAGGAAAAAGTCAGCGAAAAAGTTAAGGAAAGGCCGAAGGAAATAGCCACGGAAAAGCCCAAGGAAATTGCCAAGGAAAAACCCAGGGAAATAGCCACGGAAAAACCCAGGGAGACCAAGATCAGGAAAAGGCATGATCCGCCTAAGGCGAGCCGCAAGGGCACCGCTCCCGGCATTTACAAAGCGACGCTCGACCTTAAATTCACCGGGCCGACGCGCGCCAAAGTCGCGGATCGCTACAAGTATGTCGTTTCCGTCAAGAATTCCGGTTCCGAAACGGCCGAGAACGTGACCATCGACTATACGCTTCCCATTGGCATTTCTTTAGCCAATGATCCCAGCACCAAGACTTTTACCATGAGCGTGGGAGACATGGCTCCGGGCAGCAAAAAGACCTACAATGTCGAGGTCGTCGCCGACTACGCCGGCATCTTCATCAACAGCGTCAGCGTCAAGGGCGCCAACGCCCACGACAAGCATTCTTCCATCTGCACGAAAGTCATCAACCGCAGATAAGAGAAATTATTCAAAAGCATGCTGAAAAGTCTAATATTTAAATTACTGGCATTCCTGAAGCAGATTGCGAGCTTCTTCTATTTGTCCGATTTCCCAGGCAAAGTTAAAGCACTCTTTGGCTTTGGAGAGATCCTTGTTAACAACTGTTCCCTCAAGGTACATTTTGCCCAGCCAAAAGGCGGCGTCGGCACTGCCGCCTTGATAGGCTTTTTGGTATAACTCAAGGGCTTTGTTTTTGTCTGGTTTAGCAACTCCATAACCGTTTTCGTAAAGATAGCCAAGAAAAGCCATGCCTGAAGCATCGTTGGCGTCTGCCCCGCTTTTACACCATGTAAAAGCCTTTTGATAATCTTGGGTAACTCCCCATCCTTTTAAAAAACAGAGGCCGCATATGCTTTTTCCAAAAGCATTTCCGACATCGGCCGCTTTCTTGCACCAAGCAAAACCTTTTTGGTAATCTTGGGTAACTACCAATCCTTTTAACAAACAAAAGCCGTATGCACTTTGACCATCGGGAAATCCTGCATTGGCCGATTTTTCGATAAAATGAACGCCTTTATTTTCATCTTTTTCAGTACCGAGCCCTCTTAAATAGCATGAGCCTAGAAGAAACCAGGCTGGTTTATCGTTGTTTTCTGCCGCTTCTTTGATTAAAGCGAATCCTTTTTTTATATCTTTTTCAACTCCCCATCCTTCAATTAATATATTACCATATAAGCACTTAGCTGTATCGTTTCCGGCATTGGCTGATTTTTCGAGCCAATACGCGGCTTTGTTAAGGTCTTTTTCAATTCCAAAGCCATTAAAATAGCAACAGCCTAACATCCAAAAAGCCTCAGCATTGCCGTCTTCTGCTGCCTCTTTTATATATCTGAAGGCTTCAAAACGATTGGTGTCGCCTAATTGGCCGTTAAAATACATTGTTCCAAGTGAAGTTTTTGCAGGTGTGTATCCCAATTCAGCCGCTTTTGAATACCAATTTGCGGCTTCCAAAGGATTTTTTTCAATGAAACCGTCATATCCGAAATTATAATAACCTCCAAGGTCTGTCATGGCATATATGTCACCCAATTCAGCCGCTTTTCTAAGCAGTTCTATTTCCTTGGCAGGATCTTTTGGCACTCCTGCTCCATTTCCGTAATAAGTTGAAAGAATATAAATAGAATATGGATCGTTTTGTTCCACGCCTTTGTTAATGTACTCCAAAGCTTTTTCATAATTTTCTTCTCTGGCGTATAAATTCGCTAATCTATAAATGGGCTCCATGTAATGGAAGTTATTAACGATAGCTTTAGAATAATATGAAATGGCTTTTTCGATGTTTTTTTCAACGCCGAGAAGACCGAATTCATAAAGTTCACCCATCTTGCATAGACCTGGGTTATTATTTTTTTCAGCAGCTTTTTGGTAGCATTCTTTGGCTAAATCGCCATTTACTTCGGTCCCCAATCCGTTTTGATAGCAATTTCCAAGTTCGACTAGGGCAAACAGTTGATTTTGTTTAGCGGCATCTTTAAAACACTCAAAAGCTTTTTTATAATCTTGTTTTGTTCCTTTTCCATCTCTGTAGCTAAGACCTTCTCTCCATCTGCCGTCTGAAAGACCGTTTTCCGCCGCTTCTTGATAATATTCGAATGCCTTTTTATAATCCTGATTTACTCCAACACCATTAAAATAGCAGTCGCCAAGTAAAGTCAATGCTGGCTTGAAATCAAGATTTACGGCTTTTTGATAGCATTCAAAGGCTTTTTTATCGTCTCGTTCAGTTCCTAGACCATTTGCATAGCAGCATCCTAGTGAAACTAAGGAGTTCAAATCATTTTGATCTGCCAATTTTAGAAACTGTTCGAAGGCTTTTTTGGGATCCTGATCAGTTCCAACTCCGAAATTGTAACAAGTTGCCTCGGCCCACTGCGCCGCAATATCTCCAGTTGCCGCTAATTTTTGAGTTATCTGAAACGCTTTTTGCGGATCGGCGACAGTTCCATCCCCCCCAATGTACATATCTCCTAATTTGCTTATTGCTTCAGGACTTTTAAGGACTTCTGCCCCATATTTGAATGTTTCAAAATACTGTACTTTTGTTTTTTCATCGACGGAATAATCGTTGTAAACTTTTTCATGCCATTCTTTTGAAAGATCAAAATACCAAATATCAACAGTCTTCTTGTCAAGTTGATTTGCTTTCTTATACCATTCATCAGCTTTAGCAAGATCTGGTTTGAGAACATTTTCGATTCCAAATTGATATATGAAACCAAGCCACATCATGGCATTGACATCTCCGCCGTTTGCGGCTTTTTCAAACAAGTTAAAGGCTTTAAAGTAATCCTTTCCTACGCCCAAACCTTTGTAAAAGCAAAGGGCACAGTAGCTTTGCCCTGATGGATCATTAGCGTTTGCAGATTTTTCAAGCCAATGGAAGGCTTTGCTGTAGTTCTTTTCAGTTCCGATGCCTTTAAGATAAGAAAATCCGAGTCCATAATATGCAAGCTGAATATTAGCTTCCGCGGCCTTTTTAAAATACTTGAAGGATTCGTTATAGTTAATATCACCTAATTCTCCAAAATAATACATTTCACCTAAAAGAAAAGCAGCGCTATAATCGTTTCTTTGTATAGCTTTTTCAAACCAAGTTTTTGCCGCAAGTGGATCTTTACTGATTGCTTCATACCCGAATCTGTAGTAATTTCCCATGGTTGTCATAGCGTCCGTATTGCCAAGAACAGCTGCCTGCTCCAGCAGCATGATCTCCATGTTTGAATTTTTTTGGTATCCGCCCCAACCGTTTCTATAAAACAATGACAGTTGATATATTGATTTTGGATCATTAAAATCTATACCAATGCGAACGTATTTTGCAGCGTTTGTATAATCATTTTGCTCAATAGCGTAATAATCTACAAGTCGAGAGCAGGCCTTAAGCTCTCCCAGTGTGGCGGCTTTGATGTAATAATCGAGAGCTTTTTTCTTGTCTTTTGGCACCGCTATGCCGTTTTCATAACACCAGCCAAGATTGTACAAACCTAAACAGTAATTTAGATCAGCCGCTTTTTGATAGCTTTCTTTGGCTAGCTCCATGTTTGTTTCAGTGCCCAAACCGTCTCTGAAACAGTTACCGAGGTTATTTAAAGCATATGCGTTATTTTGAACAGCCGCTTTTTTATAACTCTCAACAGCCTTTTTGTAATCCTGATGAGTTCCCAATCCCGAATAGAAACAATTACCCTCTTTTATTTGAGCATTGCTGTATCCCATGGCCGCCGCTTTTTGAATGTATTCGAATCCCTTTTGAGGATTGGCGGTAGTCCCAATTCCCATTAAATAGCAATAGCCCAACTCAGTTATGGCTTCGGGATAATTTAATACATCAGCTCCATACTTGAATACTTCAAAATAATTAGTCGCATGTTCTTTGTCTAATAAATAGTTTAGATAAGTTAAGCCAAACCATTCGTTAATTGCAATCTTGTCGTTTAATAGGACTTTACTATAAATAAGATTTCTATGTTCGTCCAAAGAATTTGTTTCTTTGGGATTAAAAATCATCGGTGGAGATTGACATATGCTTTCTATATCTTTTTCATTAACTTTTTCCCAGTTTTTGATTAGACCTTCTGTTGTAATAATAAACTGCTTAGATTCATTGTTTTTTTCGTTTTCTTGTTTCAATACGGCGTTAAACTCTTCTTCGCCCAATTTTTCTTTGGCGAAATTGAAGAGTTTTCGTGAAAAAGCAGAATCTTTTCTAACGCCTTGCCCGTTTTTATACATCAAACCTAAGCGGATGGCAGAAAAAGCATCTCCTTTAATATAGGCCTTGTTGTACCATTCGGCAGCTTTGGTGGAATCAGATTTTGGCAGACCAATGCCTATTTCATATAAGTAGCCCAGCCATTTCATGGCGTCGACATAATCGTTTTTAGCGGATTCTTCAAACCAATAGAAGGCCTTGTGATAATCTTTTTCAACACCCTTTCCTCCATAAAAACAAAGAGCATAGAAGTACTGGCCTTTTGGGTCTCCGTTTTTTGCGGACATTTCAAACCAATGGGCGGCCTGGCCATTGTCCGCGGCAGTACCTATACCGTTTTGATAAAAATTGCCTAGTACATAAAAAGCAGGCACAAAATCTGTTTCTGCAGCTTCCTTTATTAACCTAAATG
>Ga0310696_10002729_pt1 | contig 22869 bp, 17 predicted proteins | sample AusTroGonzalo_MG_4_FD_203885 | JGI IMG/M metagenome (GOLD analysis project Ga0310696, IMG submission 203885) | Bovine rumen microbial communities from tropical cattle in Woodstock, Queensland, Australia - Gonzalo_02 (v2) (version 2) | ecosystem: Host-associated > Mammals > Digestive system >...
ATCTGTTTTTTTACCTTATTCGGCAAAATGCCGGGCGCATAAATGCAGGTGGTCTGCTCGTAACCTTCGATTGAAGTACTCTTAACCTCCTCCGTGGAGTATTTCTTCGGGTCATTATCGGTTTCGATATAGATGTCGCCCTCGATGTTTGTAATAGCTTTAATGTCATGCCACGTCAGTTCTTTTGCTTTCAAGGTTTTAATAATCTCTTTACCTATCTTTCTGCCAATCTTTCCTGCTTCTTTAGTGATTGCGGTTACCGCTTCGGTATCATAATCGGGTTGTGGCTTCCAAGGTGATTGTACTTCATTCATTATTCTTCCTCCATATAAGTTTCATGATCTATAAAATATCTACATCTCTGAAGAAGATGGAGTGCTAACATCATATACTCTTTGACTTGCTCTTCTGTAGGTATGCTATTATAATAGTTTCTGATTCCTTCGAGTAGGTCGCAACCAGAACAAGAGCCATAATTTTGATAGGTTGTAAAGTATTGACACGGTGATGGTTGGTACTCATCCATCGGCACTATAAAAATCTGACATCCCTGATAATCCCCGTCATCTATAGTGTGAATCTTTTCAGAGTCCCACTTTTTCCCATCTAAAGTAGGATTAATTACCTCATCAATAATTGCCTTTAAGATAACCTCATACGAAAGTATTTCTTGGGGCGTAGTCCTAAACCAATAAGCAAGATTGTCTTTTCTTGCATCCCAAGCTTGTATAAATTCTGCTATCATTGTTCTCCCTCCATTGCTTTTATCAAATCCTCCCAGCATTTCCCTCCGATTTTTGCCTGAAATTATTCATCCTCATTATGTACCATTATTTTGCATACTCATCCGATGTGATTCCTAAAAGGACAGGCATCCAAATAGTTTCAATATTTTTCTCACCTGCTCGCATGAGCCTTGCGTCTTTCGCGCCATATCCAATAGGACGCGGGCCATATTTAGAATTATATTGCTCGACGAAATGTTCTTCGTTGTTTATAGGGACTTCAACTTCTACTTCTCTCCATAGCCACATAAAATGTCCTTTCTCAAATATTCTACGAAGCGTATTCCAAGCCAACTCGTCATTGTCAAATTCTTGTACATCTGTGCTACGCAAGGCGTTTGAAAGTTTATATCTTGCCATGAATAATAAATTTTTATTTTATAATAATCCTAAGCGCTTCTTATCTTCAATATCTATGTCAAGCTCAACCCACATATACGGGGCATCGTTTGATTCGTCAAAATTGTATGTCGGGTCTTGGTTAATATTTACAGATATGAACTCTGGATATAATTCCCATTCTCCGTTTGGAAAAACGACAGGTAAATAATCATTTTTCCCGCCTTGTGACAATCTTTCGAGCTTATTGATTAAATTTCGTAAAGTCATAGTGTGTACAATTCGTTAATTATGTGTATAAAACATCAGTTTTATGCATTTTCTTTTAACCAACAATTCCGTACAGGCACATTTGTTCCATCCGGGAGTTTAACGATCCATTCGCCGGGACGGACTTCAACATTGTACCCGGTAGGCGAAAATAACTTGACAATTCCGCCGTGTTCGGCCACATATTTCTCATACTCTTCCCACGATTTGAACCACTCGTTGAATCGGGGACTTTTCCCTACGAAGCGAATGACTTCTTCGAGATTATTTCCGTCCCATAGAACAGCCCGTAAGTTGTGCATTTTTTTATATTCTTTAAATTTAGTGATTGCTTCATAGCATTCTTGTTCCCATCTTTTCATATATGTGTATTAGGTAATTTGTCTGCGTCAATGTATTTTGCCATAATCTTCATCATCCTCCTCTTTATCGTATCGAAAAACCTGAGGATTGCAACCCTCAGTTTCGGCAAGATAAATAGCTTGTCTGATAATGGGGAAACTATCACATAATTGGTTAAACCATGTTTGTATAGAGTCGGTTTCTTCATAGTCGCGAAGGTCTCCGAACACCGATACCGTGAAGGCTGGTATATCGGAGTCATCGTCATTCTCCCAAATGTTATACACCAAACTTCCTTCGCTACCGCAAGGTAAGGTACAGTTGTCCCAGTCCTTTCGCGGTCCAAAAGGCATTGCAATTGGCCCAAGAACTTTCTTAATGTCTTCCTTGCTCTGGGGACCGACGCCAAAGCCTTTAATTGAATCTATGCGGATTATAGCCGCCACATGTGTCCAAATGCTCATATGTTTTATATTGGTTATAAGATTATTTGATTTTTCGAAGGTTTTCAAGAAGTGAAGAAAGCGGGCGGGTTTGGTTGCTATCATCCGAAAGATTTAAGGCAATTCCCAATGCCGTCATTTCCTCCTCGCTGGGTTTCCAATGAGGCCGGGGACGGAGGGAATCAACTCTTCTTGCCAAATCTAAAACATACTGTTTTGAAAATCCTCCTTGCACATATTCAGCATATTTCTCAATATACTCCACCCCCTCATCAATAGTCTTCTCATCTTCCTCGCTCCACTCTGCTGACTGCTGCATGTGACGGGCATTTCTTTGTAGTAGCCCTATATTCTTTTCGACAATCGTATCCACATCGCTTTCCTTTACATATTCATTCAGCTCTTCGTCCAGAATATGAGTATCAAGACACTTCGCGGCCACCTCTTTCCCGTAATTATAAAGGGTAGCAGCAAGATTGAATCGAAATGTATCATTCGGAGCAAAACCGTCTTTTGACAATGCAAAAGAATTAACTGGCTGCTGCTCTTTCATAGCATCCTTAACCGCTTGAAGCGCTGTTTGATGTTCCCTGATTCCATCATCGGACTGATAGCCTTCTACCTTACCGAGAGTTCTCTCCAAGATTGTTTCGGCTATTTCTAGACCGTAATCGCAACTCTCAATAGGAGAGCCGTTTTCCTTGTAGGACTTTGACTTAATGGAATGAGGGCAGATTTCAATGTCGGGCTTCTGCTCAATATGTCTTCCATCCAGCCAGTCACATATGCGTTGATAGTAGCCAATATCGGTTATATCGCCGCCACAGTCACGCACGAAATCAGAAACAAGTCCCTTCAGCGTTTTAACATATTCTCTTTCTTCTTCGGTTTGAGCGGGCCTCTGCTCTTTCTGCTTTTCTTCCCAGCAAGACGGAATCGTGGATGCACTTGTAGTCTCTGGCTCTTTCTGCTTTTCTTTTTCTTCAAAGTAATCAGGCGCAATCCAGTTTATGATAGCAAGGACTTTACTTTCCATATCTCTATGCTCATCCCAATCGAGGTAACTTTTGGTGCGAAGTTCATCAAGGAACTTGGGCATCCAATCGGGAGTTGGCTTCTGCTCTTTAAAGACTTTCTCGCATTGTGCACCAACCTCTTTCCCTGCTTCAAAACCTTCGATATATAAAGGATGTTTAACTTTTTCTTCTGGCATAAGAGGCTTCTGCTCTTTCTGCTTTAGCTGTTCGGACATTGCAAAGCCTTTTTTGTATGCAATATGATACTCTTCTGCTGTCCAAGGCTTACGTTTATCATCTGTTAAATACATATAATCAACCTCAGTGATTATGCCATTATGCATAAGTTCCCAAAGTAATTGTACTCTTACGTATTTGTTCTCTTTGGCTTCTTTTAACTTTAGCTGGAGTAATTTTAAATTTTCAAATTCCTCCGCAGTCATTTTACTTTTATGCTTTTCGAGCCAAGCGAGACATTGGTCTTGACTTGGAAATTCTTGCTGCCAACCTGTTTCGTTCTTAACAATCGTAATAATTTTCTTCCTTATCCTCTCGTCCTCGCTCTCGCGGAGTTCGGGGAATAAAGAAACAACAGCTTCCTTTGCTACCATGAACACCGTCTCGTTCATTTCGGCGAACTTTTCGGGCTCATCAGTGTGGCATACTTTTCTAATTGCATCATATACCACATCGTCAGTCTTTGCGCGTTCCAGCGCTTCTTTATAACTATCCATATTAAATTTTGTTTTTAGGTTTACTTGTGGCAATCGGTTTTTATTACCGGGCGAAACTCGGCGAGGTTCGCCCGTCTTGCAACAAACCGTCGTCCTTTGTTCGGACTACGCGCAAGGTTTCCGTCAGGAACGCATGCATAGCGCGCGACTTGCGGGTGCACGAAAAAGGGCGAATGCGCACTACAGTATTGAATGTACCCTGACTTCATAGAAGACTCTTTCCTTGCCTTCGCTGTCGGTGTATCTGCGGCATTCCATTCTTCCCTTGATATGGATGCTTTGTCCTTTTTCAATGATGGAGTTGCCCCAGTATGAACAGTTGAACCATGTCGTTGCCACGGTGTTGCTTTCTGCGGCGTCCACCGCGAGCGAGAATCGCACGTTGCGCCTGTTCTCCTGATACAGTGTTTCCTTGCACGTGCCTACGATTCCCGCAAGTTCTATCGTGTTGATATATTTCATGTTTTTTTTGGTTATTCGTTGTCTATAGGATGCCGATCCATTGCAGCCATTTGTTTATTTTTTCCGGGTTGCAGTCGGCCTGTTTGTTTTCTTTGATGTTGGTAAGGAATTCCGTTACCTCTTTCTTGTTTTGTTCCCATTCCAGGATTTCATTCGGAGCGGGAACGACGCTGTCGTCTTTGTAGATGTCGGCGCTTGCAAGATCCTGTATGGCGTAGAGTATTTCACTGCTGACTATCGACAGGAACGTTATCGCATATTGCCGTGTTGTCTCGACCCTATCGTGTTCATTGACGCACCGTGACGCCTCTTGTAGGTAACCGAGCATTGACGCCTCCAGTTCCGTGATCTGCCTTTCTTCGGGAACTATGAAATAGTCCTCATATTCGTCTTCGGTTATGAGCTCGAAGGGCCTGCCGTGTCTTGCCATCATATACGCCCCGGATACTTCACCCTGCGTGTCGCAGAAGGTGGGTATCTGCATTATCTTTACTGGCGTTCCGTCCTTGTATACGACAGTCCGCTCGGGGTCTTCAAGCCATTTGTCAATTTGAAATCTTGTCATTCTGGAACTTGTAGGTTATGTCGTTCAATTCCGTAGATTCCGTGAAGGGGTTGTATGATATCCGGTAGAACCTCTGGTTCGTCGTTTTGCTGTCAAGGGGACCGTATTTCTCGTCATAGGGTCCCGTCTTTAGAAAATCGAAGCTCGAGGCGTATTTTTCCGCTTGCGGCGTGTTTTGTCCCGAATACCAGCAGGTCTTCAGTCCGTATTTGGACTTGACGTGCCTTGACAGTTCCGACACGCTTTTGGGGTCGGCGTCTCCACCCATGAAGGCCAGGCAGGTGATGCCCGGCTTTGAGGCTATGAGTTTTTCCACGCTTTCGAAGTCCAGGATTTCGCCCGTGTTTTCCCACAGGTGTTTCGAGTGGCACCCCGTGCATCTGATGGGACACCCGGTGATGTTTATCGCCAGCGTTATCTCGTCGGGAACCTCTTGGAATACTATCTGTGTTTCTGTATATCTGAGCATTTTTGTTTAAAGTTTTGTTTCATGATTGCAAGGGCGTCTATGGTGCGGTGGCGGTCTGGCGCTGTTGTCTTGCCAGATGCGACCTTTGTATCATTTGCGACCAGCACCGGGTGCATACGCATTTATGTCCGTCTTTCGTGCGGCTGTGCAGGCCGAATTCGCCGAGTGGCAGCTCGCGCTTGCAGCTTCTGCATATCTTCATTCCCTGAGTGTTGCTTTGCGGTGCGGCGGTGTTTTTTGCCGGCCGCCTCGTGCATGTGTCAAAGTACCCCACATCCCTGCCGGTGGGTATGCATTTGCCGTCGCTGCGGAAGTTTTCGCAATGTCCGCAGATTGTTTGTTGCGCTTGTTCCATGTCCGTTATTTGTTTTCTTGCAGTGATTTTTCGTCAGCCCTGGAATAGTGCCTCGTCGAGGCTTCGATTTTACGGTATTTGTCGAAGTTGTCGACGGGTCTCAGGTATCCTATTATCCTTGTCCACTGCCGCATCGGCGAGCCGCATTTGGGGCAAGCGTGGAGCGGCTGCTTGACGATGTGTCCGCATTCGGCGTTGGTGCATTCGCTGTTGGGGATATTGAAGGTGAAGTACGACGTTCCGTTTGCTATCGCGAAGTCGATGAGCTTCAGGTACTGTTCTTTCGACAGGTGCTCTTCGAGGTTGCAGTGCAGCCCTACGCCGCCGTCGAGAAGTTCGGTGAACTCGCGGCCATGGAGGCGGAACTTGTCAAGGACGGTGGTGCCGGGATCGTCGGCGAGGTAGAAGTAGGAGTTGTAGAGAACCCTGTTGCCGGGAACCCAGTAGCCGTCTTCCCTGTCCCAGTTGTAGTTCTTTGACGAGAGGCTTTCCGCCGGCACGAACTCCTGGTTGAAGATGAATCTGCGGTCGGTGGAGTGCAGCTTGTTCTGCCGGCTTATGGTACCCGTTACCAGGCGGCAGAAGTCCCGGTATGAGTCATTGTATGAACATTGCAGACCCACGAACTCTGCCGCTTCGTTGACGCCGTTGTCGCCGATGGTGCTGTAGAGTTTCTGTATGGAGATGTATCCCGCATTGGAGGCGGTGAACATGCCTTTCCTTTCCGACTCGTACAACATCGTCTTGTATGCTATGTGGTATGCATAAACCCTTTCGAGTATGTTTTCCAGATAAGCCGCGTAACTGTCTTTGTGGTCGAAGAAATGTTCTTTGAGATATTCTCTGTCGTAGCCGTTTTCACGGGCCCAGTCCTGGATGATGCGGTTATGGTTGAGCGTTATGACGTTGCAGGAGCCTGTCTGCACGCCGGTGAGGCCGTTGGTGAACGAGAAGACGTTGTCCTGGATTTTATTCCTGAGCCTGCAGCACGAGCTCAGCGAGTCGGGGTTGTCTGAGATATAGGTGAAGAAGGAGTGACCCTGCGCATACATGCTTGCGGTGAAGTCCTTGTATTCCTTGTCTATGATGTCCTTGCCGTCCGACAGCAGGGCCATCGTTTCGACCGGGAAGGTCACGAGCGTCTTCGAGCGTTCTTTGTTGAACCACAGCATGAACTCTTTCTGGAGGAACGAAACCCTTTCCCATACGGGTCTGCTGCCGTCAGGGAAGCGGAAATCTTCGAAGAGAGCCTTCCAGTAGTTGGCGTCGTAGTATGATACGTTGGTGAACGGCGATTGTGAGCACCTGTTGCCTTGGGGTTGGTTTATCGTGTACACTATTTGTTGGAAGTACTGGTGCAGCACCTGGCGTCTGGTCATTCTGGGTTCAAGGACGATGACGTCTTCCATCTTTCCGTGGTAGCCGTCGCCCCAGTCCTTGGCGCATACGTAGTCCATGCAGTTCCATAGTTCGGCGACGGCGACCGCGCCCTTGACCTGTGACGAGAACAGGAACATCAGGTTGTCGAACTGCCCACAGAATGACGACAGGTGCTCCGGCTTTTTGGTGCCGAGGCCGTCCATGTTCCCGGAGCCGTGTTCCATGAAGGGGTACATGCTGTATGCGCTGCAGTAGGGGATGGGTACTGGGCACGACGATTCGTCGTGGGTGTAGATGATATGCCTCTCTAGGTCCTGCGCATAGGCGAGTTCGTATTGCGGGAACATCTTCTTTAGCTTCTTGCGCATGAAGTTGCGCTGCATCTTCCTGTTTTGCGTCTTCCACAGTTCGCCGTTGAGGTTGGCCACGTTTTTGATGCTCACGTTGGCGTTCGGGTCTGTTTCCGATGAAGATGCCGCATTTTCGCTGCCCGAGATATAGTTTTCGGCATATTCTATGCGTTCTTTGATGGTGCGTTCTTCGCGGTGGCTCTCCCTGTAGAGGATATATGAGCGTGCCACGTCATAGAAGCCCTCGTGCATGAGTATCTCTTCCACGGTGTTCTGTATCTCTTCGATGCCGAACAGTCTGGAGTTCTCGTATTCCTGCGTGAAATGTTCCTCGTACTTGGCGACGAGCCATTTCGGAGGGTGCTTCCTCCTGACGTCGAGGAAGGCCTTGTCCACGGCGTTGTGTATCTTAGTGATGTCGAAAGGCGCTTCCTTTCCGTTTCTCTTGAGTACTTTCATGGTGTGTATTTTTTTATCGTTCGTTCCTTTTGTGCGTTTTGTCTTTTATGAAGAGCACCCAGTGGGTGTTCTGCCTTTTGCCCGACTTGTGTCCGAGCACCGGCGCGTAGGGCGACAGCGCCAGCACTCTGGTCAGAGGTATGTCTACTTCGGACCATTTGAAGATGACGAAGCCATGTTTCTTGACAACGCGAAAACATTCCCGGAAACCTCTTGAGAGCGTGCTCTCCCATCCTTTCTTGGGCAGGCTTCCGTATTTCTTCATCTGCCAGCCGCTGCACTGCCGCTGTTCTTTGGCGCACTTCAGGTGCGGCGGGTCGAAGACGACCATCGAGAAGGTGCCGTCGCCGTATGGCATGGCCGTGAAGTCGGCCTGTATGTCGGGCTTTATCTCGAAGCGGCGGCCGTCGCACAGCGTGGTTTCGAGTGTCCGTATGTCCTGGAAGAGGACGCTGGCGTCTTTTTTGTCAAAGTAGAACATGCGGGCCCCGCAGCACGCGTCGAGTATGGGTTTATTTTTCATCGAACAGATTCGTTTGCGTATCAGCCTGTTGCCGTTGGGGTATGATGGTGCGCACTCTGGTTATTTCCAGGTCCACGGCCTTTTCCAGGCGGCGGCTTTCTTCCAGCGCCTTCTGCGTTCTGGTCTTGGGATTGAAGTACGCTTTCTGCGCGCTGCGCATCTGCTCCACGAGTTCAAAAACTGTTTGGCGTTCATGGCATTTCCTTTATTTACCTTTTTCTTTATTTACCGTAAGGACTTTTCTTTGTATTATTCTCCATGCTTTATTGTCCGGCAGATGGTGTTCGTGTCCGTTGACATAGATGTCACCGACGCCGGGATATGGTTGTTCGCCAGCGCCTTTGTCTTGTCGGTATATTGTATCAGGTCTTTCATCGCTTACTTTTCGTCCTCTTCTTCGTCGTCATCCCGTCCTTCCGTTTTTGCCACGCCCATCTCGAAGAGGAATTTCGACAGGTTCGCGTTCTTGCGCGTGCCGAAGCGCAGGCGCCGGTCCGCGGAGGTGAGTATGAGGTTTTTCTTGGCTCTCGTGGACGCCACGTACATCAGCCTTCGCTCTTCCTCCTCCTCGTCATCCGTGTTGTCGATGCGCAGGGGGAAGAGGTCCTCCTCCATGCCCGTGACGAAGACCGTGTCGAATTCGAGTCCCTTGGCGCAGTGGACGGTCATCATGTTGACCCTGTCGCCCTCGACTCCCGTGTCGGCGTTGGACAGCAGCTGTACGTTCTGCAGATAGCCCGACAGCGTGGGGTTTTCGGCGTTTTTCTCGTCAAGCTGAGCGGCCCGCGCAAGCGTGTCTTCCTCGTACGCCCTGGCGGAGTCCAGCAGCTCGCGTATGTTGTTCGCGCGGTCGCGGGACTCTTCGTTGCCTTCCGCGAGGTAAGCGTCCGCGAAGCCCGTCATGCCGCTGATTTTCTTTGCGGCGTCATAGGGTTTTTCCGTTGCGGCGATGTCGGCGCATTCCTTTATCATGGACACGAACCGCAGCACTCCCTCCTCGGCGTTCTTGCCCAGCTGCACGAAGGGCAGAAGACCGCCGCTTGCCGTTTGCCACAGCGACATGCCGTATGTGCGCGCCATCTGACACAGGCGTGTCATGGCGGCTTCGCCTACGCCCCTTGCGGGAAGGTTGACAACCCTGCGGAAGGCTTCGTCGTCGTGAGGGTTTACGGCGAGCCTGAAATACGCCATCGTGTCCTTTATCTCTTTGCGCTGGAAGAACGACGTGCCGGAGTATATGACGTACGGTATTCTGCGCCTGACCATTGCGTCTTCCAAAGCCCTGGACTGGGCGTTGGTGCGGTACAGCACCGCGAAGTCCCTGTATCCGAGGCCGTCTTTCTTTTTTATGGCATCTATTGTCGACGCCACGAACGACGCCTCGTCGCGTTCGTCGGCAAGCTGGTGGAGCTCCGGCTCCTCGCCTTCGTCGGCGCCCGAGAAGCATTCTTTGTCTATGCGCGTCTCGTTATGTCTGATCAGCCTGTTCGCCGCGCTGACGATGTTCTGCGTCGAGCGGTAGTTGCGTTCGAGCTTTACGACCTTGCAGTTCGGAAACTCTTTTTCGAAGTTGAGTATGTTTTCTATCCTCGCCCCGCGGAAGGCGTAGATGCTCTGGCTGTCGTCGCCGACGACGCAGATGTTGTGGTTGTTCGTCGTGAGCTGCATCAGGATGGCGTACTGCGCCAGGTTCGTGTCCTGGTATTCGTCCACGAGGATGTAGTCGAACATGGACGATATCTGTCTGCGCGCCGCTTCGCAACGATCCATGAGCTGGAAGGTGTAGAGGAGGATGTCGTCGAAGTCCATGGTGGCGCTGCGGCGGCATGTCGTTACATATTCGCCGTATATGCGGCTGAACAGCGGTATGCACAGGGCGGCGTCCGCAGCCTTTGCGCTTTCGTTGGCGTCGTATTGCCTTGGGTCTATGAGGTTGTTCTTGAGCTTTGATATTTTGTTCTTGATGAGCTTTGGCTTGTAGTACGAGTCCTTGGCCTTGTACTCCTCTATCATCTCCTTGGTTCTCCGTTCCGCGGGCAGCCGTCCCTCTTCGAGCACGGCGTTGATGCACCTTTTCAGGCACGACAGCGAGTCGTCTTCGTCCATGATGGTGAAGCTGTGCGGGAAGCCGATATATGAAGCCCAGGGCCTTATGAAGGTGATGAATACCGAGTGGAAGGTCCCCATGCGCAGGCGCACGGCGTCCGCTCCCGCCGTTTCGGCGATGCGGTGGCGCATCTCTTCGGCCGCTTTCTTTGTGAATGTCAGCGCCAGTATCCTTTCGGGCATGATGCAGCTGTTCATCAGCAGCGCTATGCGCGCCGTCAGCACCCTGGTCTTGCCGGATCCGGCGCCGGCGATGATGAGTTCCGGTCCCTTGATGTTGAGGGTGGCTTCCTTTTGCTGCGGGTTCAGGGATTCGATGACAGCGTTGATGTCTTTTCCTTGTTCGTTCATCTTTCTTTTGCCGTTGGCGGCGTCGTTTGAAAATTAAAGTGCGGGACGGTAAATAAAGAAGTGTATGAAAATAATAACCTAACCTAACCTATGAGAATTTGACGAAACTTGCCGTCCCGCACTTTTTTATGTCTTGTCTTATCTGTCTTGGCATCTGCGTGCCAGTTCGATGTATTTCATCTGTTCTGCCTTTGCCTGCCGTGCCATCTGCATGTATCTTTCGTAGGCGGCACGGCTTTCGAGCATGCGGCTTTGCCGCATGAGCATGTCGCTGTATGTGTTTCCGTATGAGGCGTTATAGAGATTGCCGCCGTTACGGGCGCTGCCGTATCCGTTTGCGCACGGGTACGAGCCGCGTGAATATGTGCCTGATACCATGTTCGAAGCGCGTTTCGCCCCGTTGTGCATGTTTCTGTACTGGCTTTCTGCGATCCTTGCCGCGCCTGCCTGATACTGGAGGCTTCTGGCCTCGTATTGGCGCGCAAGCGACAGATACTGGCTCTGCGTTCCCTTGCCGTTGTAGGGGTCCCTGGACACCGCTTCGGGAAGCGGTTCCGGGTTGGCGGTGGCATATGCGTTGCGCGTATATGCCCCCGAATGGGACGCGGTGGCGAAAAACGCCGCTGCCGTGCAGGATGAAAGGGCGATTGTGATGGATGCGATGATGGCCGCTCCGGCCATGTTTTTCATGATGGTTTTCATATCCTTGTAATTTTTTTTGATTGTTTCCTTTCGAACGAGGGGAGGATGGGGCTCCATTCTCCCCGAATGCGGTCACAGGGACAGTCCGCGGGCGACAACTCCCGCAAGCGCACCGTCAGGCCTGCCTGGCGCCCGAAGGGACGCTTTGCGGGTGCGCTTGCGGGATTGGAGACGCGGACTACGCGGGGCGAAACAATCATTTTTGTCTTGATTTTGGGGATACTTGACAAATGTAATGCAAATATTTGTAATATACAAACTACATTATCGGTTCGAGTATTTTTTCCGCAATGCTCTGCGCCTCCGAAGACGCCCTGACGATGAGACGGAAGTCGCGGTTGAATTCGTCAATCCACCTTGAGCATTCCGCAAGGGTGTCCTGCCTTGTCTCGTCGATCGCAAGGCCGCAGCCGGTTATCACCATGCTTGCGGCGATTTCGTTTTCCAGTTCGCTCTGCACTTCGCTTTTGCGGTCCTTCTCTTCGCCATTCCGTTTCTGCCGCGATGCGGTTCGGGCCATCTCGCGGAACACGAGGTTGTACCACTGCTCCTCCGTCGGGAACTGTTTCTTTTCGGGGACGGTGATGGTGCGCCTGGCGTCGTCCGTAGCGCATGCGTTCACCGGCTTCTGGCTTATGGTCACTCCGTATTTGCGCGAGTAGTTTTCGATGAGATAGTCCGCTATGTCGACCGGCTTGCCGGCTTTCCTGTGTCCCGGGGTCTTTATCCTTGATTCTATGCCCTCCGTCTGCGACAGGTGGAAGACCTGACAGCTGCCCAGCGCCCACCACACGGGGATGTTGTCGACGCTTTTGCCTTCCTTGAGCAGGCGCTGGTATTCCTTGCGGTCCTCTTCGTTGCGGAAGCGCGGGTAGCGCGTGTATATTGTCGTCGAATGCTCTCCCTTGCGCACCTTGCCTCCGTTGTCCGAACACTGCTTGAAGGTGAGGTATTCGCCTTCGTGCTCAAGGAGCATCATGTTGACTCCGCCGTAGTTCTTGCGGCTGACGAAGTTCATTTTCCCCTTCAGGGGCGAGCACCATCTCTCGCGCCAGGGGATGCGCCCCTGGGAAAGTTTTATTATGATTTTTGCCGTGACGTCCCTGTACGGTTTGTTGGCGTCGAATTTCTTTTCCTTTTCCTGTTTTTCCATGGTTGTGTTGGTTTTAAAAGTTGCCGATAATATGTTTCCGACGGCGTTGCGAGCCGTCGCAAGAGTGTTGCGGTTGCCTATGGGCCGTAAAAAAAGCGGGCGGCGGATATCGTCCGTCGCCCTTCGCGTTTCAGTTTTGCATGTGTGCCGCCGTTACATTCTCAAGGCGGGCCTTTCTTTTGTCCTTTCGGGCATCGCCGCTTCCTTGCCGCCCTTTCTCTGCGATTGCCTCAGTCCCGACCTGTCCGACATGTCCAGCCTGCCCCTGTCAAGGTTGAAGTATATATATTTGTCTGCAGCCCTTATCGAGCCGCCCCTGGACAGCAGATGTTTCTGGTCGGACGAAAGCCTGCCCAGCGCCGGGTACTCGTTGTTGTTGGCGAAGAGCATGAAGGCTATGTTTTCTTTCGTGGATATGAGTACGTTGCCCTTTTTGTAGGGGTCTTTCTGCACGACGAACTCGCCGTTTACCAGGTGCGCTATCCGTCCCGTCCGTTCCAGCTCCTTCCTGTATTCGTTTCGCACGTCGGCGCCGCCGCGCACCCTTGCGGCGTCCTTGCCCACGTACTTGTCGTTGTAGAGGAAGTTTTCGAGATCCACGGACTCGGGCATCAGCCCGCGTATCTGCCTGACGATAAGGTCCACGGATTTCTGGTCGTATTTCAGTTCGGGGATTTGGTACAGGTGTTCGTCTTCGATGGACCTGCGGTCCGCGATTATTACCTTGCCGTCATAGCGGTCCTTTTTCTCGTTCGCGTCGGCGATCCTTATGATTTTGCCGTTTATGCAGGCGTCGACCCTGCCGCACAGGCGCAGGGCTTTGACTATTTCGGATTTGAGTTGGGCGGACACTCCCGAGGCTCCGTCAGGGAAGATTTTTTCCCATGACTTGTCGTCGTAACGCCCGTTTTTTGGAAGCAGCTCGTTCATGTCGACCTGCTCCATCGACACCTTTTCCGTTCTGAAGGTCTTCAGGTAGGCGTCGCAGTCGAACACCAGAAGGTTTCCTTCGGGCGTTATTACCGAGTTGACGGGGGTGACGTCGGTGATGGCGGTATTGTCCAGCTTGGAAACGAAGTAGCCGCTGTCGGGCGATTTGTCGTAACCCCTTTGTTCCATGCAGCGGGTTATCTGCTCCATGGTCGGCACGTCGCCCTCTACGAAGGGCTGGCTTACCGTCACCACGAAGCCAGTGTTGTCCGTTGCGTCCTCGCGTATTCCGAAGCCTTCTATGTTCAATGCCGTTTCGGGGAACGTCGCGTTGTGGAGCGTTATCCTGTCAAGCATCTTCGGCAAGTCACGGAAGTGCGTCATGTCGACGGTCTTGTATATTTTGCTCTTGCTGTCGTGAAAGACGTGCGCCTCGCTGCCGTCGTTGTATTTGTTATGCAGCATTCCCCTGTCGAGCAGGTCGGTGTCGGGAGTGTCGGACCAGCAGCCGTCCCTTTCGGCCCACTTGCCGATTATTTCTTGGATTCTTGTGTAGCCCGACGCAAGGCTTTTTCCCTGTTCCTTGTCATCTGCTCTTGTTTCCGCTCTGCAGATAAGGGATGCTTCAACATTTCGTCGACCTCCTTCTGACAGGCCTCCGAATACTTCCTGTGGGATTCGTTGATATAGGTTCGATTTGAATGATTTTCCATTTTTTGATGATATTAGGTTGTTGGTGATTTCCAGTATGTACATTCCCTCCCTTGATATCGTATTGTCTTTCGGGTCTATGAACGAACTCAGCGCCTTTATTGCGCTTTCGTCATGCGTGAAGGGAAGGAGCATGTCGCGGAAGTCCGCGCTGGTGGGCGGTTCTTTCTTTTTCGATGCGAAGGTTTCCATTTTTTTTGTTCAAAGATACGAAGGATTCGGAACCCCGTTCTGCATCTGCTCCGCAAAGGTAATTATTTGTCTTTTAAATAAATTGAAAAAGAAGATGAATGTTTATTTTTAGGTGGCGGTTTGTTTCGCATGGTATTTTTTTTAGTTCATCGAGTCGTGTCTGAGTATAATTCCGTTGAGTTTCTTCTTCACTATTTTTCCGAGCTGCTGGGGAAGCTGTGACATGTCGTCTACGGAAACGTAGTTTTCGAAGATGTCCTTGACGTACTGTCCGCCCGCGATGTCCACGCCGACGGGTATGAATCCTTTCTTGGGCAGTTCCCTGTCCGCATCGATTGTCTCGTTTCTGTTGTCCGGGCAGCCGTCCGTAATGATTACCATGAGGCATTTGTCTTGCGTGAATTTCCTCACGCGTTTTGCGGCTATCCGCATTGCCTGGGCCGTAGGCGTTCCGTCCGCGGACACCGTGTTTCCGAGGGCGTAGGGAGATACGGCGTTGTTCTCGTGGTATATCATCAGTCTGCCAGTGGTGAAGCCGTAGGCGAAGAATCGCAGGGAAGGTATCTTCTTGAGGCTTTCCTTTATCAGTATGGCTGCGTCCCTTGCCCCGTTGAGCCTTCCCCCGTATTCCATGGATCCGGATTCGTCTACGAGCATGCATACGCAGGCCGCGTCGGCGGTCACTTCGCCGCGTTGGCTGAAGATGTTGACGTTGCCGCATTTGAGCGACGCGAGCCTGTTCGTGTTGAGCCTGCCGTTTTTCATGCCCATAAGTTCGTAGTCGCGCTCCTGGGTCCTGCATCGCAGGGCCCTTGCCATTGACGGTATCCAGCGTTTTACCTTGGCCAGGGAAGCGTTGTACGCATGGATGTTGCCCTTGGCCTTGGTGATGTATTTTATGTCTCCGGCGCCGGCGCCGCCGCCGACCTTTTCGTTTTCTCCGTTTATGTATTCCTTTTCGTTGCGGTTGCAGAGGCATTGCGCATTTTTGTCTTTGTCATTGGTCGCCTGGCTTATGGACTTTATGATGTCGCCTATTTCTTTTGCGGCGGTGGTGGCGAGGGCTTTTTCCAGCGCGTCGCTGCGCGCATCTTCGTTCTTTTGTCCGCCGGCGTCGCTTTTGCCGTCGTCGTTCTGGCGGCTGGAACCCTGCCGGTTCTGCTGTCCTTGTTGCTTTGCGCCGTTTGCGCCGTTTGCGCTGCCGTCGCCGGACGGCTGTGCCGAATCGCCGCTGCCGTCTTTTGACTGCTCTTTTTGCTGACGGCCGCTATGGCGCCTGTCTTCCAGCATGTCCTTCATTATCTCAAGGATTCTGTCGGCCGCGTCTTCGACATCCTTGGTCGTTTTCGGAAACGGCGTCAGGGCCTGCCGCGAAGCCTCCAGATGTTCGTATTGCTCGGTGACTTCCTTGCGCGTCAGTGCCGACGGAAATCTTACCGCCTTTAGCAGCGAGTTGAGAAAGAGCGGGATTTTCTCTTTGGCATTTGCGGCTTTCTCTATCTGCCGGGCGTAGCTTCCGAAGACATAGTCCTTGACGCATGCGATGTAGTCGGTATATCCGGGCATGCCGTCGCCGCCGTCCTTGATTGCCGTTCCCAGAAGATGTTCTATTCTTTCATCCTCGATGATGTTGACGATGTGTCTCTTTATTTCCGCCGTAAGCGGTGGCAGCTGGTTGCCTATCTTCTGGAGGATGTCGAAGTCCGAGTGGTTTATGTGGCAGGTCTCGTGTATGGCCATGCCTATGAGGATGTCGGCCTTTTGCGGTGCTGTGAGTCTCGTGTCGTCGAAGTATTGGGAAGACACGTTGATCGTGCTTCCGTCGGTTGCGGACTGGCTACCTCCTACGGTCACGCGTATTCTTTTTGACGTCATGGTGTTGACGGTGGACTGCGCCAGGTCCCTCGCCTTGTGCATAAGGTCGCCGGCGTCCATGCTCCCGCCGCCTACGATGTATTCCGAAAGGCTTTGACCCTTGGACATCTTTCTGTCAATCGCCCCTTGCGTGTCCTTGTGTATGAAAGTTTCCTTTTCGCGGCTGTCCTGCAGCCAGTCCGTCATGAGGCTGTTTATCTGTTCCTTCGTTGGTTTTTTTCTGTTCATTTTTTTATCTGTTGTTCATGAATCTCTGGCTTATCACCTGTCTTACCGACGCCCTTTCGCTTGCGGGGTCGTCGTTGCCGTAGCCCTTGTCGAACAGGGGCAGGAAGTTGAGCTCCATGGCTTCGAGCACCGTGAATCCGTCGACGACATATTCGGCGCAGCGCAGCGTTTCCCTCGTTGAGATGGGGGGCATGTCACCGGATTCCTTGGACATTTCCCTGATGCGTCTTGCCACGAAGGCTATGTTCATGGCGCTTTCTTCATCGATGCCGGTGCGGTTACACAGGATTTTCGATTCGTCTTTCATTCCCATGTAGTCCACCTCGATCTTCATGAAGCGTGTCGCAAGGGCTTCGTCTATCTCCTTTGTGGCGGTATACTGGGCGCCTATGTTGGCCGTGGCGAAGAAACAGCAGTCGGGGTGGACCTTGATGGTCCTCTTGTCGGCCGCCTTCGCTCCCGCTGCGGACAGTTCCCTGTTGTCGTCGAGGCAGCTGAGTATCATGTTCTCTCCGTTCTTGGGAATACGGTTTATCTCGTCAAAGATTATGACGCCGGGTTTCTGTATCGCCAGGGCGAAGGGAGCGTAGTCGAATACCGTTATCTGGTTGTTGTTTTCGTCCAGTGCGAGGTCTATCTTTCCTACGAGCTGTTCCGTGGGGTCCGTTATGGAACCCATCTGTATCAGCGTGCAGGGCAGCCCCAGGCGCTTGCACAGCAGTTTGATGATTTCGGTCTTGCCGCTGCCGCTGGGCCCTGTCAGCAGTGTGTTTTTCTTGCGCTTGACGTTTTCTATGAGCGCCTTCCATGTGATGTCTTCGACATGGAAGCCTTCGCTGTTCGAGGGCTTTTTGTATTTGTCGAGCATCTGTTCTATGAACGGCCTGTCGTCTTCGTCTTCGTCGCGCTGTATGCTGCCGTCAGCTATCATCTCGAGATATTGGGCCGCGTCGTTTGCGACTTTCAGCTTTTCCGGGTTTATCATCGCGTCGAGCGTCCATCCCGCTTTTATGGCCTTGCGTATGGCGTTTTCCTTGGTGACGGTCTTCCATGCGTCGTCTGACGCATCGACGCCGGTGATGCCGGAGAAGGTTCCGACAAGGATGTCGGCGGCTTCCGCGGCTTCCATGTCGTTGTTGTAGTCCCTGTCCTCTGCTGTGCACTGTGCGCCGTCCTCATGCTCCTTGATGAGGTAGTCGAGATACTGTTTGCCGGGGGCTACGCCGCTCAGGACGATGTCGATATAGTCCTTGTCTTCGCTTTTTAGCCAGTTTTCGAAGCGCTTTGTGGATGCGATGGTGTCGATGGTCTCTCCGCAAGAATAGAGCTTGGTGAATTCATTCTCTATGTTCCTGGCGTTTATTCTTGTTACCGTCTCTTGATTGAACTTACTGAAGATGGTGTTTTTGATCCAGTCGACGAACACCTGCAGTTCCGTCTGTATCTGTCCCGGATATCTCTCCTGCCAGTCGGGGTTTGCGGGCCTTGCGTTTCCCTGTTCGTCCTTGGGGGTGCGGTATGTCTTCACCTTCTTTGCTGCTTTCTTTTTGGGCTGTTCCCCGGTCTGCCGATCCTCTTCGTCGTCATAGCTGTCGTTTGTTCCCGTAAGGTTGTAGACCATCAGTGCGGCGTTCATGATCTCGCTCTTGTGAGCGGGGTAAGCGTATTTGAAGTCCGGGTCGTCCGACACGGGATGGAATTCCAGGGAAGCCTTGCCGCCTGCGCTGTATACGCTGTAGAAAGGCTTGCCTTTGCTGTTGTTGAGTTCCAGGTGGTTGCTGCAGAATGTCGTTCCTTCGGGGTATTCGCTTCTGTTGCCGCCGGGGTTTTCGCCGGGTGCGTCCGGTGACTGGACGTTGAGTTTCTCGTTTATGGGGGTGCCGTCTTCCATGGTTTGTCCGGGAAGCGGCCTGAGGCGCAGTCTCGCCGATTTGCTGTTCGCGTTTTCCAGTACGGTCTTGAAAAAGTAATACTTCATGTCGTTGTATTTTTTGTGTTCGTTTATTTATTGTTCTTCTGGCTGTTTTTCCACAGGTATATGTCCGTGTCGTTTATTTCCTTGTTCCACTTGCCGCCGTTGTTTTCGGCCTTTGCCTTTTCGTAGGGCTCGATTTTGAGATACATTTCCTTCAGGGTGTTCGTGCCGTAGTCGTAGTATTTCTGCGCGGCGTTGCGGCAGAAGGCCGCGATGTCGGGTCTTTTTTCCGCCAGGGCCGTGAATGACGACGCTTCCACGGGGCTCTTGACCGTTTCCGTGCGTTTGTATACTCTCCAGAACTGCGGGCCCCATTCCGTGGCGCAGGGGTGTTCGGCGAACAGCCTTTCCTGCTTTGACGCCAGCCACGAGGAATACATGGCGAAGAGAATGTATATGAGTTTGTTGCGAGAAAGCTGGTATGTCTTCAGTTGTTGCAGCTGGTAAAGTAGCGCGAGCGCAACTTCCATGCTGTCGAGTCCGGATTCGGCGAACTGTCCGCTTTCCGCCTGCCTGGTTTTTTCTTCTTTTCGTCTGTCAAGGCGCATCTGCAGCATCTGCTGTTTCTTTTGTGACGCCGCCGTGAGCTTTGCGAGCTTGTCGGAGACGCAAAGATGGAGCTTTGCGAGTTTTTCCACGGCGCCGGTGCCGAGAACTTGGGTGTTGCCGTCCTCTATGAGCGCTATCAGCGCCTGTATGTCTTCGTTTGTCAGTTCGTAGACGTGTGCCATATCTTTTTCTTTATTTGAAGGCAGACCTTGGGCTGCCTGAAAACGTTGGAATATGGGAGATTTTGTTTTGCCGCCTTGCGAGCGCCGGGGCTTGCCGCGGGCGCGTCCCCCTTAGGGGCGCAAGCGCCAAAAAAAATCTCCAGCGCGGGGAGGGTATTGTTTCTTCCCTTTGCTGGAGATGGCGCCGCTGCGGCGGAAAAAGTATTGTTCCGGTTTTTGTTTTTTCTTTCTTTTATTTTTTTCTTCCTTTTCCCGGTCTCAGCGTTTTTTTTATCAGTCTAAGAGCATGCAAAGTGCCGCGCTTTCGCGCTGGTATAACGTTTTTTTTGTACTATATATTTCGCGCGCGCGTGCGTGCAGGTATTATCTAATCAGATAATATTGTTAGATAATATTATCTAGATAAAAAGAAAAAATTTGATTGTAAGTGACTGATAATCAGATATGGTTTTGTGAGATCTGACACTTTTTTTCGCAAATTTCGGGTAGATCTGACACTTTTTTTCGCACCATCTGACACTTTTTTTCGCAAATTTCGGGTAGATCTGACACTTTTTTTCGCAAAACCTTATAGATAAGACACTTTTTTTCGCAAGTCGGTCTTGCGGGTTTCCACTTCAAGTACTTGTTGAAGTCATTTGGATATTTGTGACATTTTTTTTATATCTTTGCGGCATGAACAGACAGAAGACTATCAGCGCCGATTGCAGCCTTTCGCAGGTAAGCGAACTTTTCAGCGGCGTGGCCGTGTCGAGATCCGATTTGGCCATGCTGGTCAGAAAGAACATGGAGGCGGGCAACATGCTTGTCCAGCCGAAGTGCGTCACGTATTCCGTGTTCAATTACAACCAGATGACCGAAGACGTCCTTATGGAAGTTATATGCGCCATGCAGGCCGTGATGACTTCAGATCCGCAGCAGTGCATGCGCAACGGCGGTTACGCCGCCATCGTCGTTACCGTGGACTTTTCCGTAATATCGGGTTTCCACCGCAACCGCAAGGAGATTGAAGAGTTTCTGGAGCGGCTTGTACGTATTTCTTTCCGTTATTCGTTCAAGCTCAAGGAGTTCGTTGACAGCAACGGCGTCAAGCATCGCAACACCAGCTTTGTCTTTTCGGACCTGCTGTTTACGGGATACGAGTGGTGCAGCGAAACTCCGTACTGTTATAATCTCAAGATTAACAGGGACGCCATTCCGTATCTGACTTTCATCGGCAAAGGCATGGGATATACGGAGTTCGAGAAGTCGGTATACAGGAAACTCACTTCGAAATACACCAAGAAGCTGTATACTCTTCTTTGCGACTGGTCAAACGTCAGCACGACGTTCAGCGTCCCCCTCAAGTCGGTCTATGAATACCTTGCCCTTCCCGGTTCCTTCCGTCTCTGTTCCCTTAACCAGAAGGTTCTTGCGCCGCTGAAGTCCTCCCTTGATTCCATGCCGTCGTGTCTTCGCTTTGAATACCGTTTTGCGAATGTCGACGCGGCAGGCAGCGATACCGGAAGGAAAAGGGACTACAATACCTTGGTGCTGAAGTTCTTCAAGAACCGCAACGGCGGCGAGAGGGACGCGGCCGTTCGCGGCGCCTCGCTGCGCAACGTGCTTTTGTTTCTTGCCGACAGGTCCAGGTCTGCGGACGTAGAAGCCGCGGCGTCGGCCATCGTCGATTCCGGAAGGGCGGACTGGTTTCTCGGCAAATGCCGTTACTATGACCGCAGGGTCAAGGGCGGGATCATAGACGAGTCGAAGATGCGCAATTCCCTCAACAAGATACTGCGCGAGACTTTCGGCGTGGAACTTCGAAGCGGCCGCCACATAGAGAATTCTTCCAAGCTGGCAGGCAAGGAGTCGACGATGCTTCTTCCCTTTGGGGAATGACAGCCCTATTGGAGATATATTTCCACTCCGCGCCTGAGGCTGTCGTTGGTTTCGTTCCAGACCTTGGAGCCGTAGTACCATTTGAGATATGGCCTTGGTACCGTTCCTATTTCCTCTCCAGCGTATTGTCCGTCAGGCAGCGCTGTCAGGGGCGCTTCCAGGCGCGTGTCCCTGATGCGCTGTTCCATGGCGTCAAGCATGGCGCGGCGCAGGGTGACGTCCTCGCCGCTGTTCATATACCACGTTATGTATGACTGCGGCAGTTCCGCAATGCGCTTTCCCTTGTATTTCCCCATGGGCATTGCCATGTCCTTGAGCCCCCGCCCCGCGGCCGCCTCCACGTCCCCTCTGTGCACCGCGCCCAGGCATCCTATGGGTATGCCCGACATCAGGGTGCCGCCGGTGCCGTACATCCGCCAGCGCCCGTCATGTTCGAAGGTGATGTCCTCGACGAGGCCGAAACGCCCGTAAAGGCCCGCCATGTCGGCTATGATGCAGTCTTTCTTGCCTTCGGCGGTTCTCACTCCGCGTCCCGCGGCCTGGTAGTAGCGCGCCACCGATGCCGTGGGTGCGGCGAGCACTATCATGTCCGTTTGAGGGTAGTCGAATCCGGTGATGAAAAGGGCCACGTTGAAGAGTACCCTGATTTTGCCTTCCTTGAACATCTTCACCGTCTCCGCCCTTTCTTTTTTCGGGGTTTCTCCGCTGAGGGCGGCGGAGCCGGGATATATCGAGGACAGCAGGACGGCCTCGTCGACGCTCGGCACGAAGACTATTATGTGTTTTCTTTCCTTATGATAGTCGAGCGCCGCGATGATGTTGTCGCGCACGTTGTTGGCCTGGTAAGCCGTCACGGTTGAATTTTCCGAATATTCGTTCCCTGCGGCGTTGAGACTGAGATACTTGCGTTCATAAGGCATGATTTCGTATTTGAGAGGCGACCAGTAGCCCCCTGCCGTCATTTCCGATATTTGGTTTATGTGCAGTATGCGCTTGAAGAACGTCCCGTCGGGCGAAGGGTTGGTGAGCATCGTCAGCGTGGACCATTTGTCGAATCTCTCTCCCTGTTTTTCGCTGAACTGCTCGAGCTTGAGGGGCGTGGCGGTCACGCCCAGCACCTGGCGTATGCCGGATTCCTTGAGGAACTGTCCGAGCATCGAACTTTCCTTGTGCGGATACAGGTGCGCCTCGTCGATGAGCATCCTGGTAAATCCGAGGGCTTTGAATCTGTCGCCGAGCTTGTATATCGAGCCTATGGTGGCGAAGGTCACGATGTCTATTTCCTTTTTCCCGAAGGACGCGGAATATACTCCCGCGGGGGCCATTTCTCCGCAAAGCTGGCGGTATTTGTCGAGGTTCTGTTCCAGGAGTTCCTTCGTCGGCTGCACCACGAGCAGGGGCGCCGTGGATGCCGCAGCGACGCTTGCGGCGATGATGGACTTGCCGGCGGCCGTGGGCATGACCATGAGCGAAGGTTCGGCGTTGTCTTCGCGGAAGTATTCTATCGCCTTTCTTACTGGCTCTTTCTGGTATGGTCTTAGT
>Ga0310696_10002732_pt1 | contig 22844 bp, 14 predicted proteins | sample AusTroGonzalo_MG_4_FD_203885 | JGI IMG/M metagenome (GOLD analysis project Ga0310696, IMG submission 203885) | Bovine rumen microbial communities from tropical cattle in Woodstock, Queensland, Australia - Gonzalo_02 (v2) (version 2) | ecosystem: Host-associated > Mammals > Digestive system >...
CTGTACCATTATACAGTTTGACTATCTCCCTTTTCTCTGGAGCAATGAGCCCCAGGTAGTTCCTGATTTCGTCGTAGATACCGCTGTCGTTGACGTAGATACCGTCGTAAGAGGGATTGAACAGATCACGAAGCAGTGCGACGGCCCGTGTTTCCTCCTCAAAACATAACTGCGGGCGTTCGGTGGTTTTCTGTACTTTCGTGATGGTGTCTTCCCATCGCTTCAGCAGAATCTTCAACTCTGCATCGAGTTCAGCAGCCTTTTTGCCTTCTGCCACCGTACGTACAATGACACCGAAGTTCTTAGGCTTGATGCTTTGGATAAGTTGTTTCAAACGGCTACGCTCTTCGCCACGTTTGATCTTCGTTGAGACAGAGACACTGTTCTCAAAGGGTATCAGTACCAGATAGCGTCCGGCGAAACTAAGTTCGCATGTCAATCGCGGACCCTTGGTGTTGATGGGCTCCTTTGTGATCTGCACCAGTATTTCCTGTCCCACTTTCAGGGTGTTGGCAATACTGCCGTCCTTTTTCAGTTCGGGTTGGATGTGAGCTTTCTGAATGGGGTAGAGCTTCTTGCGGTCGCTCACCACCTGTTTCAGATACTTCTCGTAGGAGTTGAATTGATTTCCCAGGTCAAGATAATGCAGGAATGCCACGCGCTCGGCACCGACATCGACGAAGCAGGCATTGAGGCCAGGCATCAGCTTTTTCACCTTTGCCACATAGATGTTTCCCACCGAGAAGGATACCGTGCGCTGCTCCTGCTGGTATTCGACCAGCTGCTTGTCTTCGAGCAGGGCTATTGAGATGTCTTTCGGCTGAACATCAATGATTACTTCACTTGTCATTAGCTTCTTGCTTTTCTTGATGGTTTGCTTTCTAATTCAAAAGGGTGTGCTGCTATCCTTTGACGGATTAGCCGGCACACTCCTTTCATTTTTTTCTCTTGTCAAGCTAAGAGCTTATTTGCTCTTATGACGATTCTTGCGCAGTCTCTTCTTACGCTTGTGTGTAGCCATCTTGTGGCCCTTCTTTTTCTTTCCGTTTGGCATAATTCTAGAATTTATTTAAGTTGTTAATTACTTCATCTTCTCTATAAAGCTCTTTGAGGGCTTGAATGTGGGATAATCATGGGCGTCGATAACGATCGTCGTATTTTTCGAGATGTTACGTGCTGTCTTCTGAGCGCGACGCTTCACAACGAAGGTGCCAAAACCACGGAGATAGACATTCTCCTTGTTGTCGGCGAGGCTCACGCGGATCTCTTCCATAAAAGCTTCGACAGTGGCGGCCACGTCTTTCTTGGCAACGCCTGTCTCCTCAGCAATTTTGTTGATGATTTCTGCCTTGGTCATTTCTTATTTCTTCTATATATTAATAATGTGAAAATCTGATTTTTCTCGATTTCGGACTGCAAAGTTACTAATTTTCAGTAGATTACCGAAATATTTCCCGATTTTTTTTCAAAAAAAAGCAAAATAAGCCGTTCTTTGGGCGCTTTTTTGTACCTTTGCACCACAAAATCAAGGAAATATTGTATGAAACAGACAAAAATCGTAGCCAGTATCAGTGACCGTCGTTGTGAGGTGGATTTTATCCGTCATCTCTTCGAGGCGGGCATGAATGTGGTGAGAATGAATACTGCCCATGCCGACGAGGAAGGCATCAAGAAAATCATCCGGAACGTGCGTTCGGTGAGTCATCATATCGGTATCCTGATCGATACGAAAGGACCAGAGGTACGTACTACGGGTTGTTCAGAGCCCATCGCCTATAAGGAGGGTGATGTGGTGAAGATTTTCGGACGTCCTGAGATGGATACCACCCACGATATGATCAACCTTTCCTATACCAACTTTGCAGCCGATGTGCGTGAGGGGTGTCATATCCTCTTCGACGACGGCGCCCTAGATATGGAGGTGATCGGCATCAACGGGCCTGCGGTGATTGCCCAAGTGAAGAACGATGGGGTCCTGGGGGCCCATAAGAGTGTGAATGTGCCTGGTGTGCATATTGCGCTGCCCACACTCACGGATAAGGACCGTAAGAACATCATGCTGGCCATCGACCAGGATATCGACTTCATAGCCCACAGTTTCGTACGCTCTGCTGCCGATGTGAGAGCGGTACAGGCGATTCTCGATGCTTTCAACTCCGACATCAAGATCATTTCGAAGATCGAAAATCAGGAGGGTGTGGATAATATCGACGAGATCATCGAGGCTTCCTATGGTATCATGATTGCACGCGGAGACTTGGGTATCGAGGTGCCCATCGAACGGATTCCTGGCATCCAGCGCCAGATCATCCGTAAGTGTATCATGGCGAAGAAGCCTGTGATTGTGGCAACGCAGATGTTGCATACGATGATCAATAACCCACGTCCGACGCGTGCGGAGGTGACGGATATCGCCAATGCCATCTATTCGCATACCGACGCCCTGATGCTCTCTGGCGAGACCGCCAGCGGAAAGTATCCTGTGGAAGCGGTGCAGACGATGGCGTCAATCGCCGAACAGGCGGAGAAGGATCTGAGTCTGCGTGGTGTCATCGATGTGCCTTTGTCGCCCAACTGTGACATCCGTGAGTTTATGGCCTTCGGTGCGATCCAGGCTACGGAGAAACTTGGTGTGAAAGGTATTATCACGGATAATGTGACAGGTAACACTGCCCGTATGCTGGCAGCTTTCCGAGGTCCTCATCCCGTATTGGCGATCTGCTATAATGACAAGCTCCAGCGCCTGCTGAATCTCAGCTACGGTGTGATTCCCGTGTATCAGAAGGAGCATATCGATAACGAGAAACTGTTCCTGGCTGCAGTCCGTATGCTGCGCCAGAAGGGCTATGTGAGACTCGAAGACCGTATTGCCTACCTGAGTGGAAATATCGGAGGCGGCGGAGGCACGAAGTTCCTCGAGATCAATACGGTGAAGGAAGTGTTTGATAACAAATACCAGTTCCATCTGCCAAAGGTGTAGATGGAACCGGTATGAGTGCTATTTAGAGATTCTTAATAATCAAAGTGGAGTTCGTACCTCCGAACCCGAAAGAGTTACTAAGGAACAGATCGAAATGCTGTTCCTTTTTTTCTGGAAGCACGTTAATGACGGCTGTCTCCTCATCGGGTGTCTCAAAGTTCAGATTGCCAGCCATGAAGTCGTGTTTCATCATCAGGATGGAGTAGATCACCTCACTGGCACCCGCCATCCACATCTCATGACCCGTGAGACTCTTGGTGGAACTCACAGGTACCTTATAGTCGCCGAAGACACGGGCTATCACCTGCGCCTCACGCTGATCGCCGATCAGTGAACTGGTGGCGTGGGCATTCACATATTCGATCTCCTGAGGGGTGACACTGGCGTTCTTCAGGGCGTTGAGCATACTCTTCACAGGACCCTCGATATTGGGCGTGGAGATATGATCGCCGTTACCAGAGAATCCCCATCCTAAGACTTCTGCCAGGATCGGAGCCCCACGCTTGACGGCGTGCTCGTAACTCTCTAAGATAAGGGTCGCGCCACCACCGCTGGGTACGAGTCCGTCTCTGTCTTTATCAAACGGACGACTGGCTTTCTCCGGGGCATCTTCGCGGACGGAGAACGACTGCAGCCCGTCGAACGATACCACACCTAAATGGTTCACCTCCTCAGCACCACCACAAATGATACAGTCTTGCAGACCGTTGGCGATCAGGGTGGCTGCCATTCCGATACTCTGGGAACCTGAGGAACAGGCAGCGGAAATCGTCTGGTTGATACCTTTCAGTTTGAAGATGCAGGCCAGATTCATGGAGATGGTGGAGTTCAGACACTGGAAGAGAGAACCGCTGCCACAAGCCAGGCTGGTGTGCATCTGGTGGAACTTATCTACCGCCTTACTGCTGGCTTCTACGGCAGAGTCGTTGCCATAGACGATACCCACCTCATGCTGTTCCAGATAGTCCATATCGATACCAGCCTGTTGCAACGCCTGGAGGGTAGCCAAATATGCATACTGGCTCTCTTCGTGCATATAACTTCTTGTATTGCGGGGGAGCAGAGCTTTCAGGTCAGCCTTCGGCACATTTCCCACCAGCCCCGAACGGAAGCCTGCTTCCTTACGTACAGGATCGAGGATGATACCACTCTTTCCTGCGTAAAGGGCGTCTCTTACTTCATCGAGACTGGTACCGATGCACGACCAGATACCCATGCCTGTAATTACAACTCTATTCATTCGATTTATCGCTGTTTTCTCAATTTGGCTGCGAAATTACAAATAAAATATGAGATATGTATTATATTTCCGCTTTTTTTTGTATTTTTGCACAAAATCTGATAATTACTCAAAAGTATGGCAACAGTTGACGACAAGAAAGTGATTTTCTCGATGGTCGGAGTGAGCAAGACCATTCAGCAGAATCAGAAGCAAGTGCTCAAGAACATCTACCTCAGTTTCTTCTATGGGGCAAAAATCGGTATTATCGGTCTGAACGGTGCCGGTAAATCCACGTTGATGAAGATTATTGCGGGTTTGGATCAGCAGTATCAGGGCAATGTGGTGTGGAGTCCAGGCTATTCGGTGGGGTATCTGCCTCAGGATCCACCTCTTGATGAGACGAAGACGGTGAAGGAGAACGTGATGGAGGGGGTGCAGCACGTGTATGATGCGCTGGCTGAATATGACGATATCAACGTGAAGTTCGGACTTCCCAAATATTACGAAGATCCCGATAAGATGGATAAACTGATGGCCCGTCAGGCAGAGTTACAGGATATCATTGACGCAACGGATGCCTGGAATATGGATTCGAAACTGGATCGTGCGATGGCTGCATTGAACTGTCCTCCTGGTGATTGGAATGTGACGACACTTTCGGGTGGAGAACGCCGTCGAGTGGCCCTGTGCCGCCTGTTACTCCAGAAACCTGATGTGCTGTTGCTCGATGAGCCTACCAACCATCTCGATGCCGAGAGTATCGACTGGTTGGAACAACATCTGCAGCAGTATGAGGGAACGGTGATTGCCGTAACCCACGACCGTTATTTCCTCGACGATGTGGCAGAGTGGATCCTTGAATTGGACCGTGGTGAGGGTATCCCCTGGAAGGGCAACTATTCTTCTTGGCTCGAACAGAAGAGTCAGCGTTTGGCACAGGAGGAGAAATCTGCTTCGAAGCGTCGAAAGACCCTCGAACGCGAGTTGGAGTGGGTGCGTATGGCGCCGAAGGCACGTCATGCGAAAGGAAAAGCCCGTCTGAACTCCTATGATAAGATGTTGAACGAAGAACAAAAGGAGCGTGAGGAGAAACTGGAGATTTTCATCCCTAATGGTCCGCGCCTCGGTAACAAGGTGATTGTGGCAGAGCATGTGACGAAGTCGTTCCCGGAGAAACAACTCTTCAACGACCTGAACTTCATCCTTCCGCCGAATGGTATCGTGGGTGTGATTGGGCCTAACGGTGCGGGTAAGACAACCCTTTTCCGACTCATTATGGGACTTGACACCCCAGATGCCGGCACCTTCGATGTGGGTGAGACGGTGAAACTCTCGTATGTGGATCAGCAGCATAAGGACATCGATCCTGAGAAGAGTGTCTATCAGGTGGTGAGTGGCGGCAATGAGACGATCCGCATGGGTGGTAAGGATGTGAATGTACGTGCCTATCTCTCACGATTCAATTTCAGCGGAGCGGATCAGGAGAAGAAGTGCGGTGTACTCTCAGGTGGTGAGCGCAACCGTCTACACCTGGCGATAGCACTCAAACAAGAGGGTAATGTATTACTTTTGGATGAGCCTACTAACGATATAGATGTCAATACGTTACGTGCGCTCGAAGAAGGTCTTGAAGCTTTTGCAGGATGTGCAGTGATTATCAGTCATGATCGCTGGTTCCTGGATCGTATCTGTACCCACATCCTCGCCTTTGAAGGTGAAGGAAACGTGTTCTATTTCGAGGGCAATTACTCCGAATATGAGGCGAACAAAGCTCAGCGCTTGGGTCTGGAAGAACCCAAACGAGCCCGTTATCGTAAACTCATGGAAGAGTAATCGGTTAGCGACACAATATCTGATAGGGACAGGTACGACAGCGATCCTGATCCTCTGTTGGAGAGAAAGCGAGGTCTTGACAGAAGATCTCGCTCATCTTTTCTGTCAATAGCTTCATAAATTCATCCGAAACGGTGGCGATGTCTCTCACAGGATACTTACCCAGTTTTAGAACGGGGTCGAAATTGTCGCTGCCGGCATACTGGATAAACAACAGGGCGGGGGAGACAGGTAGATCAGTGTTCTGACGCACGATATGACTATAAAGGAAGGCTTGCAGGTAGTAGTCGCTATGATCCTTCACATTGACAGGATCGAATATGGCTGCTACATCAGGCAGATCCTTCTGTTTCTTGGCACCAGTCTTATAATCGATCACACGAATCCTTTCCTTACCAGTTTCCGAATCGGTAATCTTGTCTAATCGGTCTATGTATCCTCTGACCATCGTCCACTCCAAAGGCATCTTTACGGGTGTCTCCAAGCCTAAGATGCTGAAAGGCGTGAGTTCCCTGTCCACTTCCAGCAGCTGACGGATATACTTGATAATCACCTCTCTGTTGATGATTTGAAGACCATCGTAAGCTGGTACCTTACGGAGGGGATTGCTGACTTGGAACAGTTCGCTTTTGAAGGCATCATCCACCGCCTGTTCTATCTCTACCGCACTTTTCAGGAGATCATCGATCGCTAAGGTCGTGATATAGTTTCCCGACAATACCTTCATCCGTTCATAGAGCGTCTGGGCTGCTTTGTGGAAAATGTTTCCGAAGATGCGGTTGTCGATCAGGTCCTCGTCGTTATCATCAGGTTCGATCAGGTTGCCTACATAGTGGTAGAAGAAACGCAGCTGACAACGTAGATAGGTGCTGATGGCTGTGGGACTGATGCCACCTTTCTCTGAAGAGAAACGTGTCTTCAGAATCTCCATGACCTCATCGGTCTTGATGAGAGGCTGAGGACGTCTGGGGACAGTCTGCTGTCCAGCCTGAAGCGTGCGATAGCGGATGGGCTGCTCGCGTTCCACCATCTGTTGTAGCATGAATCGCGACATCTCGCCAGTCTGTCCGTCGTTGGTAGCATTGTTATAGACCAACGTCACATCCTTCGCCCGTTGCAGTAACCGATGGAAGTAATGTTCGTAGATAGCCACCTTATGATCCACTGTCGTCAGACCATAGGCCTTTCTGATGCTATAGGGGATAAAAGAAGTGTCGCTCACACCACGTGGCATGTTACCTTCGTTACAGGAGAGCATCAGCACGTGATCGAAATCGAGGTTTCTAGTTTCGAGCACACCCATGATTTGAATTCCTTCTGCGGGTTCGCCGTGAAAGGGAATTGTGGTGGATTGTATCACCTGGGTTACGAGTCGCTGCAGCGTAATGATATCCACCCTCAGCATACCACTGTCTACTAGATCCAACAAACGGTTCAAAACGGTATAGACTCTGAACAGACTCTCAGTAGCCAACTGATCTTTCGGACTAGGATCCTTCGCCACATGACGGATGATACATAACAGGGCATGTAGTAGTTCGCTGGTGTCGGTATAGTGGGTATTGGCATAATCCGCTGGCATCATCTTCGCATAGGGATGACGGTTCATCAGGCCGAGCCAATGTCGTCTGAATGCATTTGTCTTCAACGAGAAACCATTGATCTGAAGATTAAAGAATTGACTCACAAGGGTGGCGGCTGCGGTCTGACTCAAGGGGTATCCTGTGGTAACATTTACTTTTTCCACTTCTTTCGGCAGACAGTGGATCACCGTCTGCAACAGTTTCTCGTCGCAGAGTACTATGGCCGTTTTCCGTCCTGCGGCAATGCGTTCCAGGGTGAGCCACTGACTCACGAAGCGGGCCTGGATATTATCCGTAGGTGCAGAGATATATGTGAGTTCCTCTGGCGGCAATTCTTCAGTATCTTGATAGAATATTGCCTTACCCTCTTGCTCTAATCGTTTGAAGAGGGTCTTCTCCACCTCCTGTAGATGGTTGAAGCCCACAAAGGCATATGTGTCGTAACGGAAGTCGATATCAGGGTTCTCCGCCACTTGACGGTAGAGGGCTCCCTCGTAACAAAGCTGCTGACTGGCCAGTCGTTCGTTGAAGAGATGATAGATCGTGCCGATACGACTCCATAGTCTTAGGAAGCGCTGTTTCAGTTCGCTGTTGTGATCCTCGGAAAAGTTTCTGAAAAACCGTCTGATCATCTCGCGTTGTTCTTCTGTAAGGTAGGAGATATCGTCGAGTTCGTGGAAGTCCCGCAGGTTCTTGAACACCTGATCTGCAGGTCCCATGTTCTTGTCCAGATCATCGAAATCTGCCAGGAGCAGTTGTCCCCAGCCGTAGAAGTGATCCAAGGTCTCATCCATTCCTGTCGCCTCGATAAAAACCTTGTGAAGTTCACAAACGAGTAAGATAGGATCTGCCAACTTCCATTCTGAGTGACTGCGGAAGAGGTCGCTGATGGTGATATAGGCAGGACTCCAGAGCGGCTTGCTTGCCAGACGTGCCAGATGCTCATTGAGGAAAAGCGAGGCACGTTTGTTGGGGAACACCACAGCTACGCGAGCCAGATTGGTTCCATATCTGTTCAGCAGGTCTGCTGCTACGTTTTCAAGAAAGCTGTTCATACCACTTCTTCGATTTTGTTACTATACACGAACCATAAACAGCCGTCTACCTCAGCTTTTGGCTGCATGGTTTTGATAAGCTGCATATATTCCCGCACCTGATCGTTGTATTCAGGTTTGGGGGTACCGAACTTGAAATCAATTACCACCCATTTCTTTCCATCTGTCATCACGCGGTCTGGTCTTCTCTCCTTTACTTCACCGTCTTCCATCGTGAGGATGGTACACTCGTTGAAGAGGGTCCAGTGAGACGAGAACCAATCTGCCACACGGGGATCCTGCAGGCGCTTTCTCAACATACTCGTGATGCGCTCGGGGGTGATTTGTTCATCATAGAGTACGCCCTCGAACTGCAACTGTTTCAGGGCATCCTCGATATCTTCCGTCGTACGGATCATCGAGAAGATCTGATGTAAAACACTACCTGTCTGAATATAGTTCAAACGTTCGATCTCATCACTTTCTTCCGCCTCGATAAACGCCTGACTGCGGTTGCTTTGACGGAAGTTTACCTGACTATCCATATAGCGGAAATCAACTGCGATAGGGGCGGCGGGCTGAAGGAAGGGATTTTCGCTTGTCTGACCAGAATTTCTAGAACTTTTTGAATTACTAGAATTTCTTGAATCTCCAGCCAAAGAGAATTGTAGTTCTCCCTTTTCATCCTCTATGCCTGAAAGTATCGCCTCGGGCATCTCTTGTGCTACTAACGGCAGACAGTTTTCTATCAGTCCGGAGCGTGAAGCCTTTGCTCCCCGTTTTCCGAAGACATACAGTCCCTTACAAGCACGGGTGAAGGCCACATAGAGCAGGTTCAGGTTATCCACCGTGTTCTGCAGATGCTCATGTAGATAGTCTTTCTCATAGATGGTACCCATCATTTGGCTTCTGCTGTAATCCACAGGGGCGAGGGGCAGTTCACTGAAAGGTTCTTCCGTAGGTTGGCACCAGAGGATGTTACCGCTCTGTTTCTCCAACTGCCAATCGCAGAACGGACAGATCACGTAGTCAAATTCCAGTCCCTTCGACTTATGGATGGAGAGAATCCTCACACCGTTGGTCTCTTCACTCTGAATGGTCTTGCCACAGATACCCTCATCCCATGCCGCGAGAAACGAATCTATGTCGGCGGTATTTTCATTCACATAACTAGCCAACTGATCATAGAAGGCAAACACGTAGGCACTCTGGTCATTCAAAACTTCCAAACTGAAGATGGCATGCAGTCGTTCCGCCAGATCGTAGAGCGGCATTGTTAACAATACCTCGCGCTGGGAGAGAAATCCCTCTGGTAACAGCTGATTGAGATCGTTCGTGCTCAGTAACAATTCATTGTCTTCTATCTGCTCTTTCAGTACATCGATATGGTAGTGTTTTACAATGGCGGCCTTTGTCAACAGGTCGTCAGGGTGGGTGAGTAGTCTGAGGGCAGACACCAGGAGGTTTACTGCCACAGAGGCTTCGAGTCTGAACGCTTCATCCGACACAATAGTCACCTCCGACATTTGTTCCTGGAAGTAGTGGGCTATCATCGGGATTTGGTTGTTCATACGTACCAGAATGGCGATATCTTTTTGGGGCACACCGCGTGATCTCAGTTCACTGATGGTGTCTGCCATCTGTTGCAATGTCGCCGCCTGATAGTCTTCTGTAGGCAGGAGGGTCACAAAGACCTCTCCAGTATCCTTACGCCCTTCAGGTATTTCCTGCATCACGTCGGCATAAGCCCTCTTTAACTGTTCTGCCTCTTCGCAATTTATGTCCCTCTGTGACTGATACTCCAACTCTGCCGCCTGACTGAAGAAATGGTTGTTGAAACTGATGACGTTCCGCTCTGAACGGTAGTTTGTCTTCAAAGGCAGGGTCTCAATCTGCTGTTGATTGAACTGCTGTTCGATATCATTCAACAGACGCCAGTCTCCCGAACGCCAACGGTAGATGCTCTGTTTTACGTCACCTACGATGAGGTTGGATCCGTCTTCGTGACTCATCGCCTCGTCGAGCAGTACACGGAAGTTCTGCCATTGTACTGTACTGGTGTCTTGAAACTCGTCGATCATCACATGTTCCAGTTGCGTGCCTATCTTCTCGAAAATAAACGGCGAGTCACTCCCTTCAATCAGGGCGTGCAACAGCTGTTGGGTATCACTCAACAGGAAACGGTTGTTGTTCTCATTGAGTTCCCTTACTTTCTCCTCGATACTGCCCAACAGACGGAGTTGGTTCAGGTGACGCAAGGTGAGGTCTGCCGATTTATAGAGTTTCCACTGAACCGGACGTTCTGCTACCGCAAAGCGCAGGATATCACCTAAAACGCCTTCTGCTAATGAGGTGATGAATTCACGTTGTGGATGGGTCTTCGCACACCATTTCTCGGGATTTTCCAAGCAGTTAGCTACCGTTGCATTCTCGATACTGGGGTCGAACACGCCCTTCTGCAATTTCAGGAAGAAACCAGCGATCCCTCGGTTCTTATTCGCCAGATCGTCGATGCTTAGGCCCTCACCTTCCAGATTTTCGAAGAAACTCTCGCCGATCTGGATCATCCGTTTCTCTGCAGCTTTCTTGATCTCTCTGAGTTGGGTGGTGTATTGCTCGAAGAACCCCTTCTCCTCCATTTTCTGCTTCAGTTCCTGACTTACCTCTTTGTATTCATCCTTGAAAATCGTACATCCGAAACGTTTGATTTGTGAAATTACATTCCACGATTTGTCGTCGGAGATACTTTCCATCACGTACTTCATGATCCATTGCAGGATTACGTCTGTCGTACTCAGGTCTGCTATCAGCTGATCCACAGCCAGTTCCTCCACTTGTACATCGTTGAGGCCGATCCTCAGGTTCGTGGTCAGGTCGAGTTCGCGTGCCATATTCCTCAGCACACTTTGGAAGAAGGTGTCGATGGTCTCCACACGGAAGTAGTTGTAGTTATGCAACAGGTTGGCGAGTCCTTGTCCGGCCCGTTCCCTGATGAGCTTCGGCTCAAAGCTTGTCCTCTCCACAATCTTTTTCAGATAGCTGTCAGACTCAGGCAGTGCCTTCCATATACCGTAGAGCTGACTGAGTATTCGCATCTTCATCTCCTCGGTGGCCTTGTTCGTGAAAGTTACAGCCAGGATGTTCTTATAGCTCGTGGGGTTCTCCACGATCAGCCGGATATATTCAGTTGCCAGCGTAAAGGTCTTACCGCTTCCAGCACTAGCCTTATAGACAGTCAGAGGTTTTACCATCGTTTGAAGAGTTCAAAGTCAAAGGTGATACCAGCCCTTTGGAACTTGGTGTTATAGAAGCTGGCGAAGAAGCCTAAGGAGACATAACGGTTGGTGAGACCGTAACCTATCTCAAAGTAGGGACGGGTATCCTGTACTATCACATTACTGAAATACAGACGTTCTTTCTCGATATATTTGCCTATATACGGCAACCAGGTGGCGAAGAGCATCGGTGTCTCATACGACACGTTGTTGCGGTAGTAGAAGTTAGATTCGTTATACACCTTACTGTCAAGCAACTGGAAGTTACCGGTCCAACGATCATCCCAACCTTCAGGCAGGTTGTTTTCACAGAAGTTGGCGTAGTCCAAGAAGAAATTGTCGCTCTTGTTGGTATAGAATCCGTATCCCGTCCTCAGGTTCAGCAAACGTAGTCCTGCAATCTTCATCTTCCACTGGCCGTCAAGCTCCCAACGTTCATACTGGATGTTGGACCTCAGCACATTCTTGAAACTCCTTTCGTAATCCACCGTGATGACGGGTCCTCTCTCAAGCCAGGGACGGAACTTGAATTTTAAAGCCGGACCGAAGCTTCTATAGCGGGTTGGCATGTCGTATTTGATCATCAGTCCCTTGTTCACAGCGGTACGTTGGTGGTACACCAGACGCGTCTCGAGGTCGAACCACTCATAAAGCATGATGTTATTCGTCAGCTTCACATAAGTATCTTTAAACTTATCGGCATCGGGTTCATTAAAAGAGAGGGAGTCTCCATGTTCGTGATTGATCTGATCCAGTACACTGGAGTTGCTGATACGGTTACCGTTACCCCAGACGATCTCTGCATATCCGTTACGCTTCGGGTTGTAGGTCATTCTAAGTGGTGCGGTGAAGTAGAACTGCCGTTGCTTGAAGTTATAACCGAACATAGGTTCCAGCGACAGATAACGGTGCTCGTTAAACTTATAATGAAACGAGAGGTTCATCTTATAAGAGATACCTTTGCTACCGCTATAACGTACATTCAGAGGGTTAATAATGGGTGACAGGCGGAACTCTGCACCTTTGTCTTTCGACTCTGCTGCCAATGGTGTCACGAGGTTATCTCCCACGATGTCCCACCAGAAATGTTTCCACTTGTTGACCCTATGTTCGGTAGTATCTGCAGCAGCGGCTTCTTCCGCCTCCCTTTGTCGTTGGGCCAATGCCTCGTAGATTCGTTTATCACTTTCCGCCAGCGGTACAGGACGTAACGAGTTCATCAGCGCCATACTCTCGTTCTCGTTGATGCTGTCGGGCAACGACATCGTTTGGTGGTATTTGGAGTTGAACACCGTCGATACCCTGTTACCCATAAACCTAAAGGTGGCGGCTGTGGTACACTGGGTCGGCATCAGCGCTAAGGAATCGTTGTTTTCATGTCTCACATCCGAACAAAACGACAGCATATCAAACTCACCGTTTATCACCGTCCGAATGATACGACCAGTCTCGGTCTCTACGATGGCAAAACCATTTACGAGTTGGGTGTTATAGAGCTTCGGTCTGAACTCCAGTCGGGTAGTACCGTCACTCTGCCGTATCTGCTTGTAACGATAGTAGTGCCTGTTGATGCGGTTGAAGGGCGACAACATGTATCCGTCGTAGAGGGTGATATCATAGATACGGGGCGTGTTGTAGTCGATAATGACAGGCATTGCCTTACGGTTCTTACGGATAGTACCAGTCACCACCTGTTTGTTAACGTCGAAGTCGTGTTCATTTTTGAAGGTTACATTGTTATACGACTCACGGATATACTCCCTTGGGTCTTTGGCAAGCACATACATCGATGGGATGAGCCAGAGGATGACGTTACGCTTCTCCACGTTAAAGCGGAATTTCGCATACACGTTGTCTTGGATATTATGAATCTCATCGCGGTGCAGCTGATGGTATTCGTAGATCTTATTCAATATTGGCGAGTCATTCTTGGCACCAGTCATCGCTGTCGGCATACTGATAATCAGCAGGCTGATAAATAATGATCTGATGAATAGTTGACGTTGTATCAATGTCTTAGAGGTTTAATTTGGATTTCAGATACTGTCCTGTGAGACTTTCAGGGTTTCGGGCTATCTCTTCAGGGGTGCCTTTCGCCACAAGTGCACCTCCCTTGTCGCCACCGTTAGGACCTAAGTCTATTACGTAGTCTGCACACTTGATGATCTCCATGTTATGTTCGATAATCAGGGTGGTGTGTCCTCGTGCAATCAGGGCATTGAAGGCATCTAGCAACTTATGGATATCGTGGAAGTGTAATCCCGTTGTCGGCTCGTCGAAAATGAAGAGTGTCGGCTCCTGTTTTTCTTGTCCGATGAAGTAGGCGAGTTTTACGCGCTGATTCTCACCGCCCGAGAGGGTCGAAGAACTCTGTCCGAGTTTGATATATCCCAATCCCACGTCCTCCAAACTTTTCAGACGCTTCACAATGGTGTCCTGTTTGTGTTCCCTGAAGAACTCCAGTGCTTCCGAAATCGTCATATTCAGCACGTCGTCAATATTCTTTCCCTCAAACTTCACATCGAGGATATCGTGCTTGAAACGATGTCCGTGACAGGCTTCGCACTCCAATACGAGGTCTGCCATAAACTGCATCTCTACGGTGATCACACCAGCACCCTTGCACTCCTCACAGCGTCCTCCATCGGTATTGAAAGAGAAGTACTGTGCCGTGAATCCCATCTGCTGCGACAAAGGTTGTTCGGCATAGAGATCGCGAATAGCATCATACGCCTTCACATACGTGGCGGGATTCGAACGGGTGGATTTGCCGATGGGGTTCTGATCCACAAACTCCACATGTTTCAGGGCGTTGATGTCGCCTGCGATGCCTAAGTATTCGCCTGGGGCATCACACACCTCACCGAGATGACGTTTCAGGGAAGGGTAGAGGATACCCTTTACCAAACTCGATTTTCCTGAGCCTGAGACTCCCGTTACTACCGTCATCACATTCAACGGGAACTCTACGTCGATGCCTCTCAAATTATTCATCCTGGCACCCTTGATGTCGATATGCAAATTCCATGGCCTGCGACTCGTCGGCACAGGAATCTCTTCTTCATGGAGCAGATATTTCACGGTGTAACTCTTGGAACCTTTTGAGGTGGTAATATCCTTCGCATTCCCGTGGAACACCACTTCACCGCCTAAGCGTCCAGCATCGGGACCGATGTCTATCAGATAGTCGGCAGCGCGCATGATCTCCTCGTCGTGTTCCACCACCACCACCGTGTTACCAATATCCTGCAGATCCTTCAACACACGAATCAGTCGGTCGGTGTCTCTGGCATGCAGGCCGATACTCGGTTCGTCGAGGATATAGAGTGAGCCCACGAGTGAGCTTCCTAAACTCGTACAGAGGTTTATACGCTGACTCTCACCACCCGAGAGTGAGTTTGAGAGCCGGTTGAGTGTCAGATAACCTAGTCCCACGTTTAACAGGAACTGTAGACGGTTCTTAATCTCCGTCAACAAGCGCTTCCCTACCTCCTGATCATGTGCGTCGAGTTCCAGGCAGTCGAACCACTCCTTCAGTCTCACCACCGGCATCTGTACAAGGTCGGTGATGCTTCTGCCTCCGATTTTCACGTAATCGGCCTCAGGTCTTAGACGGGTTCCGTGACACGTCGGACAAGTAGTCCTGCCACGATAGCGCGCCAGCATCACCCGATACTGGATTTTATATTGGCTTGCCTCCACCATTTTGAAGAACTCGTCGATACAGGGCTTTTCCTTGACACCTTTGTCCGATGGCAGTCCGTGCCACAGCCAGTCTTTCTGCTGCTGCGTCAGGTTCATATAGGGTTCGAAGATGGGGAAGTCGTCGACGGCTGCATGACGTACAAACCATTGTTGCCACTCTTTCATCTTCTCTCCGTGCCAGCACACCACGCAACCTTCATATACCGATAGCGTCGTGTTGGGAATCACCAGTTTCTCATCGATGCCGATGATACGTCCGAAGCCCTGACACGTAGGACACGCACCAGCTGGGGAGTTAAACGAAAACATCTGGTCTGAGGGTTCCTCAAACGTCATCCCGTCGGCCTCGAAACGCATGGAGAAATCGTAGGTGATATTCGAGGGCAGGAACATCAGGCGCATCTCGCCATGTCCTTCATAGAAGGCGGTTTCTGCCGAATCCACCAAGCGGGCGATCACATCCTTCGAGTCATCAACACTCATACGGTCGATGACGAGGTATGATTCTTTTTGCTGGAATTCGCCGGCAGAAAGGAAATCATCAATACGCTGGAAATCGTTATCTATAAAAATTCTCGCGAAGCCCTCTAAGAGATAGGCTTTCAGCTGCTGCTCCATCGTGCGCCCTTCGGCTAGATGAATAGGTGCCAATACCACGAACTTCGTTCCCTTCGAATATTCCAACACCTGATTCACCACGTCCTCCGTAGAATGTTTCTTTACCTCACAGCCGCTGATGGGCGAATAGGTATGTCCGATTCGGGCATAGAGCAGTCGGAGATATTCGTAGATCTCAGTTGTTGTACCTACGGTGGAACGTGGATTCCTGGAAATTACCTTTTGTTCGATAGCAATGGCAGGGGGGATTCCTCGGATGTAGTCGCACTCGGGTTTGTTCATCCTTCCCAGGAACTGACGGGCATAGCTCGATAGGCTTTCTACATAACGCCGCTGACCTTCGGCATACAAAGTGTCGAAGGCCAGAGATGATTTGCCGGAGCCACTGACTCCGGCAATCACTGTAAACGTATTCCGGGGGATCTTAACATTGATGTTCTTGAGGTTGTTAACCCTCGCCCCCTTTATTTCAATGCAATCGCTCAAAATTATAATATTGATTTTACGGCTTCGAGCATGCCGACGCTCTGGATGAGGTCGAGATCCTGCTTCACCATGTCGTTTAGACCAGGAATCTTATTCAGGTTCTCCTGCCAGATGAACTCGGCACCCAGCACACCGTCGGCCACCTTCTGCGTGTCACCTGTAGCCCAAAGTTCCTTCAACAAATCCATGATCTTCTGGTCGTCGTTGGGCACGATCTCCACACCGTCCTCGCGCTTACCACCTTTATAGTAAGTGATGATGGCAGCCAGACCGAATACCAAACCCTTAGGCAATTCGCCCTTGCGCTCTAAGTATGTCTTCACACCAGGGAGATCGCGTGCCTGGAACTTCGGGAAGGAGTTCAGCATAATACTTGTTACCTGATGATCCACATATGGGTTGTCGAAGCGCTCCAGCACATCGCCGGCAAATTTCTCCAACTGATCCATTGGCAGGTCGAGGGTCTGCATCAGTTCGTCGAACTGTACCTTGTGGATATACTTCGAGATTACCTCATGGTTGCAGGCATCGCGTACGATGTTTACACCACTCAGGAAAGCCACAGGACTCAGTACGGTGTGCGGACCGTTCAGCAGTGTTACCTTACGCTTGTGGTAGGGCTCCTCTGAGGGCACGAACAGCACGTGCAGACCAGCCTTGTCGGCGGGGAACTCCTTGGCCACTTCCTTCGGCGCCTCGATCACCCAGAGGTGGAAGGTCTCAGCCTGTACCACGAGGTTGTCGCGGTAACAGATCTTCTCCTGAATCTCCTTGATCTCATTGCGGGGGAAGCCCGGCACGATACGGTCCACGAGGGTGGCATATACACCGCATGCCTCTTCAAACCACTTCTTGAAGTCGGCACCAAGGTTCCACAAGTCGATATACTTATTGATGCAGTCCTTCAGCACGTGTCCGTTCAGGAAAATTAGCTCACAGGGGAAGATAATCAGTCCCTTGGTGGGGTCGCCGTTGAAGGTCTGATAGCGACGATATAGCAACTGCACTAGCTTACCGGGATAGCTGCTGGCGGGCGCATCCTCAAGCTTACAACTGGGGTCGAAGGCGATACCGGCCTCTGTGGTGTTGGAGATCACAAAACGAATCTCAGGCTGATCGGCTAGTGCCATGAAAGCGGCATTCTGAGTATAAGGGTTCAGCGCACGGCTGATTACGTCGATACGCTCAAGGGTATTCACGGGTTTACCATTCTCACGACCCTGCAGGTTCACATGGTACAGACAGTCCTGAGCGTTTAGCCAATCGACCATACCTCTCTCAATGGGCTGTACCACGACTACAGAACCGTTAAAGTCGGTCTTCTGGTCCATATTCCAGATAATCCAATCTACGAATGCACGGAGAAAATTACCTTCACCGAACTGAATCACCTTTTCAGGCATCACGCTCTTAGGAGCAAACTGTTTGTTTAGTGGTTTCATCTTTAAATATTGTTTTTAGTTCAAACTATATGAAAATTCAAAATGCGAGTGCAAAGATAATGCAAAAAACCGAAACCACCAAATTTCAAATGTCATATAACGTTAAAAATCCACGAAAACCTTTGCGCCCGTTTGCAGGTTTCCACATTATTTATTACTTTTGCACTTATATGAAGAAAACGATTATTAGTCTCATGGGTTTGCTGGTGTTCGCGATAGCAGCATCGGCACAGGAAGAAAACAACGTAGTAGTCAACACCACACTGGGACAGGTGAGTGGCATCATACAGGAAGGCACGATGGCCTATCTAGGTATTCCTTATGCGAAAGTAGAGCGGTTCATGCCGCCTCAACCCGTCGAGCCGTGGAAGGGCATCCGTGCCTGCAACCATTGGGGCCCGATGGTGATGCAGCAGACGTGGGGTAAGCTGCTCTCCGAGGATGAGATGTCAGAGCATAACTCCTGCGTGCTCAACGTGTGGACTACCGATGTCAACGCCCGTCGGCCCGTCATGCTGTGGCTTCACGGAGGCGGCTTCGATTCCGGCACATCTGAATGGGATCCTGGCATGCAGTTGGCGAAGAAGGATGTCGTTGTCGTCAGTGTCAACCACCGTCTCAACATCCTCGGCTTCCTCGACCTCTCTGCCGTCAGTCCCGACTACAGATACTCGGGTAATGTGGGTATGCTCGATGTAGTGCAGGCCCTCGAATGGATCCGCGACAACATCGCCCACTTCGGTGGCGACCCCTCGAATGTCACTATTTTCGGTGAATCGGGTGGAGGAGGAAAGGTAGGTACACTCATGTGTATGCCTTCTGCCCATGGTCTCTTCCATAAAGCCATTATAATGAGCGGCACCATCCTCAACGTCAACTACCATGAGATGACCCAGACCTTGGGTAAGGCGGTGATGAAGGAACTGGGTATCACTGATATCGAAGCTCTCAAACAGGTACCTTACCAGACGCTCTACGACGCAGGACAGCGTGCGATGGCTGCCAGCATCGGCACCCGTAAGCCTGGCACACCGATGATGTGGGGTTTCGGGCCCACGCCCGATGGTGAGGTGCTGCTGCAACAGCCCTTCCAGCCAAACTTCGCTGCCATCAGCGACTCCATTCCTATCCTCATCGGCACCACCTTCAACGAACTGCAGCGCCTGCACTATCAGCGCGCACTCACCCTCGATGAGGCGAAGAAAGAGTTGGAGCCCACCTTCGGTGCTGATACCGATGCTTATGTCGAGGCTTTTGCCACGACTTATCCCGACTTTACGCCTCAGGATCTGCTGAGTATTGATTGGCTCTTCCGTCCGAAGACCATCATCACAGCCGATGCCATTGCCCAAAGCCGACAGGCGCCCGCCTATACTTATATGTTCACCTGGCGCTCACCGCTGAACAACGGCTCCATCCACGGACATGAATTGAAATTCTGTTTCAATACCCTGCATCGCGCCAAGAACGATCTGCCTGAGCCTACGGTAGAGGACTTGAAATTGGCCGACCTGATGAGTAGCGTCTGGGCTCAATTTGCCCATTACGGCAATCCCAACATCCCTGAGTTGCCCGCTTGGGAACCCTATACCGCCGAGAATGGCGAGATCATGATCTTCAACCATTACTGCCAGATCCGTCATAATCCCGATCGCGCTTTGGAGGACATCATCAACCGCCATTGCTTCAAACAGCTCGACGCTTTCCGTGCTAGTCAGAAATAATAGTATATCTATAAGATACAGGGCGCTACTCCCAACTTGAGCGCGCCCTGAGTAATATTATTCCTTGTCTTTACAATCTTTCTGGGGGTGGTGACCACCTTTATGGTGATGTCCGCCTATGCCATGAGGACCTCTCATGATGTGCCTCTTGCAATCATCTTGGTACTGTTGGTATTGCTCTGGCGTCATGATCTTCTGCAGATCCGTCTCGTAGTTTTTTCTTATGTCAGCGTACTTCTGATTGAGCTCGAGCAACTTGACAGTCTGCTTCTCATCGAGGTTATAACGCTTCGCTGTCAGTTCGGTCTGCATTTTTACGAGATCTTTCTTGTCGCCATTCTTGTCGCAGCACTTCTTTTCACAACACTTGCACTGCTCGCACTTCTTCTGGCAGCACTTATCCTGTTCTTTGTTCTCCTGTGCGAAAGCTGACGAATTGATAAAGAGGGCAGCCATCATTGTCACAATAATCTTTTTCATTGTCTTTTTCTTTTAATTTGTTAAACTTTTGTTACTTAGTCTCAGTTGCAACTGATCCTTTGACGACAGGCCGTAATGATGGTTTAATCCGTTTTCGGAAAAATCACATCTCTTAATGGAAATAAACAGAAAGCTATAAAAAACGTTTTAAAAACAAGCCTGTTTCGAATTCGTTGAAGAATAAGACCGATTCGTTGAAGTAATTTTGTTGTGTCGTTCATTCATCATACCTTTGCATCGTCAAAACAGAGTTTAGTAGTTTTTTCATACATATTAATAGGTTAATGATTAGGTTATGTTAGTTTTAATTGATTAGTAAGATTACGGGGCGCAGTGATGCGCCCCGTAGTCTTTTTTATCAATCATTCATCTTTCACTCTTGTAAATACCATCTCTTCGCCTGTGTCGTCGCGGATTGACAGAGTCGATTCGGTTTGAGATACAATCTCCAGACCGACATCTTCTAAAGGAAACTCTTTCAGCAGGTCATCTTTCTTCTCATCTAAGGCACTGACGAGTATCGTCTTAATAAACTCCTTCATTTCAGGATGTGCCTCAAGCGAATCGGCCAATTCGCCATTAACTTCCAAATCCTCGAGATTGATCTTTGCTTCCTCCTTATGAGGCATGACCGACAATTTATTCCCCTCACGCACGTAGCTACTTGGCATGGATACGGAAAGAATAATAGAGCCGAATTCTGGTTCCACCATTGTGCCAGTCACTTTCAGGTTAAGTTCAGATCCTGAGAATATCAAATAGATGTCAATCTTCCCGTTCTTTTCAGTCTGTTCCGATTTCCACTTACCATCAAGGCATTGCGCCTGTGCCATCGTTGCCGCTGTGCAGACGAGTGCAAATAAAAAGATTCTTTTCAACATGTTATATTTGGTATTCATAATGATATAGTTTCATGGGTGCAAAGATAGTACAAATACTCCAATCTGCCAAACTTCTCAATAAATATTCTGCTTTTCGCGATTACAAAATAATGAACTGAGGGTTTGGTACTCTCAACTTTTCTTTATATCTTTGCAGCATATTTGTAATGTCATTATGAAGAAACTATTATTATCTTTGTTAGTAACCCTTGTGGTATCAAATGCGTGGGCATTGGAGCCTGACAGTATCAGTAAAAATATGTCCGATTTGGATTCTTTGATTCAGATAGTGGAAACTAATTATACCGGTTTCCCTATCATCATGCAGAAAGGCTATGGCAATGATTATCAAAAGATGAAGGCCGATCTTAGCCAACAGTTATCAACTGGTCAGATCGGTATACAACAGGCGGTGTGCGAATATTGTTATTGGTTCTTCAGCCAGTTTGACGGACATGTTTATGTGGACTGTCAACTATTTTTTGATCATTATTTCACAAAATGCCACATTCGTTACGTCAAGTTGTTTGAATATGAGCCCAAACCGGTATCGTGTAAGGTTAACGAAAAAACTTGGCTGATCCGGGTGCCATCATGCAATGGACAGAATCCCACTTACCAATGGCTCAAGAATGCTGCACAGGAGTATCTACAGTCTGGTTGTGATCATCTGATTATAGATGTAAGAGGGAATACAGGCGGAGGCGATGCCATTTGGGAGCCTATCAATCCATTGCTGTACGATCATCAGCCATCTTCGCCAGAATATACTTTCTTCAGGAATACGCCTAAGAATTTGTCGTTTTACCAGCGTATATTAAACGATAATCCTGACGATGAAGTGGCCAAATGGCTGGTAGATAACTGTCGTAAGAGCCAAGAGGAAATGGTGAAGATAGAAGAGGAGGATAGTGTAGAAACTTTTCCTATATCTCCATTGCCTAAGCAAGCAGCTATTGTGATAGATAAGAATACTGCCAGTTCGGCTGAATCGCTCATCAGATTTGCCAAGATGTGTTGCGATCCGACACGGACAAAAGTGTATGGCAAAGAGAATACCTGGGGTGCTCAGTACTCTGGAAACATCATTGGTACGCCATTACCCAACAGTCAGATTTGCGTGTATTATCCCACGTGCATTTCGTCTTTTTTCCTTCAGGGTGAATCCAATGGCAGCTCAGGGCTGACGCCCGATGTTCACATCAATCTGCAGTACCCCCAGAAACTGACTGACAATTGCGACGAATGGATTCTCTGGATTGCGGATCAACTATAGTAAGGGTAGGAGAGACAATAAAAAGAAAGAGGTGCTGATTTCAGCACCTCTTCTTTGGTAGTCGATAGGGGAATCGAACCCCTATGCCAAGATTGAGAATCTTGTATCCTAACCATTAGATGAATCGACCGCGCTGCATTATCTGGAGTCTCACCCCTGCGGAAGGAGGGGGATTCGAACCCCCGGTACGGGAACCCGTACGGCAGTTTAGCAAACTGCTGGTTTCAGCCACTCACCCATCCTTCCAAGGACTGCTTGCGCTTAAAACCGAGGGGTTATCTCCTCAAATGCGGGTGCAAAGGTAC
>Ga0310696_10002733_pt1 | contig 22838 bp, 17 predicted proteins | sample AusTroGonzalo_MG_4_FD_203885 | JGI IMG/M metagenome (GOLD analysis project Ga0310696, IMG submission 203885) | Bovine rumen microbial communities from tropical cattle in Woodstock, Queensland, Australia - Gonzalo_02 (v2) (version 2) | ecosystem: Host-associated > Mammals > Digestive system >...
CGTCAGGGACGAAGCAGATGTCCTGACTGTCGCGCTCCTCAGCGTTTTCAACGCCCGATAGCCTTGCGAGCTCGCGCACGTCGTCCTTCGACTCCACGCCGTCAAGCGGAAAAATGACCTTTTCCATGATCTCAGGCGTCAGGCCGTAGAGGAAGTAGGACTGGTCTTTTTTGACATTGGCGGCTTTTTTGAGCCTCGGATTTCTGTCCGCGTCCCTTTCGATTTTTGCGTAGTGACCCGTTGCGATGAAATCAAAGCCGAGGGACATCGCCTTGTTAAGAAACAGGCCGAATTTGAGGGTCTGATTGCAGATTACACACGGGTTGGGCGTGCGGCCGTTTTCGTAGGACTCGCAGAAGTACTTTTTAACGTTCTCGCGAAATTCCTTTTCGAAATCAAACACGTAAAAGTCGATGCCGAGCTTTTTTGCGGCGGCCTCTGCCCTTTTTATCTGCGCATCGGCGTCAGGAAGCAGGCGCATGATCGCTCCCGAGACGTCGCAGCCCCTCTCTTTTAGGAGCCTCACCGCCACGGTGCTGTCAACGCCGCCGCTCATCGCAACAAGAACCTTTTTATTCTGCTTCGCTTCAACTGTCATGGCTTCCGGATTTTTAAAACAGGGCTCTTTTTTTACGAGAGCCCTTTTTGATTTTTGTCTAAATATAGGTTGTTATCAAGCTTCGGGAGTCTCTTCGGGAGCGCCCTCTCCGGCTTCCGCCTCAGCTTCGCCGACGATCTCTTCGAGCTCGCCGTCCGCCTCGTCGGCCCCTTCTTCAACGTCGTCCTCGAACGTGCCCTCCTCGGCGTTCGGATCGGGCTCCGGCTTTACTGTCTCTTCGTCGAGCATTGCGACTGTGGTGAAGCTAACAACGGGGTTGTCCTCCGTAGCCTTCATGAGGATGACGCCGGACGCGACTCTTCCGGTCGTGCTGATGTCCTTGACGTGTATCCTGATGACCGTGCCTGAGAGGTTGATGATCATGACGTCCTTGTCATCGCCGGCAACAACCATGCCGCAGAGAGGTCCGGTCTTGTCCGTGACTCTGTAGCTGCGCATACCCTTGCCGCCGCGGCCGTGCTCGCTGAATTCCTCTGCAAGAGTGCGTTTTCCGTAGCCGTTTTCGGTGATGAAGAGCACCTTGTCGTCACTGTACTTGCAGACGTCAAATCCGATAACGCAGTCGTCTTCTCCGGGTCTGATTGCGATAACGCCGAACGAAGTTCTTCCGACCGACCTTGCGAGCTCACCGTCGAACTTGACCATGAAGCCCTTCTTTGTGCAGACGATGAATTTGTCGCCGTCGTTCGTGAGGATCGCATTGACAAGTTCGTCGCCCTCCCTGAGTTCAACGGCTCTCAGACCGCCTTTTCTCAGGTTCTTGTAGAGGTCGAGTCTTGACTTCTTTACGATACCGTTCTTTGTGCACATTGTGAGATACTGGGCGTCCTCGAACGTTCTGATCGGTATGATCGTCTGAACCTTTTCGGAAGGCTCGAGCGGGATGAGGTTGATGATGGGCATGCCCTTGGCGGTACGTCCGGCGTCGGGAATCTCGTAGCCTTTAATGCCGAACACGCGGCCGAAATTGGTTACAAAGAGTACGAGGTCGTGCGACGAGGTCACTATGAGGTGCTGGATGAAGTCCTCCTCCTTGGTTGTAAGACCGAGAACACCCTTGCCGCCCCTGTTCTGCGCCTTGTATGTGTCCGAAGGCGTGCGCTTCACGTAGCCGTGCTGTGTGAGCGTGATGGCAATGTCCTTCTCCTCGATGAGATCCTCAAGCGGAATCTCGTTCTCCGCGTCGAGAATTCTTGTGCGCCTGTCGTCGCCGTATTTGTCTCTGATGGCAATGAGCTCCGCCTTGATAACTTCGTACATCTTCGCGTCATCCTCAAGGAGAGACGTGAAATATGCGATATCGGCAAGCTTCTGCTCATATTCTTCGAGGATCTTGTCTCTTTCGAGGCCTGTCAGTCTTCCGAGCCTGAGATCGACAATGTACTGCGCCTGTCTCTCGGTGAAGTCGAAGCGCTCCATGAGCTTTTCCTTGGCTTCCTGTTCAAGTCTCGAACTTCTGATGATCCTGATGACTTCTTCGATGTTATCAATCGCCGTGAGAGTTCCTTCGAGCACGTGAGCTCTGTCTCTCGCCTTTTCGAGGTCGAACTGAGTCCTTCTCGTGACAACGTTCATCTGGTGGTCGATGTAGTATCTGAGCATCTCCTTCAGATTCAGCTGCTTAGGCTCGTATTTTCCGTTGTCTCCCGGAACGAGGGCAACCATATTTGCGCAGTATGCTTCCTGGAGAGGAGTGTTTGCGTAGAGCTGGTTGAGAAGAACGTTCGCGTTAACGTGCTGCTTGAGCTCCATGACGATGCGGATGCCCTTCTTGCTGTACTCGTCTCTGAGGTCCGCGATACCTTCGATTCTCTTCTCTTTGTGGAGATCGGCAATGCGCTTCACGAGCTGCGCGTTATTAACTTTATAAGGGAGCTCCGTGACGACGATTCTCTGTCTGCCGCCCGGCATGTCCTCGATGGTCGCTTCAGCTCTGACCACGATGCGGCCTTTACCTGTATGGTATGCCTCGCGGATGCCCTGCCTGCCGATGATGTTTGCGGCTGTTGGGAAGTCCGGGCCTTTGATGTACTGCATAAGCCCGTCAATTGTAATGTCGGGATCGTCTATCATTGCGACGACACCGTCAATGACCTCTCTCAGGTTATGCGTGGGGATCTCCGTGGCCATACCGACCGCGATACCCGAGGAACCGTTTACGAGGAGGTTCGGGAATCTTGAGGGCAATACCTCAGGCTCCATCTCGTGTTCGTCGAAGTTTGGTCTGAAATCAACCGTGTTCTTTCTGATGTCGGCGACCATTTCATTGGCGATTTTGGCCATTCTCGCCTCGGTGTACCTGGAAGCAGCCGGCGGGTCGTTGTCGCGCGAACCGAAGTTTCCGTTACCGTCGACCAGAACGTATCTCATCGAGAAGTCCTGAGCGAGCCTTACGAGAGAATCGTAGATTGCAGCGTCTCCGTGGGGGTGATATTTACCCATGACGTAACCGACCGTGGTGGCGCATTTTCTGTACGAGCTGTCCGGCGTGAAGCCCTGCTCAAAAAGTGAATACACAATCCTTCTGTGAACCGGTTTCATACCGTCTCTGACATCAGGCAGCGCGCGGTCGACAATGACACTCATCGAATACTCGATAAAAGCCCTCTTCATCTCGTACTCGACGTCAATCGGTTTAATCCTGTCCTTCACCGCCGATTCTTCGCTGTCCGGCACTCCGATTTCTCCGCTGTATTCTTCGTTAAATTCATCCGTCATATCGCCGATTTTCTCCTTGGTTAATACGTTTTCCTGTTAAATTCAAGACTCGTTTCTGTCATTTGCGGCAGCGCCTTTCGGCCGTTTTTTCACCACATAAAAACACATGGTTATTATATCATTTTTCGGCATTTTTGTCGAGTTTTTTCTTGCCGGAAATACGCCGGAAAAACGCCTGCCGCCAATGTTTAACCTCCGCTTATTTTTCCCGCATTTATAGGGCTTTTTTCGCGCGGCATCCGGAGCGCCGCGCGGAACGCAAAAAGCGCCGCGTGGTGCGGCGCTTTTTCACCTGGGTTTTGATTCGTTTCAGGACCTTTTTCCGTCGCGCTTTCCGAGCTTTCTGACGGCCGTTCCGAACCCTGCTCCGAGTGCCCCTGCGGCGGCGTAGAGGAGGATGAAAACGAGGCCTGCCTTGGCGGATCCCACAATCAGAAAATGTGCGAAAACCACAAGCGCAAAGGCGATGAGGGATTCGGGAAGCATCTTCTTTCCGGTGTAGGCAGGGTAGGCGATCGTGATGAACGCGGCAAGGGGAAGGAACAGCCACGAGGCGAAAAGCCTGTGGTTGGGTCTTGTGATGCCGAAGCAGAGAAGCACAAGAAGGCCGATTATGACGGCGTGTCTCAGGGCAGCCTTGGCGTATTTGATTAGCTTAAGTACCGCGTTTGAGTTCACTTGGTTTCTCCGTTCGGGTCTTAAAAAGCCGCGAAAAAAGAATCCGCGGCTCTTATCGGCAATTTACTTTACCGCCTCTTTGTCAGATCATAAATCGATGTCGAAATATGAGCTTGCTTTGGGCGAATCACTCGGTGTGTAAGTGAATATGTCGCTGATGTCGGGACCGTCGATTTCAATCGGAGCGGGAGCCGGCTTCTCTTCTACCTTCGCAGCGGGAGCGGCGTTCTTCAAAGTCACGGACGAGGGAACCGCGATGAGGACCGCGTTGGGGGATTCAACGGAAATGATCTCCGAGAAATCAGCGTCGCAGCCTTTGCAGCATCCGCAGAGGAAGTCACTGAAACGGATTCTGGTGTTCTTGTCCGGGATTTCGCTGAGGTTGCAGATAACAACGATTCCTTTCTTAAGGAGCGAGCCTGCTGCCGTAGCTTCGGAAATCTCTGTGGGTTTTAATACTTGAACTGTCATATTTTCCATTGTTACGCCTCCGTAATTAGTTTTGCGCTGTGCATTGAAGCCTGTCTGAGCGGCCTGTGAACCGGTGCTTCCGGTTGTGTTGAAACCGACAACGGCCTTGGCTACAACTGCCTTCCTGTCGTCTTCGGCTCTCACGGGCTCGAGGCTTGCGACGTCAGGCTTTGCGTCGAATCTTGTGATCGGGCGGGAACCGAACCTTGCGGGCTCTCTCGCGCCGCTGTAGGAGTAACCCTTCTCGACGTCTGACGTGTCTGTGATATCACTGTCGCCTGCCGTAGCGGTGACAACGGATGTTCTTGTAACCGGCGAAACCGGAACGCCTGCATCCTGCCCGCCGAAAACTACAGAGCTTGAAGGTGCCGGACGTGAAACAGCCGTGCGCTTTGAGCCGAAGGAAGCATCCCTGTCAAGCGAAAAAGCGACGCTGGAATTGTCGTCGTAACCTCTTTTCCCTGTATAATCATTCTGATGAGCATACAAAAAGCTGCGGCCGAAGGAATAATCGTCTTTCGACTCCTCTGTCGCACTGTCCGTACTGTCGTTTGCTTCAATATAGGAACTGTCCTGACGGTCTGTTTCAACAGCCGCAGGCTCTGCAGACATAGAAACAGCGGGCTCTTCAAGATCCGTTACGTCGTCCTCGTACACCTCGTTATCGGCAAGCACATCCTCGTCCTCGGTAGGACGGAAGGCGTCAAAAACATAGTTTTTGGCTCTGGCAGCGACGTTTCTCACACCCGCGAAAAAATTCTTTGATGAAGCCATCAAATATTCCCCCTAATCTTTTGTAAACTCAGTAGCCTTTATCGTACGTAAGTGCCGCGGGAATAGGCAAATTATTCACCGCAACAAGATATAAAGATACATAGTGTATTGTAATATATTCATGCCGCCAATGCAATACCCCAAAAACAGAAATCTTCGGGGTATTTGAGGAGCCTTCCGGCACGGTTTTTTACGACCGTCAGGCCTGGAAAACGGCGGTTCCGATCCTCACCATCGTTGCGCCCTCGAGCACGGCTTCGACGTAGTCGCCGCTCATGCCCATGGAGAGCTGGCCCATTGGCGAGTTATCGATTTTCATGTCTTTTATGCGTTCGGCAAGCTCACGTGCGCGGCTGAAGACTGTGCGGAGTTCTTTTTCGGACGCCCCGAACGGCGCCATCGTCATGAGACCGCAGAGTCTGACGTTTTTGATGCCCGAAAATGCCTCAAGGAACGCGTCAACCTGATCCAAAGGGAGGCCCGTTTTGCTCTCCTCGCCTGAGATGTTGACCTCAAGCAGGCCGTTTACGGTAAAGCCGTGGTTTCCGGCATACTTTCCGAGAGCCTCGGCAAGCTCGATGCGGTCGACGGAGTGGATGAGTTCAACCTTGTCGGCACAGTATTTGATCTTGTTGGTCTGGAGCTGGCCGATGAGGTGCCATTTGAGCTCGCCGGAAAGATCGGCAAGCTTCTCCTGCTTGTCGCGCAGGAGCTGCACGCGGTTCTCGGCAAATTCGAGCTGGCCGCACGCGTAGGCCTCTCTGACCTTGTCGGCTTCGACCGTTTTTGAGACTGCGATGAGTCTGACCGAGCCCTCTTTGCGGCCCGCTTTGAGTTCCGCCTCTTTGATATTGGCGGTAATGCGCTTTAAGTTGTCAATAATAGCCATATTAATTATTTATACCTTTCTCCGGTGCGGCCTTACGTAAAGAGTCAAAAATCTTGATTTTTGAGTTATTGTTTGCGGCTTACGTAAAGAGCCAAAAATCACGAAATTTTCTGGCCGTCGTGTACTCTTTTGGAGTCTATCACGTAGCAGGTGCCTGCGGTGACCGTCGGCTCTTCGGTTTCGGAGATGGGGGTTCCTTCGGGGTCAACCACGACCGCGCCCTCAAAAGGAGTTGAAGTGATGATTGCCTTTTCCGAGTCGTACGCCTTGATGCCCACGTAGACGAACTGCACGTAGCCCGCTTTGACGACTGCGAGCCTTGCCGTTGTGTTGTTGGCGTCCCAGTCGGTGAGAGCCGTGAGCGGTACACAGTAGCCGCTTGATTTGCTGACGTCGTAGGTCACGTCAACGCTCTTCTTGTCAAGACAGTTCCTGAGGCCTCTCATGGTGCTCATGACGGCGCAGCCCTGGTCGACGTAGAGGTTATCGCCAATCTGTCCCGTTGCCTGGTACGTCAGGTCGCTGTTTTTGACTGTCAGGAAGCCCTCGAGCGTGCTGACGGCCTTGGTTATTTTGAGGATGACGTAGTAGTTCTGGTCGCAGATGACCTTGCAGACCTTGTCGCCCGGGGCGACATTGGCGTCTTCTTTTGAGTGCACACCCGCATTGTCGAGGAGCGAGAGCGATGAGAGCCTTGCCGAGCCGTCGTTCTTCACGAAGCTCTCGTAAAGCTCGTTTTCGACGTTCTCCGAGTCGCTGATCTTGAAGCTCACGATGCCCGCTTTTTCGGATTTTACGGGAATCATCTTCTCTTTGACAATCTTCTCGAGGTCCTCTTTCTCGCGCTGAAGCGAAAGTATGCTGTCGCTGCCGCTGACCGATTCAAGGCGTATCGCGTTCCTTTCGGCGACGAGGGTGTTGATCGTGTTTTCGATGTCCCCGCAGCCGTCAAGGTTGCCGTTCCGCGCCATCTCCGTCAGGAGTGCGCGCTGCTCGTTTATCTTGGCGTCAATCTGCGAAAGCTTTTCGTCGGACTCGCTTGTAACCGTGTCGTTGACGATTTTGGTGAGCACCAGTATGTCCTTGTTGACCTGCTTGAGCTTTTTAAGGATGCCGCGGTCGTCCTCTTTGACGATATAGCCAACGGTTCCGCCTGCCTCAACGCGGTCGCCCTCCGCCATCACGGGCATGAAAATTCCCGACGCGGTGCTGAAAAGGGACTCCGAGCTGCGCACAAAGTATGCCGTCGCGGCGCCTTCCTCCGTGACCTCGCCTATGGTAACGTAGCCGAGCTTGTAGCTTCCGTAGTCAACGCTGTTGACGATTGAAATACCGATTATGAGCACGACTATGACCGCTGCGGCTGCCGCCAATACGAACTTGCCGGCACGTGCGGCCTTGCCTGTTTTCTTCTTTTTCTTAGGCTTCTTTGCCTCTGCCTTGGGCTCTTTTTCCTTCTTTTTCTTCTTTTCCTCAGCGGGGTCTGCCCCGTAGAGAGGCTTGGTCCTGTAGGAGCCGCGCGCGTCGTCCTTGGCGTCTTCGGGGATGTCTCCCTCGACGCCGTCCGCCGCGGGCGTTTCTTCAAAGCTGAAAAAGGTTTCGGTCTCGCCGGCGCTTGGTTCATCGGGCTCTGCATATATGCCGGCGTTTTTTCTCGGAGTTCCCGTCTTTTCTCTTTCGATCTCGGCAATGCGCCCTCTTTCGACGGCTTCCTCCTCGCGCCTCTTCCTTGCCTGCTCCTGCTCCCGCTTTACCGCAGACATGACAAGCCGCGGGTCGTCGTTGTAGAGCGCCCGCTTGTAATCAGGAACGTTGTTTTCCTGCAGCCATTCTTCGTATTCGCGTCTGCTGATGTCATCCATTGGTTACACCTATCTGCTGAAAAAGCCCTTTTCACGGCGCATCGAAATGCTCATCACCATTCCGATGGAAATATAGTTTGCGAGCATGGCGCTTCCGCCCTGGCTCATGAAAGGCAGTGCCAATCCCGTGATCGGCATCACGCCGAGGTTCATCGCGATGTTCTGAACAATGACGACAAAGAAGCTCGCGAAAATACCTGCGGCAACGCATCTTCCGAAATAGTCCTGCGAGCGCATCGAAATTGAGAGCATTCTCAGGAGAATCACCGTGAAGAGCACTATTACCGCGACAGCCACTATAAAGCCGCCCTCCTCGCAGACGACGGAATAAATCATGTCCGTCAGCTTGACAAGGATTTTGTTGTTGCGGTTCATTGTCCCCTCGCCAAGGCCTTGGCCATAGATGCCGCCGTTGCCTATTGCCGTCAGGGAGCGCCGCAGCTGAAGCGTGTAGTCGTAATAAAGTTCGTTGTTCGGGTCAAGGAAGCCGAGGAGCCTTGTCCTTCTGGTGCCGTTCATGTAGAACTTCCAGATTACCGGTATTCCGGCGGCCCCCGCAACAAGGGCACCGACAAGGTAGCGCAGCTTGATTTCTCCGACAAATATCACCACCAGGAACGTGATAATGTACGTTATCGCCATTCCGAGGTCCTTCTGCAGGAATACAAGCGCGAGCGGGACTGCGAAGCCTAAAAGGATGTTCAGTGCGTATTTCACCGTCATTCCTTCGCGCTTCACCTTTTCGAGGTAGACCGCTTCGTAAATTACCATTGCCAGCTTCATGAGCTCCGAAGGCTGGTACGTGGTGATGCCGAGGTTCAGCCAGCTTCTGCTTCCGCCGCTGTTGATGCCTATGCCGGGCAGGAAAACCGCCAGCATGAGGGCAAGGTTTATCACGTAAAAAGGTATGTAGACCTTTTTGAAGTTGCGGTAGTCAAAAAGTGTGAAGAGTATGCAGAGTAATATGCCGACGGTCAGGCCTACGATCTGGACGATCATCTGCTTCTGGCCGTGGTCCGCGTATTTGTCGTATTGGGCGCTGCTCAGGTACACAAGACCGATGGCGGTGACCGCAAGCACCGCCGAAAGCAGAAGGTAGTCAAACTTTCTGAAGTAGTCAACCCTCTCGCTGTGGTCTATGGAAACGTTGCTGAGATTGCTCAAAGTTTACCCTCCGCGCAGCCTGTTTTACAAATTTACCGTATCAGCCGTCGATTTCCTTTTCCGAAGCCTCGTCCCCGGAAACATCTTCTTCCGGATCATCTTCGTCAGCTTCTTCTGAAGCTTCTTCGCCGGTCTCATCCTCTTCGGAATCTTCGGCCTCATGTTCCGCAAGGAGATCGGCAACGTCGGAAAGTGAAGACCTCTCCCTGACTTTTTCCTTGGCGGGTTTCTTAGGTGCTTTTTCGGCTTTTCCCGGAGCCGGAATTTCGCCTCTCATCTCTTTTTCGAACAGTTCAATCACTTCGGCAAGGCTCTTCTTCCTCTTCTTCGCAGCGATAAAGAGCGCGATGCCCGCACCGACAATGACAACCGAGAGCCACTGCGAAACCCTGAAGTGACTTCCGATCATAAGGCTGTCCGTCCTGAGGCCCTCCACGATTGCCCTCTCAAATCCGTAAATCATCATGTAGAGCGCGGTGACCTCGCCAATGTACTTCTGCAGCTTCTTACGGTAGATCACCATGAACGCAAAGCCAATGAAGCACCAGACGGACTCGTAAAGGAACGTCGGATGAACGCTCCCCTCGATCTCGCTTCCGGTCATCGCAAACAGCCAGTTTGTCTGAGAACCGTAAGCTTCCTGGTTGATGAAATTGCCCCAGCGTCCGATGGCCTGGCCGAGGATGATGTAAGGCATCGCAAAGTCAAGCAGATGCAGGAAGCTTCTTTTCTTGATTTTTGTGCCTATAAGTGCCACGAGCACCATTCCTATCACGGAACCGTAGATGGCGATGCCGCCGTTCCAGATTTTGAAAATGTCGCCCGGATGCTTCGAATAATAACCCCACGAGAAAATGACGTAGTAGATTCTCGCGCAGACTATCGAAATCGGTATGCCGGCAAGTATATAGTCAAGAAGGTCGTCCCTCTTGATGCCGTAAGACTTTGAGCGCAGCATCGCAAGGACCATGCAGAGTATGAGTCCCGTGCAGATGATCACGCCGTACCAGTGAATCTCAAAGTTTCCTATTTTGAAATACTTTGAGAGGTTGTTGAGTCTGATGCCGAGGTTCGGAAAAGCTATAAACTGTTCCGTGTTTCCCGCAAGCAGCGCCGCAGCATTGTCCATAATAACTCCTTCTTAGGTGTTTTCCTTAAGCCCTTTATCACGTCAGGGCACCAGTGCCATTACTATTTTCTGGCATTTAATCGCGGCCATGACATCGTAGAGCATGTATTCTTCTCTGAAGATGCCTGTCGTCTTGATCAATCCGCCTGCGTATTTTCCGTTGATGTATGCCCAGGCGCGGTTGTCTTCCTTCCGGTAAACTTCAATCTTGAAAACGTCGCCGTCCCTCTCGGTGTAGGTGATTGTCGCAAGCTTCTCGCCAAGCTGATCCGCCGCGGGTTCATCAAGGTCAATGTCCTTGATGGCGAAGTTCACGTAGAGCGCAAGAAGCACCCTGTTGAAGCCCTCGTAAGGGTTGATCGTCGTGATGTCATTGGTGAGGTCGTCGTCGCGGTTGAACTTGATATCGTCCTCGGTGACGCGCGTGTATCTGTTGTCGTTGGCGACTACGGCGTAGTTGTCGTCGTCGGGGGCCTCTTTGCCGTCAAAATATCTGGTCACGACCTCTTCCGTCTCAACGTAGCCCGCCGAATTTGTTTTCTGCACGGTCTCATAGGTGTAGACCATCTTGTGCTTCTCTTCGCCCTTGATATCGATGTCGATCGAGCTTATGAGGTCCGAATCCTCGAGGTAGAGGTAGGGGTCAACGTAATTCAGCACGTTTATGGAGTGGTAAACGTAGCCCGTGTTCACCGTGTAGACGTCGTAGAGACCGTCCTCGGCATCGCCAATGAGACAGTAGTACGCATTGCCGTCTTCGTTTTTGTTACCTACTTTTAGGACGTAACTGTCAATGGTATTGTCCGCGTTGATCATGTCGAGGTAGTACTCGATTGCCGCCGGTGCAAGTCCGTAATCCGCAAGCTGCTCCTCCGTCACACCTGCCGCCGCAACTCCGTCAAGCGTCACGCCGTTAAGGTCCTTCACGAGGTTGTTCACAGCGCTCTCCTGCGATTTTCTCTCAATCGGGAAGCGAACACGCCAATACCCCACGACCCTCTTCTGGGTCTCGGTGCTCTGCTGATCAACGCCGGTGCAGTCAAGCGCTATCGCCTTCTTGCCTTCCTCGTAGATTGTGAGCTTCGAGGGGATGTCTGTCGTCAGGAACGGGAACGCCTTTACGAGCGTTATTGCCTTTTCTTTGAAAAGCATCCTGTCGGCGGAGTAAATGTTGAGCCTGTATACCTGAAGAGTGCCGTCGTCAACGCAGACGTAGCGGTACTCTCTCGAGTAGTCGTAAAAACCGATGTAAATCGTCGTCACGGCGCCTTCGTAGTTCGCGATCCTGAAATACATGTCGCTCTTGCCCTCTTCATCGAAACCGTACTCGCTGAGGACATCGCGGTCCTTGATGATCGTTCCGGAGCAGGAGGTCATGATTGAGGAGAGAAGCGAGCTGACGTTGCTGTTGTTGGCTTCAATTGCCGAATCAGAGGTGCAGATCCAGGTTTTTGTCTCCTTGCCCTTTTCGTCCTTCTCGGTGACGCGCTGGAGTGTCAGCTTCTTGCCGTCAAAGTAGGACTCGATGGCCGCAACGCTTGAGCTTTCGAACTGAATGAGCTTGCGGTAAAGGCTTTCGGAAGACCCTGAGTTTGACCCGTCATCCGACGTGCCGTTTTTATTCGCAAGATACCTGCCGGCCTCGGGGAAGACCTTGTCGATGTTGAGGACAAAGATCACGCCCGCAATCAGCAGCACCAGGAACACAGCCGCCGCAATTGTTGTTGCAATATACTTCTTCACTTGTGCCTCCTGATAATCCAAATCGTGAATCCGGCTGCGATGATGACAAGCGGCAGTACGATCATGACGAAGATTGTGATCACGGTCGCGTCTTTCTTTGTGACGTCAACGTATGAGTTGATCTGGTTGTTGTACTTCTTTGCCTCGATCGTATCGGCAACGTTGGACTTGATGTCAAGCTCCATCCAGCGCATGCTCTCGTTCATGATCTTTCTTGCGGATTCGCTTCCGAATTCCTCAAGGAATGCGTTGGTGAACGAAGCGCTCGAGCCGAAGACGACAATCTTCGAGACAGTCATCTTGGTGGCATACGAGGTATATGCCGAGCCGCTCGCCGCGACAATCGCGGTGCCTTTTCTGTTGCTCTTGTTTTCGTCAATTGAAACGGATGTCGCGTCCTTGGAGGTTTCGATGAGTGTCGCAACCTGGAAGTTGTCGTACTGGTCCGTCTTTTCCTGTATGGTGATGGTTCTTGTGTTCTTGAGCTTGAGCTCCGTGGATGCGAGGTTTTCGAGTGAGCCCGCGGATTTGGTCTTGGCGGAGAAGATGTTGTCGCCTGTCATATTGGCGATAGTTTTCTCGTTCGACTCCTCGACAATGGTCTTCTCAATGTCGATGCCGTACTCGCTCATGACGTCGCGGAAGTTCTTGAAATCGTTGTAGATGATGGTTCCGTCCTTGGGCGACTTGATGTCCATGAAGAAGTATGCGCTTCTGCCGGAGCCGAGCCAAGTCTTGAGAGTTTCAGCCGCTGTGCCGGAAAGGTCCTCCGTGGGGCCCATGAAGAGCATGCAGACTGCGTTCTCGGGGATGGTGTCCTTGTTCAGATCGATCTCGACAATGTCATAGCCGTTGTAGGAAATGTACTCAAGGAGGTTCTCGTATTTGCTCTTTGAGACCTCGCCAAAGCCTGTCGAGTAGCAGATGATCGGGGTGTCGCTTGTGACCTTGATGATGGCGGACGTGAGCTTGGTTTCAAGCTTGATGCCCGTAGCGTAGACGTAGGTCTGGATGTCCTGCGTGTAGGTCGCGGTCGAGTAAATCTCGGAGGACGAAATGTGTCTTACCTTGTCGCCGCACTTTACGAGGAAGTCGCCCTTGGCGTAGTTTGCCGCAGCCGCCTCGCCGACCGTGTTCTTGAGGAATCCGGGTTTTTTATCGAGATCCACGTAGCTGACGTTGACCTTTGAGAAAGCCTCGTACCTGTCAAGGATGCCGGCCTGCTCTGCCTTGCCCTGTGAGTTTACGTCTGCCCTCGCCTCAACCTCGTCGAAGAGCGCGTAGATCGTGACGGTGTCGTCAAGGTCGTTCAGCACCTTTTTAGTGGTTTCGGTAAGCGTGAAAATGCCGCCGACAGTCGTATCGACCTTCGGAATGAACTGTGCAACGAGGTTCAGAAGCACGAAACCGATGACGGCAATGGCAATGAATATGTAGAAGTTCGCCCTTCTCGTCATGAGTCTGACCATGCCGACCTTGGCTTTTTCCTGTTTTGTTTCATTGGCGGGAACGTTGTTTCCCTGATTCTTTGCGTTGGTTTTGTTTGCCATCAGTTCCACCTCTTTCTGTCGATGTTGATAATGGTGATGAAGAGCATCATTGCCGTGAATGACAGGTAGAATATCAACGCGGAGAAGTCAAACATACCCAAAACGAAGTTGTTGTACCTTGACGAGAGCGAGAGCCACACGAGGATGCTGCCGAAGGTGCCCTTGATGTGTTCGCCGACCGTCTCGATGAAGTTGATGACGATGAGGATGATGACGCCAAGGACTGCCGCAAGAGGCTGGCTGTCCGTAACCGACGACGCGAATGAGCCGACGGCAAGGAATGCGAGTCCCAGGAGCGTGAATGCGATGTAGCCGCTGATCGTCATGGCGAGCGGGAACGTGCCGCCCTTATTCATGAAGAAGTACATGATGACGGGGCAGACCATCGATTCGAGGAGCATGCAGCCGAAAACGACTGCCGATGCAAGGTATTTTCCGATCACAATGCGCCAGGTTGATACCGGGGCGGTCCTGAAGAGGACCTCGGTGCCGTTCTTTTTGTCGTCAGAGAACAGCTTCATGGTGATGACCGGGATAAAGAATATTACAAAGCTGATGAGGCTTCCCAGCGTGTAGGAAAACTCAATCTGCATGTTGCTGAGGTTTACGTTCCAGAAGTAGAGGCCCGTCAGGATGCCGAAGAATCCGATGATGCAGTATGCAACGGGGGACTTGAAATAACTCTGAATCTCTCTCTTAAATACCGCGCTCATTTGCTCACACCCCTTCCTTCATGTCGCTCGTTATGATCCTTACAAACTCTTCCTCAAAGCTCTTTTCCATAGGTTTGAGCTCGTAAAGGGCAACACCGGCGCTTGCGGAGTTGAAGAACAGCTCTTTTACGCCTGTCGATTTTGAGTCTGTCGAGAATCTGTAGACCAGCATGCCGTGGTCGGTCCTGCTGAACGAGTAGTTTTTGAAAACGCCTGAGAGGAGCTTCTCGGCAACCTCTTTGTCGCCCGTGTCGAATGTGACTGCGAAGCGTTTGACATTGGCGTCAGTGGATACAAAATCCGAGAGAGAGCCTGTTTTTGCGACTTTTCCGTTGTTGATGATGACAACGTCGCTGCAGACAGCTGTGACTTCCTGGAGGATGTGCGTGCTCAGGATGATCGTGTGGTTCCTTCCGAGGCTGCTGATGATCCTTCTGAACTCGACAACCTGCTTCGGGTCAAGACCTACCGTCGGCTCGTCGAGAATGAGTATCGGCGGATCACCTACGAGGGCCTGCGCGAAGCCTACCCTTTGGCGGTAACCTTTTGAGAGGTTCCTGATGACTCTGTTTCTGACGTCGCCGATCTTAACGATGTAGCAGATGTCGTCAAGCATAGCCGTGCGCTTCTTTTTCGGAACGCGCTTCAGGTCGCATATGAAATTCAGATACTCCTTTACGGTCATCTCTCCGAAGAGGGGCGGCTGCTCCGGCAGGTATCCGATGAGCTTTCTCGCCTCGAGTGAATTCTCGACAGCGTCGATACCGTCGATCACCACGTTTCCCGAAGTGGGTGCGAGATAGCCTGTGATTATATTCATCGCGGTGCTCTTTCCGGCGCCGTTAGGGCCGAGAAAACCGAGAATATCGCCCTTTTTAACGTCAAACGACACGTCGTCAAGCGCTGTGACCTTGCCGTAGTTCTTAACAAGATTGCGAATTTCTATCATTAAAATACTCCTTGTCCCGTTAGTCTGTTGAGAACCCGGATTGACCGGGCCCGGTTGGTTTCTTTGTCAGTCAAGCTGCGAGTAGCCCGCCTTGTCGCCGAACGGATCTATCGTGTAGCCCTTTATTACGTAAGAGTAGACTGTGTACTTCTTGTCCGCAAAATCGTTTCCGATGCCGATGTAATACGACAGTGACGACGCATTCAGGCTGTGGTAGAGCGATTTCTGCAGCACGTTGAGAGTGTCTACGATCTTGTTGTAAGTCATGTTTTCTTTTGTGATGACCTGCGTCATGATCTCGGCAATGAAGTTCGCCTGGTTGAGCTTGCGCCAGTTGTCCGAGCCCGTGTACGTGTCGTGTCCCTGCGAGTCAAGCCTCTTCCTGTAGCGCACGTAGAAAAGCGCCTCGCGCGCGTTGAGCTTATTGAGACCTTCTTTGATGGCCAGCTCGCCCGTATCCGTGTACATATTCTCCGGCGAGGTGACGTAGACACCGCCAATGACATCGACAATGTCCATGAACCCGTCAAAGTATACGTAGAAGTAGTCGTCAATCTCGCAGCCCGGCAGGAGCTTCGAAAGGATCGCGCACATGTAGTCGATGCCCGAATGGTTGAACTTTGCCGGCGGATACTTGATGACGTACGTTCCGATGTAGATGACTGCGTTGAGCTTGTGGATTCCGGGGGAGTCGTAAATCTTGCGCCTCTTTAGCTCGTCCTTCGTGGCAATGGAGTGCGGCACGTAGGTGTCCCTCGGAACTGAGATGAGCTTCATCTCCTTCTTCGCCTCGTTTATATTGAGGATGAATATTGTATCGCAGTTAATCTTCTTCTCGTCAAAGCCAAGGAGAAGTATGTTCTTTGTGCCCTCCTCGAAAACCATCTCGGATGCGTGCACGAATGTCGCCTGCTCGATTCTGAACTCGCCCGGTTCGGGAGTTGCGGTCTCGGTCGGCTGAGCCGTTGATGAAGGGTCAACCGTCTCCGAAGGTGTAGCGGACGGATCCGAGCTTGACGAAGGCGTCGGTTCCGGAGTTATTTCAGGTTTTTTGCTGTAGTACGGGTCGTTCGGGTCGAAAAGGTCGTCCTCTCCGAGCACTACGTCCGAACTTGATTTTCCGTCGGGCGCGGGGTTGTGCAGAAAGCCGAGCATCGGGTTAAGTATCGGCAATAAGATCTTGAAGTAAACTATCGACAATACAAGTATAGCGGTTGCAATGCTCACTGCGACCACGATATGAGGTTTGATTTCGGAATTCGCCTTTTTGCGGGTATTCGTCTGTGTCTTTGAAGCTTTGTTCTCTTCCATTTTTATCCCTGCGCAACGGCCTTAAAAGGTCATCGCCAATATAATTTAAAGCCGCCCGAAAACTGCGGCAGTTCTTTTCGTTGCTCCGAGTCAATATCAGAATCTCTCAGAACGGAAACAATACAACCGTGATTGTACTGCCGCGTGTTTAATTAAAGCTTAAACACCCGCAGAAAAATATATAAAAGTTTTTCGCGGGCATTCTTATTTATTATATATTGTTTCCCATATGCCGTCAATATTATAGAAAGTTCCGCGGCCTTGGCGGCACGGGCCGGCGCCGCACCTTGGCGTCACGCTCAAGTTGTAAATCGCGGCGCCATATTGTATAATCACGCGGGAGACAGGGGCCGGCCTGCATTGGCGGTAAGGCGATGCGGCCCGTCGGCTTTTTTGGATCTTTCGGAGGAACGGATGTACGAAAAGCGCATTGAAGTTGAAAACAGGCTTTGCGGCCCGGTGAAACCGGTTAACGGGGTCGGGCAGCCGCCGATGCGCGGCCTTGACACGTCGCTTTTTCACTATCTGACGGAGGCGGGGATACCTTTTTCGAGGCTTCACGACGTCGGAGGGTACCTTGGCGGCAGTCTTTTCGTGGACATTCCGAACATTTTCAGGTGCTTTGACAGCGACCCGGAGGACCCTTCGAGCTACGATTTCGGTTTTACGGACGTGCTCATCTCGGGGCTCGTTGAGGCGGGGGTCGAGCCGTTTTTCAGGCTTGGCGTCACCATCGAAAACTACTGCACCGTCAAAGCCTACACGATCTACCCTCCTTCCGACAGTCTCAAATGGGCAAGGATATGCGAAGGCATCATCAGGCACTACACGGAGGGCTGGGCAAACGGTTTCAGATACAACATCCGCTACTGGGAGATCTGGAACGAACCCGACAATGAGAAGGACCCTCTTCTCAACCCGATGTGGCGCGGCACGAAGGAGCAGTTTTACGACCTCTACGACACCGCGGCGGTCTACCTCAAAAAGAGATTTCCTCACCTTAAAATAGGCGGTTACGGGAGCTGCGGCTTCTATGCCCTCTTCAACGAATCGGCGCCCCCTGCGGCAAACGTCGGCGAGCGCTACGACTACTTCATGGAGTTCTTTGACGGCTTCATTGACCGCATTAAGGCGTCCGGCGCGCCGCTCGATTTTTTCAGCTGGCACAGCTACGGGTCCATCGAGAACAACATCGTGTGCGCAAACTACGCGAGGAAGCGGCTTGACGATGCGGGCTTTACCTCGGCTGAGATTTTCTGCAACGAGTGGAACCTTGACATCGGTCTTAAGGGAACCCTGAAGCACGCGTCTTCGGTCGCGGGAATGCTGCTCGCTTTTTCGGACGTACCCCTTGACGGCGCCATGTTCTACGACGCGCAGCTCAGCACCTCTGACTACGGCGGGCTCTTCAATCCGCTCACGAAAAAGCCTTTTGCGGCGTACTACTCTTTCGCGATGTTCAGCGAGCTGAGGAAGCTCGGAAGGATGCTTCCTGTCACATTGGCGGGTCTCCCCGGAGTATACGCCAAGGCTGCGTCAGACGGCAGTAAAAGCGCTCTTATGATCGCAAACTGCTCGGGAAAAACCCTTGCGAACGTTCGGATTCTGCTCCCTTCGGGGAAGGCTCCCGGGCGCGTGACGGAGGTTTTCGGGAACGGTCTTTCAGCGGGCATTCGCGACACTGAATTTAACGGAAACATAGGCAAAAACAAAGTTTTGCTCATCAACTTTTGACAACAATCCGGAGGCAATATGAATCTTAAAGGAATCAAAATCAACGTGCTTGGCGACAGCATCACGCAGGGCGTCGGAGCATCGTGCATCGAAAAGTGTTTTGTGAACGTCCTTGCCGCCAAGACAGGCGCGACGGTCAACAATTACGGCATCAGCGGAACGAGAATCGCGCGCCAGAAGCTCGACATTCCCGCACCGCATTTCAACACGCCCTACTGCGACAGGATCCCCGAAATGGACAAGGACGCAGACGTGGTTCTCATCTTCGGCGGCACCAACGATTTCGGCCACGGGGACGCACCCTTCGGCGAGTACATGAGCGACGACGAGTGGACCTTCTGCGGCGCATTCAACATGCTTATGAAGAAGCTTTTTGTTGCGTTCCCCGACTCGGAGATCGTCGTTCTGACACCTCTCCACAGAGCTTCCGAGAACGTTACAACCAACGAAATCGGCATCCCCTGCCACCCTCTGCGCGACTACGTCGAGATGGAGAAGAAGTACTGCGAGCACTACGGCGTGCCTGTGCTTGACCTCTGGAGCGTGAGCGGCATCCAGCCCTGCGACGAGGTTTTGAGAGAGCGTTTTGCTCCCGACACACTCCACCCGAACGACAGGGGCCACGAGAGGATCGCGGACAGAATTATCGGTTTTTTAAGCACTTTGAAGTAAAAACATTGGCGTGTTCGTGATACCGCCAATGCATCACGGGAATCGGAGCCCGATTATGGTTATCGAACTTAGCGGCGGAAAGAATTTCCGCGACCTGGGAGGAATAAAAACGGCTGACGGAAGGCGCGTAAAAGAAGGCCTCTTCATCCGCGGGGGACACCTCTCAAATCTTACCGACTTTGATATCGGCGTGCTCGAAAAGTATTGCCCCAAAAGCGTTGTCGACATGCGCTCGGACGTTGAGCAGATTGACCTTCCGGACAGGCTGATACCGGGCAGCGAATACCTCAAAGTTCCGCTTTTCAGCGCAAAAACTGCCGGTCTTACGAGGGAGAGAGGTTCGACGCTCGAGGAGATTGCGGAAAACTGCAGCAGCAACGAGGAATACATGCGGGTCATTCCGGACCTTGCCGGTATCTACAAGATGATGGGGCACTCGGAGGAGCCTGTCGCGGGGCTTTCAAAGGTCATGCGCACGGTTATCGCCAATGCAACGGAAGGCAGAGCCACAATCTACCACTGCTCTGCCGGCAAGGACCGCACGGGCATCGTATCGCTGCTCATTCTTACAGAGCTCGGCGTGAAATACGAGAGAATAATGCGCGACTACCTGCTGACGAACAAATTTGTCATGGGCGAGGCGAAAAAGTATTACAAAATGCTTCTCCGCAAAACCCGCTCAAAGCAGGTCGCGAGAAAACTTATGGACTGCTTCGTCGCAAGGCGCCGCTACATGGAGTCTTTCATAGGCGGGATCACGGAACAGTACGGCTCGATTGAGGGCTTCGTGCGAGACGGTCTCGGCATAGGCGACGGCGAGATTCAGAAATTCAGGGAAGCGGCGCTTTACTGAACCGGTTTGAAATTTGGAAAAAGGTGAGATTATGATTCTAACAATTGACATCGGCAATAGCAATATCGTTCTCGGCGTGTTCGAAGGCGACGAACTCCTCTTCACGTCGCGCATTTCGACCGATATAAGCATGACGTCCGACGAGCTTGCGGTCATGGTCAGCGAGATTTTTGCGATCCGCGGCATCGACAGGAGCAGGATTGACGGCGCGGCAATGTCATCGGTCGTTCCGGCCCTCACGCAGTCAATGAGCCGCGCCGTTGAGCTTCTCTCCGGCAAGCCGCCGTTTATAGTGGCGCCGGGCATCAAGACAGGCCTCAACATACGCATCGACAACCCTTCGACGCTCGGCGCCGACGTTTTGACGGACTGCGTCGCTGCCGTGTCGCTCTACCAAAAGCCGCTCATAGTCATCGACATGGGCACGGCAACGACAATGACAGCCGTTGACAGGGACAAAAACATTCTCGGCGTGGCAATCATGCCCGGTGTGCGCACCGCCCTCAACGCTCTGACCCAGGGCGCCGCACAGCTCACGCAGATTTCAATCGAGGCGCCCGCCAAGCCGATCGGCACCAACACGGTCGAATCGATGCAGTCGGGAATCGTCTACGGCAACGCGGCAATGCTTGACGGAATGATTGCACGCTTCGAGCGCGAGCTCGGCGAGGAGGCCTTCGTCGTCATCACCGGCGGCGTCTCCGACGTCATCTCCCGCCACGTCAGCAGAAAGGTTCTCCACAACCCCCACCTGCAGCTCCAGGGTCTCCTGCTCCTCTACAAAAAGAATGTAAAATAGCTTAAATCCGTTTCAGCTTAAGCTTAAAAAAGCCGCCTTTTTCTCGGGCGGTTTTTTGATTTTTCAGCTGTTTTGAGGCATTTTTATTCATTTTTGCCTTGTTTTGCACGTTTTCGGGGCCGTTTCGGCCTTTTTTGAGGGCTCGCGTTTGATTTTTCGGCGCCCCTGGTTTATACTTTGCCGCGGGTTGAAAAGACCCTGCGGGCATTAAAGATGCCTGTCCGCGGCAGCCTTTCAGGGGCGCTGCAGGACGCATTGGCGTTTTCGACGGTCCGCAACATTTCAGGCATTGCATCCGTTTACGGAGCATAAGTTAGGAGTGAAAAATGAAACACAACCGTCTTCTTGTTTATGTCACTACCGCAATTCTTGCGGCTCTCGTAGTGGTTCTTCAGATCGTCGGAGGCATTCCGGTCGGTCCGTTCTCAATCACACTTACGCTTTTTCCGATAGTTGTCGGAGCAGTCGTTCTCGGTCCCGCACCGGGTCTCTTTCTGGGTCTCGTGTTCGGTCTTATCGTGTCGATTCTTTCCGTTACCGGCAAGGATCCCGGCGGCCAGATGGTCTTCGCGGCAAACCCCGTGCTCGCATGGGTTGTGTGCCTGCTTAAGGGCGCTCTCGCGGGCTTCGTTCCGGCGGTCTCGTACAGCTTTTTCAGCAAACACAAAAACGCCTCCGCGGCGGTCTCGTACATGACTGCGGGCGTGTTCATATTCCTTGGCGGTGTCGGTGTCACCAACAGCTTCTCGGGAATGGGCATGGGTGCCCGCATCGGTCTTACGGCGCTTTTTGCAATCATTGCCGGCGGCCTTCTCGTGGGGCTTCACTACCTGCTCAAAACCGAGCGCTCGGCGTTCTACATTTCGTCGATTCTGGCGCCCCTCTGCAACACGGGTGTGTTCCTCATTTTCATGCTCCTGTTCTTCAGGTCGACTCTCTCGGCATGGGCGGGCGGCTCGAACGTGCTCGTTTACGCGATCACGGGCCTTGTCGGAATCAACTTCCTGATTGAGTTCTCGGTCGCAATCATACTCACGCCCGCGCTGATGGCTATCGCGCACTATGCGGGGAAGCATATCAGGCGCCTGCCGCTTGTAAAGAGCAAAGACGCCTAAGCAAATCCGAATAAGTTTTAACCCGGCCGGGCAGCTTCGAAGAGGCGCCCGGCCGTTTTTGCATTGGCGGTTTCGGTGAATGAGCAGCCGTTTTAAGCAGCCGTTTTAAGCCGTAAATCAAAGAAACGTTTTCCATTTCCGCGGCGCTGTGATACAATGCGTTTATCCCTATATTACCACAAGAAAGGACTCATCATGAAAAAGAAGCATTTATTTTTTGAGACACTCGCAGTTATGATGCTTGCCGTGATTGTTATCTTTGCCCTTGCCGCTTGCGGTTCCGACGACAAAACACCCGCCAATGCGTCACCCAAAGCTACCTCGGCCCCAACGTCAAACCCGGACGATGTTTCAGGCAAAAAAGTATATAAAGTTGGCATTATAGACCCGAGAGATTCCTTCTACGCCGGCGAAGAAACCTCCAATAACAGTGTTGTCATTTATCCCGACGGCACCGCTGAACTGATTGAAGAAAGGGTCATGACCGTCACTTCGGACCACATTCCGGGATTTGAGGGCACCGGGTCGCTCACAAGTACCAACATACTGTGCGGCACCTATACCGTTATAGAGGAAAACACAATTCACGTAAATTTGAATTCAGTCAGGTACGTATATTCTGCCTCCGATGACATTGTCAGGGAAGCGTTCATAAACGTCTATGCGGAGCACAATCCCGACATGGTGCCCAAGATAACCGCCGCGTTCACCGAAGAAGGCTATACGGCTGTAGACGGGGAAGGAGCAAATTATCTGCGCTTCGATTACGAGATTCTGCTTGACGACGCCAATGCAAAAGCCTTCCTTCTCAAAGAGATTGGCACCACGGAAGACACTTCAACCACAATCTATACATACAACGAAGACGGTCTTCTCGAGAAAAGTGAATTCATTAACTCTCATTGGGATTCCGACGCGGAAGGCAATGAGATTTCTCTTATCCGTACCTCCACGTTTGAATACGACGGCAGCGGAAACTTTACCGGATATACGCAGGAAGTTACCGAAGGCAGCACAACTCAGGTCACGAAGTATGCGGTAATCGGTGATTCAACTAAAACCGTTTACAGTAAAACAATCAGTCAATACGAAACC
>Ga0310696_10002734_pt1 | contig 22835 bp, 45 predicted proteins | sample AusTroGonzalo_MG_4_FD_203885 | JGI IMG/M metagenome (GOLD analysis project Ga0310696, IMG submission 203885) | Bovine rumen microbial communities from tropical cattle in Woodstock, Queensland, Australia - Gonzalo_02 (v2) (version 2) | ecosystem: Host-associated > Mammals > Digestive system >...
GCAAAATCAACGATATAGTAGTACATCGTCAGACGATGCTCAATCTGTAGTGTATCAACTATTCGCTAAACATACGTTTTACGAATAGTTGCTTCGTACTCCTGGCGGATCGACTCGTTCAGCTGGGCATGCATACTCATTGCATGCAGTCATCCTGTTTAGGTAAAACAGACAGTGCGGGCATTGACTAACCGGGCGGCAGACGCTCCTCGTTCCGCTCGTAACCTCTTCGGTATGGATCACAATTGGCACAGACATTCCACATCTCGGACAATACAACACAACGCTCGTCGAATTGATTGCGATACTCATCGTTTCTCCCCTCTCTGATTCAGATACAAAAGCAACCTCATGCGTCGTAAACTATATTTATTTATTATACCGTATACTATATATATTATATATTCTAATAAAAAGATATATATATCAGGCACAGGTATGTCCCGTGCCTGACATATCACTCGTCGCTCTCGTCCGGTACAGCTTCGATCAGACGCTTGCGTGCTTCGTTCGCATCCAGTCCCTGCATCGGATTGTTTGGTGTAACGACCACATCAGCGACATCTTTGTACCCAAATAGATTCTTTCCAAGGAAGATCCCTGCACCAGGATTCACCTTACCATTCTGCATGTAATCGACCCACAATTCCTCGAGAAAGTCTATAGCTTTTTTGATGATGGGGGAGTGCGTTTCGGTTCTATACTCCCCCCTTTTCCACGAATTGATAGTACTTCTGTCCACACCGAGCCAATTAGCCATACCGATCAGTTGAGGTTTACGGTCGTTTTCAGCGCAGTGTTGGAAGTATTCAGTGATACGTTGTTTGACCTGTTCAGGGTCAGAGATATCGATTGGCGGGAGATCCCAAGCGGTCATAGCGAGCCGGATATAGCGAGCGTTATCGCCGGGTTGGAGGTTTTCATCGCCGTCAGCGGAGAGAGCGCGCATCCAAGTGGCACCACGTTTTTTCTTAACGACGTCAACGATTTGATTTTCAGTATCCTTATCCATTTTGTTTACCTCTCATATATTTTTGATATTCTTGTTCAGTATACAGGTGTGTAGCGGGGCAGTGAGAGTCGACCCACAGTTCGAAGCCATGTACGGCGGCGCGGACGCAGAAGTGGCGATCCTCACCGAAGAGGGCGCGGTTAATGTTAGGGATATGTGAGTAGTTTACGCCGGCGGCGAGTACGGCGTGTTTCACGAGGGTACAGGCGCCGGTCATACCGCACTGATACAGACCGGGGTTATGCCATTCATCGAGCATACCTGAGCCTTGGTCATATAGCCAGGCGTTGCACCACGTATGGACGTCTTGTGAAGTAGACCAGAATATTTCTGACACGATATCCTTATCTGCGTCGAGGAGGTAGCGGAGGGTATCAGGGTGGAGTACGAGGTCGGTATCTACGGAGAACCAGTAGTCATACTTATGGTAGAGGGCGTGTTGGATAGTGAGGTTACGGAGGGTTTCCATAGTACGCATGTTGGAGTCAGACCAGATGTGGTCGTTATGGGTTTTAGAGTATGCTTCGCCGGTATCGTGTGTGATATAGGAATCAGATGGACGGAGGTGCGGGATGATTTCGGGGCAGTCGTTCACGACGTAGAAGGTATCGACGTGTACGCCGGATGGGATACGGAGGTTGTCAATGGAGTCACGGTATTCGTTAAAGATCTTAGGTTCCTGACGGAGCGGTGCGGTGATAAGTACTGATGTCATTATATTTCTCCTTTCTTATGGAGGTCTGAGAGTGAGCCTTCACGCATGTAGTTGTAGTAATACATAGGGAGTGCTGTAGTTAGTGATACAGGGCGTTTGGCAATGAGTGCGTCGAGGAAGTGTGTATCAGAGCTGTATGATGCGGAATCAAAGCGTGTGTCTGCGACAAAGGAACGTTTCCAGCAATGACCCGCAGCCATGCCGAGAAAGCGTCCTGGTGGATAGCTCACGTACCCGTTATGTTTCCAAATGACGGCGTAATTGATAACGTCAGCGGAGCCGTCACCGATGATTTGTTTCAGTTGCTGAAATACGAACTCATGCAGCCACCAGTCATCGTCGTCAAGAAAGAGGATCCAGTCACCTACGGCGGCGTCAATGCCGGCGTTACGGGCGAGTCCGTCACGGCGGACATCGACCTCAATTACTTTGGCGTTGTATGAGCGTGCGATATCGACTGTGTTGTCGGTGCATGCATCGCAGACAACGATGAGTTCGAAGTCCTTGAACGATTGCGAGATGCAGGAATCAAGAGCTTTGGCGATGCGTGACGCACCGTTATGGGAAGGGATAATGATGGAGAATGTCATATCAGATTCACCTGCCTGTTCATTACGTCTTTCCATGACATGTCTTTATACTTACGGTAACCGTCGTAGTGTTTCCAGTACTTAATGCCTGCGTAATGTACGATCTTCGGGTGATCGCATGCACCTGTGAGTGTGGAGTGTATAACGAAGTTGTACTCTGTCGGAAGAAGCTTGATGTGATGCTCGCACAATTCCGAGAACACAGTTTGTTCAGGGCAGTCGTATATGTTTTCGTTCAATTCTGAGATGATTTTATCATCCAGGCGATCACTGCGAAGCAGGTCAAGGTTCATCAGCACGACGCCAAAGTTGATATAGTCTTCCTGTGTACGCTTTATTTCATGCACCCCGGCGATATAGTAGTCTGTCATATCTGTATCAAACAGTTCGGAGATATCCTGTGTAACAACGGTATCGTTATCCAATGATAATACACAGCTGTGTTTCGGAAACAGTTTTGTAAATGCAGCCCGCATCAGGCACATATAAGTCCAGCTATTTTTATAGTTTGGTCCGGAAGGATCAAAGTATGTTTGTCCTGACACGTTTATGTTAGTAATAATGTCCGGAAGAGATTCAGGGAACGTATCATCTTCTGTCAGGAAATAGACACGATCAACTTTTGTGTGAGCCAACAGTGATTTTGCGGATGCGGACATGTACTCATAGGTGTTTTTGGTACCGCAGTATACGACGATACGTTCGCGATCAGAAGAATGTTCAGCTAACGATTCAATGGTGTTGCAAGTTTTTTCCAGGTCAATGCCAAATGTGTTACGGATCCATTGGATAGCGATGCTAAGGTCATGCATAGGCGGAAGCATCTCTGCACCATACGCTATGTATGCTTTTTGTACAAAGTTGTCCATCCTTGCTCCTGCGTTTGTCATTGATGCATCGACAGTGTACCAATCAACATGTGGAACGACAGTCCATGCGCTTCTGATAAAATTGATAAATGCAGTTCTGTTCTTTTCAGTAATTTTTGCATGACTGTTGTTCATTACAAAGTATGCATCAAACAAAGCGTCCATGAAAAAGATCCCTGCATCTGTCATTCTATGTTCTTTAATAGCTCTGTTAGTACTAAAGACATGCAACATCAGCATCTCGTTCATAATGTCATTCAGCGCACCTTCGTTACTGTTAAATCCGTCATCCCTGAATGTTTTCATGTATGCCGCAAATGGCATACTAATTTTTGCGATCCTATGCTGAGGTATAACAGAAAACGCATGGGCATTAAACTCAGATTCATACAGGTGTTTCAGTGACGGTTCAAAGAAAATATCATTGTCGATTAATATACTCCGCCTGTATACTTTTCCGTTTGTGGACGTAATATTTTCTTTCAGGACGTTCACGAAGTGTTTCGGTTGCTTTTCTTCTATCCATGTTTCGAACCATCCAACGTCTGCTTTATTGGATGGAAGTACGTCAATAATTAATTTCAGTGCGCATACATTAGTAAATAGATCGTCGAAGTCACAGAACATAACCCATTCAGCCGTAGATTTTCTCAGCCCAACGTTTCTTGCTTCGGCTGTTCCGACATGCTTATTGATATTTTCTATGATGTATGTATAAGACGTTTCACCAAGGAGCATTGAAAAGTCGGAAATATGCTTAGCACTGTCATCATGTACAATGATAACTCTAAAGTTATCAAAGTCGACATCACGTTGAAGCCTGAGCATGTCAAAGAATTTTCTGCCTGTTTCCAATAATTCGTCATGATATGTCACAATAATGTCAAGCATCGGTTTATTCATTTGACGCAGCGTCCTCCTTTCTGTCGAGCAAACCGACCTCTTCTATCACGCTGCGGTTAGCGCGTCGTATCACCATCCATATCACCTTTACGGGGATGTTGTGCTTAAGAGAATAATCCTCTACGGCGTAGAGATCGTCACCCCAACGTGATGTGAAGTAGTACTGAAGGATTTCCTGATCGGTCTTGACGAACTGTTTTGAGAATACGTGGTGGCAGACGGCGTAGATGCGTTGGTACGGGAGCGTCAGGGAATCCCACTCGAAACCGTCGCGTTGCATGGCGAAGTAGACACGCCACATGTGGGTTGCGGTACCTCTCCACCACTCAATATTCTTCATCCGTTTCACCTCCATGCAATGCGGGTTCTTTCATGATAGCTATGCGTTCTTCGAGTACGGCAACCCGATCCAGGAGTTCGTCGAGTCTGTCTGCTGATTCTATAACGGTACGTTTGCGATCCCGGGAGAGTGTACCGCCGGCATCAGCCATCAGCCGCAGACGATGGATCAGGGTTTCCGTTGGTGTACGTTGACCAAGGCTGTTCAATTTGCGTCACCTCTTTTCGTGCAGTTCTCTTCTGTGTATACGACGGTTCCGATGTGTCCGCATATTATACGGCTGTCACACCATATCTGATACCCGAGCTGGTTGACACGATGACAGAAGGATATGTCCTCACCTGCCCATGGGAACGGTGTGAATGCGGGGCCGAATTTTTCCCATACATGCTTGAGAAGTTTAACGGACGTCATACAGCATCCCATACCGCAGCCACGTACAGGAAAGAGCTGGTTCTTTGGATAATTGATGTAGTCATCCGTGTGTTTCACAAGCCGTCCGGACTGATCGCGTTCAGGTTCTTCCAGTGTGCGGAGGATTACGGGTGTATGTGGCGGACGGCGTTTGAAGTACAGACCCGTTACCATATCGCACCCGGGAAAACGTGATGCGTTGCTGTCACCCATCACGCTTTGCCCGTCGAGGTCGTATGCGAGCATACGCATTGTCAATGGTGTGAACATCATGTCACTGTCGAACCACATCACACGGTCAAAGTTCTGTTCGATTGCCTGAAGTGTGATTAAGTTGCGACTGTCATATATGAGCGTGTTGGTTTGCATCAGTACGCTGACGTTCTGTCCTTTTTCCAGGTGCAACAGGGACTGTACAAATCCGGACGGTACTGTGTCCATGCATGGGATAGCTATGAGTGTCTTCATGTTCATTCTTCCTTTCGGTATACGGTGGTATACGGTGATATCTAAACACCGTATACCGCTACGAGTGTTGATTTATAAGGCTTCGTGATGCACGGTATACGGAGTATACGGAGTATACGGTGGTGAAACACTCTTACGCGCGCGAACACGCTTGACTGGTATTTTTTTGTGTGTTCTCTAAAATAAAGAGGTGTGTTACAAAAACACCGTATACACCGTATACCGCAGCCAGAAACCGTTGTGGCAGTAGGGCTGAACCGGTATACGGTCACCGTATACCGACGGGAAACACCGTATACCACATCAGAAGGAACTAATCTCATACTCTATACCGTCCTTTGAAAAAGCGTTCGTTTTATTCCTAATAAGCCTATTGTTTATATATTTCTTTCCCCAACCAAGAAACTTGCTTGCATCATATTGTGATTCAAAAACATATGTTTGTTCTTTTTCCTTGTCTTTCAGGATACATTTTCTTTTAGCATTATCGTATAGTCCGGTTTCATATCCTTTTCGAATGTTATCTACACGAGATATCCACTCAAGATTATCAGGAGTATTGTTAAGTGTGTTTCCATCAATATGATTAACTGTCAGTTCTTCTCTGTATCCATCGCACCATGTCATTGCAACCAACCGTGATACAAGCAATGTTTTATGTGTTCCGTCCTTCCAAAGATCAACACGAAAATCATATGTCCCTGTTGTTCTTTTCCTTTTCTTTGGTTTAAGAATTCTTGATTTCCATTTTCTGACATTGTATAGTGCATTGCTTGTAATCTTATTTTCTACGGATCGTATACTTCCTTTGTTTGAAGCCTGATATAAACCCTCGTATCCAGGAATGTCTTTCCATTGCTCATCCATATAATTCACCTCTCTTTAGAATGGAATATCCGGATCGTTAACCTCAATATACTCCTTATACTTCTCCTGTTCTGTCTGTTCTTCTTCAGGCAACTTGAGTGCCACATGCTGTACCGGTTTTCCTCCGATCTTCACAGACCATGTCAGCCGGTTGTTCTTGTTTCCCGGACCGTAATACTTGTACTTCAGGATATCTTTCCGTTTTGCCCAGTCAAGGAATGCGCCGGGAGAGAATCCCTTGTTCTTCAGCAGATCGTCAAACATGGTCTTGTTAATAAACACATACCCTTCTTCATACTTACCCCAAACTTCACCGTTACTCTGATCCTCAGAGTCGAACCGGCGTGGATTGGCTGCACAGAATCCGACGAGCCACTGATAGCATCGAAGGTTAACGTCTGTTTCGGATCTACTGGCAAGATATCCTTTGATGTCTTCCACTGTCAGTGCGTTATTGTCCTGAAAGATTCCACGGGTAGCCAGTGCATCAGCCGCAAGCAGGATTGATGCGGATAATACCTGTTTGTCGTGTACGTCTTCCTGCATCAGTTCAGTATAGAACTTCTTTTGCAGTGCCTTGAGGGCTGTGACAACACCGTCACGTTGAAGCATCCTGATGAACTTCGGTCCGGCGAATCCGTAGTGTTCCTTGAGCATATTGGCAACACCACGGGCGTCCTTGAACAGCGGTACGCCGCCGAAGTTAACCTCGACAGTACGAGCAACGGCACCGCCGCCCGAGTTGCCCTGAGTGATCGGCATTTCTCCGGTTGTGATGATGCAGCTTGACCACCTGCGGGACACTTGAAGCCCACCTTCTTTGGCTCCACGTCCCTTGCTAACGCCCTCACATAGCATATAAATAATGTCATCAAACAGGCGTCTGTCACTGATTACCTGTAACTCATCGAACAGAATCGGGAGGTTGCAACAGAATGCTGCGTACAGTTCCTGACTGACCTTTGTTCCTGAAAACGTCTTCACGTACCGGCCAACATCCGGGTTTCCCCATACGGAAGCGGCTAACATCAGACCGACAGTCTTGCCACATCCTGCTTCTCCCCAGAAATGAACAAAGAATGGCAAACCTCCCAATATCTGAACTAATGGAGCAGCAAAAGACGAAGCCAGTGCAATCCGAGCCGGGACAGAGTCTGCTTTCCTGACGTCCTTTGCGAGATCGAGCCATGTCTTTTCATCTCCTGTTGGTTTAAATTCATGATACATATTCATGAACTCAGGGCTGTCGCCGTCGTAACTTACGTCATCTACGTACGGCATAAACTGTCCGTCGCCTAGCCAGCCCATATGGCTGACTGAATTCTGTCGTGGAAGGTCATCATAGTTCAGACTTTCAAGCGTACTCATGTACTTGACAACCTCTTTGGCATTCTCTGAGTTCACTGCTACACCTTGACGGGACAGTCCGATGATCTTCTGAGCCGATGCAAGCTGTTCACGGGATACGGTAATGTTTTTCCATGGATCCTTGCCACGGCAGTATGCAATCTCGAGTTTCTCTTCAAATGTTTCGATATTAGTTACACGCTTTACAGGCATCAATGGATGTGATATAACTTCTACCTCGGCACCCATCTCATTCAACCTGGACACGCCGTATTCATCTGCTACATATGTGCCGCACTGAAGCTGTGTGGGTTGCTTTGGAAACATGGTCTGATTGCTTCCGAGAATCGTAGCCTTTGGAGATTTTGATTCAACGTAAGCGTTCCATGTTTTCATGAACCCTGTGAACTTCAGTTCCTTTGCCTTGACCTGCAATTTATTCAGCAGAACCTGAAGCATGAACTTGTTATCCTTTTGCTGATACAGCCATTCGTATGGTCCTTCCGTGAGGAAGTCGTCATACGTCCAGTTCGGTATCAGTTGGGTTGCTTCTGACACATGACATCACCTCCTCTTTTACACGGATTCATACAGTGCAAAGTTTATTGAGCCGTTTACATGCAGTGCTGTTGTTTCTCTATGGAGAAAATTGTCTGAGCCGTACAGGCACATTGTTTCCGGATGCATCTGAAGTGTCGTTTCAGTAATGTATGCTTTAGCTGTTTTTACTGCACCATTTGCACCGGTGAATTGGATAAAGATCTCTTTATCATGGAACAAGTCGAACGTGGTTAAATCGGCGTATTTCGTGCCGCAGAATGGGCATTGAAGATCGTCTACTTCCTTTGCGGCACCGCAGTTAACGCAGTTGGTTTTACTCATTTGCTGTCGTCCTCTTTCCAAATATTAGGATCCATATCAGCAGCTGTAAGCACGTCGTTAATAAATTCTTCCGGCACATAAATACCAGCCTGAAGACATACAGAGTACTGTACCTTTGCAATGGTACGGATGGAACTCCCCTGTTCATTCATTGTCCGTGTCAGCACACGAAGCAGGTTCGCTACTCCGCCATGACTGTTTGGACGAATGTTCTTGATATTCTTCAGTTCAGGATACATTTGTTGAATCAGTTCCTTTGTTTTTGCCATAAACTTTTCTTTCCTTTCATTGAAGTAAGCTTCAAACGCATTGAAGAAGTTATTGAACGTACCATACTGGAGGATTGCTTTTCGCCAGTCACCGTTGAACCTGTCTGTAATCCATACCTGACATAGTTCTGCACCGTTTCTGCTGAAGAATCCGACAGCCTGACGAAATGTTTTGTTGCGTGCACGTTTTGTATCGAAGCTCCACATGATTGCGTATGCATCAGATCCGTCAAAGAATCCATCGTATTCCCAGTGCGGTATAGGTTGTCCTTTCAGATGCACAACAGGTGGTTCGCCTGTAATACTGCGGCACTTGTACCATATGTGCGTTCTGCAATAACTTTCAATCACGGTTTCTTCTCCTCGTTTTCAATCGCCCATTCAAGATACACTTTGGCTTTATGCAGATCCTGTACGCCATCTTTCTTCCGCCAACGTGAACAGTACTTCAGCACGTTTCCAATGCAGAACCCGGTGAACTCTGCCGGCGTCAGCTTGTCCCGGAGATAGTCTATGCACTCGATCTTGCCGACATAATGAGTTGGCGAATTAACAGGATCACTTTTCTTTGTGGGTAATTCATTTATGGCGTGAGATAGCATATTCGAATCGGGAGTTTTTTTATTTATAAAGTTAAAATCATCACATGTTTGTTTATCAAATGGAGCACATTCCGAAAGGTTGTATTTTTTTAGTTCACATTGATCGCATAAATTCATCAGCTACTTCCTCCATCATTACTGAAGTCCGCCGTCAAGTACGGCGAAGTGAAGATGCTTCTTTGTTTTTGTTGCCCACTTCTCATTGCATAGTCTGTGCAGGTCACGAGAAATCCCCATAGATACATGTCGCATCTCTTCAATACCTTCTGAATTCGAAACAATCAGATCAGCAATTTCTTCTAAAATGGCCGATATCATCACATCAAAGTTTCCTTCGCAGTACAGTTCCATATGAGCGGTTGTTTCATCTTTCATCTGTGTGACCATGGCAAACGCTGCACGGTCATCACTGTTCCACCTGTCTTCAACCTGTTCACGGAATGTTTTAATCGCCTTTGTTTCCAATCAAACCTCTCCTCTCTGCAAACCGGAAAATGTACAGCTGGATCCACTTTGGAAGCAGACTTACATGAAAATGAACGGCATCCTTTTCAGTTTCCGGCCAGTATAAAGCCACGAACGGTTCAAACCTTGCCATCGTTCAGCAGTTCCTCCATTGAAATCTGTCCTTCACACTGTTCATTACCTTGTGCAACAAGCATGCGTTTTCCGTATTTCTTCATCACATCTTCCGGGATTACAATGTCGCTGAACAGTTCCGGGAGTCTTGCACACATCTCCTGATACAGCGGAACAGCAACCTCGAGCATCTGCGGATGAGCCGGACCGGTTTCACATGCGGCACGGAGTTTGAAGAAATGGCGCCACTCACGGATGTTGGCAGTCATGATTACTTCGGTCTTTAGGCTGTTTGGCAGTACGCACCTGGCTTCCTGCGGTGTCTTTCCGCTGTTGCCGATCATGTCCATGTAGGCAATCTCACATGAATTCATCAGTGCTTCCCATATATCTTCAGCCGTTTCGTTTTCAAAGAAACAGGGTCTGATGAATGTAATCTCGTTTCCGAATTTCTTCTTGCTGTAGTTACAGTATCTTGTGCTTTCCTGAGCAAACGCAGCAAGCCTGTGCCGGACGATCTCGTGGCTGACACCGCGATCAACAGTGAACCGAACCATAATGCTTGCGTGTTCAAGCATTGCTTCATGGTGCATATCAACAACACGTTTTGCAAACGTTCTGGAACTGCCTGGTATAACATACTCTTCACTTTTGTAGCATGTCCTGCCGGCTGTTTCGATCCGCGCATAGATCTCGTCGATGGCACGCTGATCGTCAAGGAACAGGATCTCAGCCTTTGCGTTTATTATCTTCATTGTGTTCTTTCCTTTCTCTTTCGTAATGCATCTGTATTCTCTTGACGAGTTCTGTCATATCAATTTCTTTCCATCCGTCTTTGGTTTCACCAAATGCGCGTTCGATATGACGTATTTCGCCGTCCGGACATGTGACAAACTTATAATTAACGGTATCAAAGTCGCCGTTTTTTCTGTCTGACAGGTACTCTGTTGCTTCAACAACATATTGTTTGTCCTGCGGGATATATGGCATAGTAATCGGAAACATTTCGTTTATAATGTCTCGAGCCGTCTTGCTGTTCCAGTTTGTATCTGTGTTGATTTCATGCATTGTCACGCGGGCGATATCATCATAGTAAATGCTTCCGTTCGGTCTTACGTGCTTGAACAGACTGCTCATCCGTTTACACTGATATAATTTGCCTTCTTCATTTTTGCATGTAACATCTTTCCATACTTCAGGTTTATCTTCAATTGGCGTCAGTGGTTTGTCTTCCATCAGACGCATAAGAATATGTTTTGTTATACTCCAGCTGAATCCACTGTGACCGTCTTCGATCAGACTCTTGTACGCTTTTAATGCACTCTCATAGCATGCACATCCGTAGTCCCATTCATTGTTTTTCCGATCTGGTGCTTCCCGTTCACAGGCGATCTTAACTTCCTGTTCGGCCCATGTCAGCATGCTCATGCCCTATTTCCTCCTTCAGTTTTTGTCTTCTGAGTTTTTCTTTATGCCGTTTGTTTAATCGGATGGTACGTCTGGCTGCATTAGTCCAGCACTTACCAAGCAGTATGTCCCGTGCTCCGTTGCTGATTCGTGCGCTGATTTCAAACCCGCAGGTCAGTTCAGACGCACTGAATGTTTCAACCTGATTGTCGGACATATCCAAAGTGTTTACGATTTGAATACTGCTGAACGGAATCATTTGTCCATTATGCATCAGGTAAAGATGTGTATCATCTGTCTTGATTGGCATTGGCTTCCTCCCTGTATTGGCATCCGTCGCAGTAATAATCATTGATTTCATCCAGCAGGAACTGAAGCTCATAGTTTGGCTTGCTCAGCTTCCCACCTGTAAGGTTACTGATCAGGCTTTCATACGTATGCATTGCATGTATGTACAACTTTGGATCATACCCGTAATGCTTATCCAGTTTTCTGTATCCAGGTATACGTTTCAGAAACATGAAAAAGTCAGGAAGGTTATATCTTAACAGCCTGAGAATTCTGAACCGTTCACATGGCGTCAGCACGTTATTTGTGTTGTTCCGAGTATGCAATGGCATATTCCGGTCCCTCCATTCGACGGATGATTACTGCAATTCTTACATGCCGGCGGAACATATCCGATCATGTTTCTGTCTTCACATACGTACGGAATACGTATTGTTTCCTCCGTTTCGGTATGTTCCCATCCGCACATCGGACATCGCACCTTTCGTTTCGGAGGATTTGACGTCAGGATTTGCTGTTCCAGATCAGCACCGCAGTCAGGACATGTCTGAATAATCATTTGTATTCCTCCTTTTTAGTGCAATATTAAGCAATTTGTATATGTAAACGTCTATTAATCCAATCTTTATTTTCTTCTTGCAATTCTAACCTTTACTTCTTTTCCTTGTTTATCACGCCATACTTCATCACGTTGATCATATCGATACCCTGCTTTAATCATATCGTTTCCGCTGATACTGCTTTCCTGAAGATCGCCACGTCTTGAATGAATCGTATACCGTTCTGTTGGCACAATCCTTTTTACAGGAGCATTGTTATCCGTACTCTTTTTCGGTTCATTTGGCTTTGATTCTGTTGGCTTATTTCTGGTTGTTCTTGCCTGTTCTTCTTCTCTTTGCTTTGGTCCGCCGCCATCCATCCGCCGTCCACCGCCACCATGGCCACTTCCAGGTGCATTACTGCTCACTGCTTGCTTAGACGAACTCTTACTGGCGTTTGTACCACCGCCACCGGCGCCACCACCTCCTGAACTTCCTCCACCAAACATCTGTAATCTCAGTTCAATCATTTCACGTCAACTCCTTAAACCGTTTTGTAAACTCGTCAACGGGAATGATATTCCCCTTACATTCTTTCGGAATCTTTCCGTAAAACATAATCGTTTCCGGCTCAAGAACCTCAAGCATTTTGTCATACCCTCTCAGGAACAGCTGTCTTTCTTCCAAACCTTTCAATGTTCCCTTGCTGCTGACTACAACAGTGCTTCTGAATGGCTCACCATCAAAACACCAGTCCCAGCTTTTCTCGTCTGTCCACCGGATCACCGGGTATACCTTAACGCCAATGGACTGCATCCATGCGGCAAGCAGGTGCTTTCGATAGTGGTTCCACATCTGTATCATCACAGGCCAGTCATAGTACAGACTGAAATCCGGTGACATTACCGCCTTAAATTCTTTCAGCATGCTGGCGTATTTTTCACGGTTATTCCACATTGCCTGAAACCTGTAGTCATATACGAAGAAGTGAATCCCGTGTTCATACCGTTTGTAATTGGCGTTCGGATTTCCGTACGGGAACCATTTTATTTCTTCGTACTTTTCCGGCATAATCATTGGGATATCATACTTACCCTCAACATACGGCGGAATAAAGTCCACGTTGTTTTCCGCATACTGTATTGCGTACTTACATGGCATCCTTCTCAAGCTCCTTCGCGATCCGTCCGAGAACGTCAGCAGCACATGGTAATGCGATACCGTTGCCCCACATTTTGTACTGTGCAGTATCGCTTCCGTTGGCGTCATCGCACCACCAGTCAGGGAATCCCTGAAGCCGTGCACATTCCGTCGGAGTCAGGCGCCTTAGCACATACTTCCGTCTCTGCTCTTCCACTTCATCATCTCCTAACTTAATCAGAATGATCTTTTGATCGTGCATACAGTCCAGTGTTCTCGATATTGTCAGCAATTGAACCTGGTCCAGCTGACCGTTTCCTGCCATGTATGCTTCCATCATTACTCTGCACCACCACTGTCGTATAGTCTGTAATCCTGTTGTTATGATCGCCGGTAACCGTAGGCGATACCTTCCCGTCGCCGTTACCACGGGCGTCATAGCACACGGCTCCACATCCGTTTGCAGTCATCGACGGCTGTATGTTTTCTCCTATTGGCATTCCGCCGTTGCTTCCGTTTCCGCCCTTCAGGCATGACCTGCTGATGCCGTAGCACACGCTGTGCTGTTCAATCGTGTTCAGGGTGTACATGGTTCCGTCGTCACTCCAACCTTTTCCAAGGCGGGACGGTCTGGCACCGTTACCTTCCAAGGCGTACACCACGGCGTGCCGATCCTGTGTGTTCAGTGTCGGACTCACATTCTCGCACCATCCCTTACCGTTCTTTGAACTCACACGATCCACGACGTTTCCTTCAATGGCGTAGCAGATTCCGTGAGCCTGACCTCCGATTGCCTGTCCTGCGTTTAATGCACAATACACACCGTTGATTTCGTATTGTCTCTTGCTTTGAGGATCCCATGGATTCATACACTTCACGTTGCTCATTGTTCAATCAGCACCAACGGATCGTCGGCAGATCCCTTCAAAAGTTTTGATGTGACAGTGGGAGAAACATCTCCCGCGATCGCGAACCGGCTGTCCATTGGATGACTGTCAACTGCGTAGCACACGGCCGGCTGATTGTCTCCCATCTGTGCCCGAAGCGTGACTGATTTATCACGCACAAACCGGCTGTCACTCCCTTCACGCCTTGCGATTCCAGGCTCGAAGCAGATCACCGGAGGATGCCCGTGATCCTGTGCCCGAAGACACGCCGTAACATCCTCCGATACATTCATTACGCTTCCTCCCATGTCATTAAGTATCACCATCTTCGATGTCTTCGTCATCGAATTCATCATCGTCTTCTTCGATGATATCGTCGTCGTCATCCACGTCCGTACAACCATTGAGGTATATCACTTCTTCCAACGCCTCCTTTAACATAGGCGGAAGCTCTTTCCCACGCTTCTCTGCCCGCCGCAGGATCCCACGGCACGCTTTCGGACTCAGAGAGTATTTCTCCGGCACGTCCTGTTGCAAAATCTGCGACAAGGTAGATTCGACGACGTCGTTGGGGCACTCCCCAGTACTGCGCATCGTATGTCCTCCAGGCAAGACTGAAGTGTTCTCCCAGTACGCACCCAGCAGGTTGCCATACCCCGGTCTCAGGTCTAGGAACATCACAGGTATCGTCGCAGACGGAACAGAACGCTTTGAGGACAGCCCGGAAGTCTTCTCCGTTGTTGCTGCTGTAGGCTCCTGGCACGTTTTCCCATACAGCGAATCGAGGAAACTTATTTGCTGTTGCATTTCGCATCTCCTTAATGATTCGTATTGCTTCAAAGAACAGGTTGGATCGTTCGCCGTCGTGAATACCAGCCTGTTTTCCTGCGACTGATAGATCCTGACACGGACTTCCAAACGTGATAATATCTACCGGCTCGATTTCATTTCCGTTTACGTTTTCCACGTTGCCAAGATGCTTCATATTTGGGAACCTGTTGGTTGTAACCCGGATTGGAAACTCTTCAATTTCACTCGCCCATACCGGTTCGATTCCGAACAATGCTCCGGCTAACGGAAAACCTCCTGAGCCATCAAACAGACTTCCAAGCTTCATTCCACACGAATCCTGACAGGAAGCAGAAGATGGATCCCGTCTTTCCCCTTTCCATGTACGATCACAGGCGTTACGGTTCCGCTGAGCTTGATAACGGCTTCGTCTTCGCTGATTACATTCAATGCGCTGAGCAGATACCGTTCATTAAAGCCGATCCGCATGTTCACGCCCTGAATTTCGCATGGCACGTCGGCTTCGAACTCGCCGTGTTCGCTGTTGTTTTTGATCAGCACCTTTTCGTCTTCTACAATCATCATCACGGCGGAATCTTTGCTGAGTACGACGCTTCCACTCTTCAGGGCTTCCGTAAGCGTTGCGACGTTTACCAGTATTTCCGTCTTGAATTCCTGCGGAAGCATACGGTTGAAGTCAGGAAACTCACCCTGTAACAGCGGACAGTTCATCATCAGATCGTCCGTAGTGATCTGAATACGTTTGCCGTCTGTTGTGATCTTGACGGTATCGTCAATCATCACACTGTTTGCAACCATCTTCATGAATGTTCCGGGGATAAGAGCTGAGATGTTGTCGCCCGCACATACGGTGTTTTCAACAGCAAGTTGGAAGCCGTCCAGTGCGGTCATATTTACAGTACCGTTCTCGGCTGTAAGGTTGACGCCTGTCAGTGTTACACGGGCAGGGTTCGTCGATACGGCATAGCTGATCTTCCCGTAGCACGCGCTCAGGTCGCCGCCGGAGATGGTTATGCTTTGTCCTGTGACAGGTTCAAACGACTTAACCTTGGCCGTCACAATCGGAATCCGAGTACGACCGGCGCCTTTAATCGTGCAGACTTTCTCACTTGTGGAGATTTCGATCTCTCCTTTGCATGCGGCACATACCCTGGTCAGCATGGCTCCGTCAACACAGAAGCTTTCTCCTGTTCCGCCGAGCAGCGGAGTGCTGACGACAGCGGACACAACACCGTTTGTACTCCGGACCGTCAGCAGATTGTTGTCGTAGATAACTTCAACGTTTTCACTCAGCTTATCTACGCACTGGTTTGCTATCTTCATCATGCGGTTCATGTCCGCACTGTGGATCCTAACATTCATCGTGGTTAATTACTCCTTTTCGTAATAATGTAATGCATAAAAAAATCAGTCGCAGGGCTTTCCGATGTTGACATATGCGGCTTCGTTATCGAACCACAGCCCGAGTATACCGTACTTGTTTTTCCACTGTGATCCGGTTCCATCGTTTCGTTCGTCAAGCATCCGGATAAGCAAGCCCTCCGCCTGAGTGTGAGGAAGATCTTTTAGCTTCCGGAGTTCTCCGTCTTTAAATCCGGTAATTTTTTGTGTTGTTACGCTGGCGCCTTGTGCGTATATGCGTTCAATCTTGAGCATTCTGCTTTCTCCTTTCGTCTTCTTCTGTCAGGTATTCAACAAGTGCCGTAATCATGTACACGACCAGCTTGTTTTCTCCGTACATATTCCCGATCAGACTGACATCGTTCATTGTTTTAGTCCACCAGTCAGGATCGTGTTCCGGAGGAAAATGCTCGTTCAGGAAATCATACGCAATCCTGAACGCTTGTTTGTGGATGGCAGCATATGTACCAGGTGACGGTGTACTCATGTGCTGTCATCTCTTTTCATTTGTCCTGTCGATCTCGTCATGTGACGCCTCCCTTATTCGTTTTGTGTTAGTATACTACGAATCGTAGTTATCAGGAATGTAAAAATTGGTTATTCGTTGTTTTTTTACATGGTTTTTATTTCTTCATCCATCTTTGCGCCGCAATGCCCGCAGAACTTAGACAGCTTCTTTTTCATTGGATATCTGTCGAACATTTTTGTTTTGCATTCGGAACAATAGACACCCTCGTTTGCACAGTCCTGCAAATAAAGCCAGTGGCCTCTCAGTTGCGGTTGTTCCTTCTCGAATATTTCAATCATTTTGAGAATAGTTTCTGATCGTTCCAGTGTTTCGCTGAAGTATGAATAGCCGTAAGCATGAGCAATGTCCACGATCTCATCCAGTTCTTCCCGCACAACATGATATAGTCCGTCTTTGGTCATCCGTTTTTTACACATCTCATGAAATTCTTCCGGTGTGATCTCAACAATTTTAAAATCAGACATTTGTTATACTCCATTCACTGATTATTTTTAATGCCTTTCTCATGCTGGTTATTCAGCCTGTATCCGTTCTTTTAGCCATTCTTCCCATTCGCAAAGAGCAGAGAAAGCACGTTCCCCAACTTTTCTCATGCTATATTCTGGGCGATGCCTTGTTGATGCACTTTGGCTCACACCATCTATGCACCAGTTGGCAACATCAATCAGCGTTTTCAGATTGCTCTCAGCTTTATCATCAACCGCTGAATCTCCAACCGCTTCTGTTGTCCCAATAAGAATCTCAAGCAGTTTTATAATTTCTTTATCATTCATTCACTTCACCGCCTATTCTTGTGAAATCCACACCAATCATGATGTCTTCCCATTTTTCTTTTGAATCGTGCTTTCTTATATGCTTTTCTTATTGGAACAACCCAGCCATTATCTGCTATTATGTATAAAACAACTCTGCTCATGTCAACTTCACCGACCTTCATCGTTGTTGCCATCACTGTGATATATGTAGTCATTTACCATGTTTTCAATGAAAGTTTGAACACTACCAAATCGCTGTTCAAGATACTCATATTCTTTCGGTGACAATCTGACTTTTACAACCTCGTGATACGGGCTGTACGTGTAGCTGTATCCGTTTTCAGTCTTAATTTCATTGAGTGTTATCATTCACTTCACCTTCATTCCTTCAACGCACATCCAACGCATTGTTTTTTGCGTTGGCTTGCGTTGGTTCTCTTCGTATTAGTGCTTCGATTTGCCCTTTCTGATAGCAGATTTTATTCTCAAGCAAGCAGATTTTAATAAGGTTGTATATATTCCAAATTATTGATGAAATAGCAATAGCACCAGCAACTTCAAGTGTCATTCGCTTCACCGACCTTCCCACAAAACAGGTTTGCCACACTCACGGCAGTATTTGTCAAATTCGTTTGGGTCATGCGGGTCGTTATCTTCAAAACCAACATATGAACCGCAGTTACCGCACAGCCATATCCGACCTGTTTGTTCGTCAAGTACAGGGTTTACCGCTTCCTGCTCTTTCAGCAGGGCATAAACATCCTTGAACAACGTATCGGCAAAGTTACAGGTTCTCCATCCCTGCCTGTATGGGCAATCTGCACATCCAAGCGTATCCACTTCCATGTGACACTCCCACCCTTTGATAACATTCTCCCTGTCCATCCGTTTCACCGACCTTCCTTGCGTTTCCCATATGCACAGAACCAGTTGCCCGGATCGTCTGACTCTGCAAATTTAAATTGGATGGAACATTGACCATTTTGCTCACAATCCTTGCACCGGACTACCGCTTCCTGCTCTTTCAGCAGGGCAAGGGTGTCATCAATTAAGTCCCACGGGGCATCCAATGGGTCACGGCTGAGAACCGTTTCCCATTCTTTGATAACCTTCTCCCTGTCCATGCCATCACCGACCTTCCCAATCAATCTTCAGATGACACCAACCGCACTCTTCCTGTCTGTAATCTAATGGGTCATGGCATATTGGACATCTATACCACCACGAACCCATGCCATCTAACGGCATTCCCATCTCTGATTCTATTTCTGGATGCATAGAAGTTAGTTCACTGAAATCTGGTTTCTTTTTATGGCAAGGTTCATTTCCTAATGAACAATCACCATGTTCTGCGTACCAACATCCTGTGCATGATTCAAATTCACCCATTTTGATTCTTCTCCATCTGTTCTCTAATTCGTTTCTGTTCTTTCTGTTCTTTAATTAACTTTAATAATTCAGCAAATGGCGTTTCCTTAATGATTATTCCGCGTTATTAGGTCCATTGATTCGCTACTTCTGATCCACCTAATCTGCGCAATGAGTCCACCTTTCCGCAGAATGAGTCCAGTGTTATGACAGAGGTTGTCTTACAACCTCTTGATTACTGAAAGTCAGAGCTGGCTTCACTTGTCAAGGATGCCGTAAGGCACGACCGAAGGTCGCATGTCCTTGATAAGTGGAGACTGCTCTGATACGCGGACAGGTGGATCTGAACTGCGGAACGGTTGCTCTCGGTTCGCGGAATAATCACTTAAATCTCATTCCCACTTCACCTTCTAACTAAAAGTGTCATTTTAAATTAATCAGGACTGAACGTTTGCATAATCGTTCCGTCCCTTAATCCTGCTTCATCGGCTCTGCCATTTTTGTAACCTTCCATATATGATTCTCTTCTGTTCCATCTTTCTATCTGTTCTCTTATAAGTGCGTTCTTTACATTCTCAGACGATTCTATTTCAATATAAGCAGTTTCTGTTTGCAACCCGCAAGCAACGTTTTGACATTTAATAAACACAAGTTCGTTGTCTTTGTGTGGTGTATATCCGAATGTCATCACTGCTCCTTCACCGCAACACGGACAGGTTTTTATTCTGAAAAATGTGCCAGCATTGTAAACATCTTCAATACTTATTCCCATTTTTTTTATTAAACTCCCTTAACATAAATGATTGAATCACCGTTATTCAACCAGAATCTGATACCTCCAGGAATCGTCGGATATGTTTCTCCTTCATATTTTCCTATCTTTACAATGTCATCAATGTACATATCTCCAGCCGGACGATAATCCGCGATGTCCTGATCGCGAAGATTTAAAATTACTTCTTTTCCCTTTTGTGCAAGGTCGCCAATGGTTTTTATTGACTTATCCATGTTTATTGCCCCCTGTTAATCTATCGGTTCAAACTTATCACAGGACATATCAGTATCTTTTAAATGCCCATCAAGCATGCAGCCAACTATACCGTCAACACCCGTTTCGTCGCTGAAAATACAATTTTCACAGCATATGTTCTTCGGTTCATTTGCATTATGGAAATAAATCATTCGGTGTCAGTTCTCCCGTCTTCAAACTTTTCGCACGATTCACTTCTGTGCATCAGACATTTTTTATAAAGATCGCACTCCCCGTAGCATTCATATTTATCACGTTTGTCTTGTGTCCAATGCTTGCAGTTCTTACAATACCTGTTTGAAATGCCGAACGAATCGAGTACTTCGTTTCTGATTTGGTCAAGATAGGCTTCAATACGTTCCTGTCTGCAATCCCCTGTGAGCCACTTTGCTTTGAAAGCGTCCCTTGCTTCAACCCATTTGCCTTCGTTTGTATCCCCTGACAGGAACCATTCTCTTTCGTAAAAAAGATTGGCCATATCTTTTACAAGCTCGTTGAGTTCCCTGTCGCCGAAGTCATTTGCGTGATGCTCAAGCTCTGCATAAAAATAATTCAAACTTCCACCGCTCATTTTATTCCTCCTGTTCTTTCACCTTGCCATCCGCACAGTACCAATCCGGATAACACGCCATGCCAAATGTCTTCTGTCTTCCGCAAAGATAAACATCGTTTACTTTTTCACCGTATTCGCAGTCTTTGCATCGGATTACTTCAACCATGTCAACCTTTTTATTCATGCACCACGTTTTCCAATCCGGTTGAAGCGGTTCTGCATCACGCTTGTCCATCTCTTCTATTTTCTTGAGGTTTTCCCGTCTGCGTTCTGGATGTATCATTCCAACTTCACCTACCTTCCATTACATCGTATGTTCGGCTTCACATTCTTCTCGCATACCGCACCACACACACATCATTCCTCCTGCACTAACTGCGGCACGGCAACGGTTAAATAATGCTTTACACATTCTCTTCCGCTTCGCTATTTCTTCTTCGTATTGGCTGTTGTCCACTTCTTTCAGAGGGCAATTCGGAAAGCGTTTCGTTCTCATGTCAAACGTATATCCTCTGTTCTGATGAAGTACCAAACAGTACGGATAGTCACCACTGTCATCACTAAAAGGGCAGTCATAACAGCAAGTTGGCATCAGCATATCAATCTGAATCATTCCCACTTCACCGGCCTTCCTTGCGTATAAAATCAAGCAGTTCGCCATGATTGTCCTTTGGCTTTTTTGCGAACTCATCTACAAACTCCTTAAAATCCTTCGCAGATAAAGTCCGTTCAGCAATCCAAAGAACCATTTTCGATTGTGTTGATAGTGCTTCACCTATAGATTCCCATGCCTTTTCGTACGGGTCAGTCATCCCATTTCACCGACCTTCCTTGCGTTCTCCGTCTGCACAGAACCAATATGCACTGTGATATACTTCTCTTTGGTTGCCATCATCGTCCATATCATTTTCACAATACTTGCACAGTTCCCCATCTGCTGTCATCGTTGCGTACTTGCAATCCTTGCACCGGACTACAGGAACAAAATCCTTAAATACATCCTTGAATTGTTCTGCCTGTTCCTTCGTAAGAAAAGTTTCAGTGTGAATGTGTGGCATTGAATCATATGGAACGATGATTTCTTTTTGTGTCATTCCCACTTCACCGCCTGTCCGCACCTACTGCAAAATCGTATGTCAGTATTCTTTCGTTTGCCGGAAAGCATATGTTCACACTTCGGGCAATGGTAATTATTTCGATACTCCATAACCATCTGTGGCACATCGTGCTTGACAGCCATCAGTTTTTCCTTTGGCTCAATTCTGAATTGTCCAGCTTCCCAATCAAATCCCATACCAGCATATCTCACATCTTCACATGGACGTTGACAGTACGTTGCGTATGGAAGTGCAGTCGAAATAACGACATTAATATTGTCTGGGTTCCGTTCAAATTTCAATGACGTTTCTATAGCATTTTTAAGTTCTGTCAATGTCATTTCAAATTCACTTCCTTCATTATTGGTCACTTTTAGTTCCGATATAATCCACGACATTCTTGATCGTCAGCACCATCCAGTACAGGATAATGAACGGCCACATAGCGAATCCAGCGATCAATCCGACGGCAACAACAGCCGCGATCACCGCCAGCAAAATCACGAGCCAAGCACTGATCTTTTTAAAATTCATTCGTTCATGCACTTTCCTTTCTTTTACAGTTCATTTCACATTCTTCTTCAAACGCTCTTGCTTCAGGAAGCATACGCACTGCCGTGCAGAACGTTTCATCCCATGCGCCATATGTCCTCGGTCTGTGTGTGTCACGTTCGTCCTCCAGTCTTTCTACGATCCGATCTGCAATCAATTCCAAATCGAACTGCATCCTGTATTTCCACTCAAGAAACTGATGCCGCTCCTTTCGTCTTTGAAGGGCGATTTCAGCCGTCCTCTGTTTCTCCGGATCGATTGGCTTGTCAAGATTCAGACCAAGGTTAAAGGTGCTGTCTATCCACGCCACGGCATCTTTAAACGACATCTGATTATATTCCCTGACGAACTGCACTACGTCGCCGCCAGACTTGCATACGTGACAGTAATATCCACGGTTGCCTTTGTACAGTACGCAGTTGTAATCGCTTCCGCCATGGATCGGACACTTGCACCTTCCGTTTCGGATCTCTAATCCGAGTGCCGCACCGATATCCTGTGCGGATACTGAGTCTTTAATTGTCTGTGCTGCTACCGTCAGTCTGCTCATTAGTATCTTCTCTCTGTGATATACTGCTTTGCCTGTCTTCTATGGTCGTACCGATATAGCTTTCCGTCTATC
>Ga0310696_10002736_pt1 | contig 22830 bp, 21 predicted proteins | sample AusTroGonzalo_MG_4_FD_203885 | JGI IMG/M metagenome (GOLD analysis project Ga0310696, IMG submission 203885) | Bovine rumen microbial communities from tropical cattle in Woodstock, Queensland, Australia - Gonzalo_02 (v2) (version 2) | ecosystem: Host-associated > Mammals > Digestive system >...
GCCATCGCCAAGGGTGTCGAGGCAGCCAAGAAGAATCTGGTGAAGGTTCCCGTTCTGAAGGGAACCATCCCCCACGAGATGGAGGCCCGCTTCGGTGGTGCCCAGGTGTTCCTGAAGCCGGCAGCTGCCGGTACCGGACTCGTAGCCGGTGGCGCTATGCGTGCCGTGCTCGAGAGCGTCGGTGTGAAGGACGTGCTGGCTAAGTCGAAGGGCTCTTCTAACCCCCACAACCTGGTGAAGGCTACCATCGCTGCTCTTGAGCAGATGCGTGACGCCTACACTGTGGCCGGTACCCGTGGTATCAGTATGGACAAAGTATTTAACGGATAAAGGAAACAACTATGGCAACAATTAAGGTTAAGCAGATTAAGAGTAAGATCGGTTATCCGGTAGACCAGAAGCGTACGCTCCAGGCACTCGGCCTGCGTAAGATTTCGCAGGTTGTCGAAGTTGAGGACAATCCTTCTATCCGCGGTATGATCCGTAAGGTTCATCACCTGGTGACCGTTGTAGAGTAATAACAAACTAAAAAAGAGATTCGACTATGAAACTGAATAATTTGAAACCTGCAGCTGGTTCTACCCATTCACGTCGTCGTATCGGCCGTGGTCCCGGTTCGGGACTCGGTGGTACCTCTACCCGTGGTCACAAGGGTGCTAAGGCCCGCTCTGGTTATAAGAGAAAGATTGGATTCGAAGGTGGTCAGATGCCTCTGCAGCGTCGCGTGCCGAAGTCTGGCTTCAAGAACATCAACCACAAGGAGTATTTCGCAGTGAACCTGTCGACACTCCAGAAGCTGGCTGAGGAGAAGAACCTCACCAAGATCGGCGTTGCCGAGCTCGTAGCCGCTGGTCTGACCAACGGTAAGGAGCTGGTAAAGGTCCTTGGTATGGGTGAGCTCAAGGCTAAGCTCGAGGTTGAGGCTAACGCTTTCTCAAAGACTGCCGAAGAAGCTATCAAGGCAGTTGGTGGTAACGCAACAATAATCTAAGCAAGACAATGAAGAAGTTTATAGAGACACTGAAGAACATTTGGAAGATTGAGGACCTGCGTCAGCGCCTCCTCGTCACCTTCCTCTTTGTAGCGATTTACCGTTTCGGTTCGTTTGTGGTGCTTCCAGGCATCAACCCGGCCATGTTGGATAAGCTGCAGTCCCAGACTGCTGGCGGCCTGATGTCGCTGCTGGACATGTTCTCTGGTGGTGCATTTTCCAATGCGTCCATCTTCGCACTGGGAATCATGCCTTACATCTCGGCTTCTATCGTCATGCAGCTCCTCGCCGTCGCTGTGCCTTACTTCCAGAAGATGCAGCGTGAGGGTGAGAGCGGCCGCAAGAAGATTAATATGTACACTCGGTACCTGACAGTAGCAATCCTGCTGTTCCAGGCACCGAGCTACCTTATTAACCTGAAGATGACTTCGGGTGCAGCCCTGGCCTCTGGCATCAGTTGGCCGGTGTTCATGTTCCCCGCTACTGTCATCCTTGCCGCCGGTTCCATGTTCATCCTTTGGCTGGGCGAGCGCATTACGGATAAAGGTATTGGTAATGGTATCTCGATGATCATTATGATCGGTATCATCGCACGTCTGCCGCAGGCCTTCATTCAGGAGGTCAGCTCACGCTTCACCGCCATCACCGGTGGTGGTCTTGTGATGTTCCTTGTCGAGATTATCATCCTTTACGCAGTTGTTTGCGCAGCTATCGTTCTGGTACAGGCAGTCCGCAAGATTCCTGTACAGTATGCCAAGCGCGTTGTGGGTAACAAGACCTACGGCGGTGCCCGTCAGTACATCCCCCTGAAGCTGTTCGCTGCTAACGTGATGCCTATCATCTTTGCTCAGGCACTGATGTTCATCCCCCTGGCTGTCGTTCAGTATTCTGCTCCGGAGAATGCAAGCTGGTTCGTGCGCTCTATGCTCGACCACCACAGCTGGACATATAACATCATCTTTGCCCTGCTGATCATTGCATTCACGTACTTCTACACTGCCATCACGCTCAACCCGACGCAGATGGCAGAGGACATGAAGCGTAACAACGGTTTCATTCCCGGCGTCAAGCCCGGTAAGGACACCGCTGACTACATTGACACCGTGATGTCGAGAATCACATTCCCCGGCTCACTGTTCATTGCCTTCATCGCCATCATGCCCGCACTGGCCGGCCTGCTCAACGTGCAGGACGCTTTCTCTCAGTTCTTCGGTGGTACATCGCTGCTGATTCTCGTTGGTGTGGTACTCGATACCCTCGCTCAGATTGAGAGTCACCTGCTGATGCGTCATTATGACGGTCTGCTTTCTTCTGGTCGTATCCACGGCCGTGGTATGGCAGCTTACTAATCTTCTATGAAGATATTCCTGAAGACAGAAGATGACATTGAGCTGATGCGCCAGGCCAACCAACTTGTTGGTAAGACCCTTGGCGAGTTAGCAAAACATATCAAGCCTGGTGTAACGACCCTCCAGTTGGACAAGGTGGCTGACGAGTTCATTCGTGACCACGGAGCCATCCCCACCTTCAAGGGGTTCCCGAATCCTTATGGAGGGCCGTTTCCCGCCAGCATCTGCACCTCGGTGAACGACGCTGTCGTTCATGGTGTCCCCAACGCGGAGACCGTGCTGAAGGACGGAGACATCATCTCCATCGACTGCGGCACTCTCCTTAACGGATTCAACGGCGACTCTGCCTACACGTTCTGTGTCGGTGAGGTGTCAGACGAGGTCAAGCAGTTGCTGAAGATTACGAAGGAGTCCCTCTATCTCGGTATAGAGGCGGCGCAGGCCGGTCGCCATCTCGGCGATGTCAGTGCTGCCGTACAGGAGCACTGCGAGGCACATAAATATGGTATCGTGCGCGAACTGACTGGACACGGCATCGGCCGCGAGATGCATGAAGATCCGCCCGTACCCAACTATGGTCGCCGTGGAAACGGCGTGATGCTGAAAGCCGGTATGTGTATCGCTATCGAGCCCATGATTACATTGGGCAAGCGTGACATCTGGATGGATACTGACCGCTGGACTATCCGCACCCGTGACGGCAAGCCGGCAGCGCATTTCGAACATACGATATGCATTCGTAAGGGACAGGCTGAGATACTGTCATCTTTTGAGGAAATAGAAAAGACCGAAGGTCAAAACTAATAGAAGGCAAGAATAATAAGCATGGCAAAGCAAGGAGCTATTGAACAAGACGGAACGATTGTAGAGGCATTGTCCAACGCAATGTTCCGTGTGGAATTGGAAAACGGTGTGCCCATCATCGCCCACATCTCGGGTAAGATGAGAATGCACTACATCCGTATCCTCCCTGGAGACAAGGTCAAGGTGGAGATGAGTCCATACGACCTGACAAAAGGCAGAATTGTGTTCAGATACAAATAATCAATTGATACAGATATGAAGACAAGAGCATCATTGAAGAAGCGCACTCCCGACTGCAAGATCGTACGTCGTAAGGGTCGCCTGTTCGTTATCAACAAGAAGAACCCCAAGTACAAGATGCGTCAGGGTTAAAATGTTAAATAAGCATAACGAAGTGCGGAGGTTTGAGAAAATCTTCGTACCTTTGCATGCTTTTTAGCAAAATTTCGAAATTTTATCGTATTATTTTCACTATTTAATTAACAAATGGCAATAAGAATTGTTGGAGTAGATTTGCCCCAGAACAAGCGTGGCGAAATCGCATTGACCTATATCTATGGTATCGGTCGAAGTAGTTCAGCAAAGATATTGGACAAGGCAGGCGTAAGCCGCGACCTGAAGGTCAACGAGTGGAGTGACGACCAGGCTGCCAAGATCCGTGAAATTATCGGCGCTGAATTCAAAGTAGAAGGTGATCTCCGTTCAGAGATCCAGTTGAATATCAAGCGACTGATGGATATTGGTTGCTATCGTGGTGTCCGTCATCGTCACGGTCTTCCGGTTCGTGGTCAGAGCACTAAGAACAATGCTCGTACCCGCAAGGGAAAGAAGAAGACTGTTGCTAATAAGAAGAAGGCCACAAAGTAAAGTTTAAAGTTTAAGGTTTAAAGTTTAAAGTTTAAGTATTATGGCAAAGAAAACAGTCACTTCAAAGAAGAGAAACGTGAAGGTCAACGCTATTGGCCAGCTTCACGTTCACAGTTCTTTCAATAATATTATCGTATCGCTGGCAAACGACGAGGGTCAGGTAATTTCTTGGTCTTCTGCCGGTAAGATGGGCTTCCGTGGTTCTAAGAAGAACACTCCGTATGCTGCTCAGATGGCTGCTGAGGATTGCGCCAAGGTGGCTTTCGATCTCGGTCTTCGCAAGGTTAAGGCTTATGTGAAGGGTCCCGGTAACGGTCGTGAGTCTGCTATCCGTGCCGTCCATGGTGCAGGTATCGAGGTGATGGAGATTATCGACGTTACGCCGCTGCCGCACAACGGTTGCCGTCCTCCGAAGCGCCGTCGCGTATAACGATAATATAAAAACGTATAAAATTAACAATTTTCAAAGTTATGGCAAGATATATTGGACCGAAATCTAAAATTGCACGCCGTTTTGGAGAACCCATCTTCGGCGCCGACAAAGTTTTGTCTAGGAGAAACTTCCCTCCTGGACAGCATGGCAATAACCGCCGCCGCAAGCAGTCGGAGTATGCTGTCATGCTGGCAGAGAAGCAGAAGGCTAAGTACACTTATGGTGTGCTCGAGCGCCAGTTCCGTAACATGTTTGAGAAGGCTGCTAAGGCTGACGGTATCACCGGTGAGGTGCTGCTTCAGAATCTTGAGAGCCGACTCGACAATGTCGTGTTCCGTCTGGGCATCGCCCCGACTCGCGCAGCTGCCCGTCAGCTCGTTGGTCACAAGCACATTACCGTCGATGGTCAGGTTGTGAACATTCCTTCTTTTGCTGTGAAGCCCGGTATGGTTATCGCTGTTCGTGAGAAGTCTAAGTCTCTCGAGGTGATTGAGGCCGCTCTCGCTGGTTTCAACCACAGCAAGTATCCCTGGATTGAGTGGGACGAGACGGCTAAGGCAGGCAAATTCCTGCACAAGCCCGAGCGTGCCGACATTCCCGAGAACATTAAGGAGCAGTTAATCGTTGAGTTGTACTCTAAGAACTAAAAATCATTAAGTTAATGGCGATATTAGCATTTCAAAAACCCGATAAAGTGGTAATGTTGGAGGCCAACGACAAGTTCGGCAAGTTCGAATTCCGTCCTCTTGAGCCCGGCTTTGGTGTGACCGTTGGTAATGCCTTGCGCCGCATTCTCCTGTCATCGCTTGAGGGCTATGCTATCAACACCATCCGTATTGCTGGTGTCGAGCATGAGTTCTCATCCGTTCCTGGTGTAAAGGAAGATGTCACCAACATTATCTTGAACCTGAAGCAAGTTAGGTTCAAGCAAGTAGTGGAAGAATTCGAGAACGAGAAAGTCTCCATCACTGTCGAGAATTCTACCGAGTTTAAAGCCGGTGATATTGGCAAGTATCTGACTGGATTTGAGGTGCTGAATCCCGAATTGGTGATTTGTCATTTAGATTCCAAGGCTTCGATGCAGATTGACCTCACCATCAACAAGGGCCGTGGCTACGTTCCCTCTGATGAGAACCGTGAGTTCTGCACCGATGTCAACGTGATACCCATCGATTCCATCTACACTCCTATCCGTAACGTGAAGTTCGCTGTCGAGCCCTATCGTGTCGAGCAGAAAACCGACTACGACAAGCTCGTGCTCGAAGTCACCACGGATGGTTCCATCCACCCGAAGGATGCCCTGAAGGAGGCAGCCAAGATCCTCATCTATCACTTCATGCTCTTCTCCGACGAGAAGATTACCCTCGAGAACACTGAGGCCGAGGGCAACCAGGAGTTTGATGAGGAAGTACTGCACATGCGCCAGCTGCTGAAGACCAAGCTCACCGACATGAACCTCTCTGTTCGTGCCCTGAACTGTCTGAAGGCCGCCGACGTCGAGACCCTTGGCGATCTCGTACAGTACAACAAGACCGACCTCCTGAAGTTCCGTAACTTCGGTAAGAAATCGCTCACTGAGCTTGATGATTTGCTCGAGAGTCTGAATCTGTCGTTTGGAACCGATATTACAAAGTATAAACTGGACAGGGAGTAAGTCCGCGAGGACATGCCGAATGCCCAATAAAAGCAAAACAAAACAATGAGACACAATAAGAAATTCAACCATCTCGGTCGTACTGCATCTCACCGCAGTTCCATGCTTGCAAACATGGCTATCTCGCTGATCATGCACAAAAGAATCACTACGACCGTTGCCAAGGCAAAGGCCTTGAAGAAGTATGTGGAGCCCCTGATCACAAAGGCAAAGGAGGATTCTACCAACTCACGCCGTGTCGTGTTCAGCTACCTGCAGAACAAGGACGCCATCAAGGAACTCTTCTCTACCGTAGCTGAGAAGGTGGGCGACCGTCCCGGTGGCTACACCCGTATCATCAAGCTCGGTCTCCGTCAGGGCGACGCCGCTCAGGTTTGCTTCATCGAGCTCGTAGACTTCGATCCCGAAATGGCTAAGGGCGAGACCAAGAAGAAGACCCGTCGTTCTCGCAAGGCTGCTGCTCCCAAGGCTGAGGCTGCTGAGGCACCCGCTGCTGAGGAGGCAAAGGCAGAGGCTCCCGCTGAGGAAGCTGCTGCTGAGGCACCTGCTGAAGAGGCAAAGGCTGAATAATATCGTTTCCCCTAACGGGAGAACGATTCCAATACGCAAGAGATGCATCAACACATGTTGGTGCATCTCTTTTTTTGCTTATTTTCTTGAAACTTTGAAACAAACTGTGTCTTTGCGGCAATGTTTGAGAAAGAAACACAAGAACTCCCGTCAGATTTTCTTCTGTTTCATTGTCTTCTGTTATACATTATTTCTGTTTTTTATAGTTGTACCGAGGTCGGTCGGACGCTGCCGGAGCGGTTTTGGCCTTCGTCCGAGGTCGGTCGGGCACTGCCGGAGGGCCGGACAGTGCCCGACGGGGGGGCCTAATAGCAGAGCTGGAGTTCAGAAAGCTGGACGGACCCGCCAGCCACCTGCTCATAGACCTCAAAACGGAAGTACATATAGTCGCCCCTGGTGCCGTTCACCTGGTACTCTTTCCACACATAGTTGCCGGAAGGCAGCTCGAAGTTTGTGCGGCTGTCGATGAGCGTCCATTGGCTGCGAGCGTTCTTCTTGCCGTAGAGAGCCCCGCTCTTCGGGTTGCGCTCTGGATAGTGGCCTGTGTCGTTTCCCGTCAGCAGCTTATAGGAGTAGGGCTTGATGGGGCTGTCGGTTTGGAACTCCACCCACCAGCAGTCCTTGCCGCTGACCTCGCTCTTCGTACGGGGATTAATCGTTAGCCACTTTGTGCTGCCGTTGCCGTCGAAGAGGTTGGCACAGCCTTCTCCTGGGAATCCTTCACTGCCGCCGGTGGGCGTCAGTGGTAATTCGCCGTCCCTGAGCCAGTCGATTTTCAGCAGGAAGCGCTCTTCGCCATTGCCTTGCGTTATTCCGGAAACATAGCCGCTTGAATACACCATGCACTCATAATAACGCCCCCAGTCCCAATGGGTACTGTTTATCCAGTATGAAGCGCTCGCATCAAGCGGTCCGCATCCAGCTTGGTTGAATTTCTCAACAAAATAAGCCCAGTTTTCCCTCAGCATAATTGTAATGTAGTCCGCGCTGCTACGGGTCGGACAATAGTCTGAATAGAATACCTTATCGAAAGAATTTTCAACACCCCATTTCTGTTTTCCAGAAGAATTTGTGTACTTGTTATTTGTAATGGCAGCCCATACTGCATAGAGGCCATTGCCGCCCTCTTGGACGAGCACGAAATTGAGTTGCTTGTCATTATCAGCAAGACCCTCACCACAATTGCCAGTAATCCTGAAGGAGCGAATATCGCCCAGATGCCACACCTTTTCCCCTGAGTTGTAGGGCCATGCTGAGTTCAGCAGGAAGGTAATCTTGTCGATGTACTTCAGCTTCGTCTCCGGACTGTAGGTCACCTCGGCCACGGTCTGGCCGCTGCCGGCGCGGAAGTAGATGGTACCCTGGGCGTGGCCCAGCGTGTCGGTAAGCTCGGCGGTGAGGTCGGCATTTCCGGCGGGCAGTTTCACGTCGGGGGCAATCCACGTGCGGAACATCTTGGCTGCCTCCTCGATGTCATCGACACCGATGTAGAGGTGCTGCGGCTCGGCGTCGTGGAGAGCCTGACCAATCTCGTAGCGCACCAGCTGGCCGGCGCTGTCGATGTTGCAGATGGCCCGCTGGAAGATGTCTAGGTCGTCGTACTGCAGTTTCTGGCTTTCGGTTTGCTCGCTGTTGTTCTTGTCATCGTCATCGTCAGAACAGGCGGTGAACGTGGGGGCGACTGTGGCCAGCATCAGCATGGCCAGCAGCGCAGGAAGAAAACTCTTTTTCATATACGATTTACTTATGTTTACGATTTACAATTTATTTATCTGGCTATTTGGGACTGTACGCTTATTCATCGGTGATGATCTTCAGTAGGCGGAGGGTCTTGGCGATGAGGCGATGGCCGCCAGGGAAGCGCACAGGGACGCTTGAGTCGTTGGCCAGCGTGTTGACGGCCTGCTTCTTCTCGCACTTCTGCGAGTAGTCCTTCAGGCGGCTGTAGACCTTGCTTATCCCGTCGTAATCCACAATCTCGATTTTCGGTATGTAGAGTTTTCCATACTGGAATGCCTTGCGCTCGCCGTCGTCGTCGAGAGCGGTGAACTGCACATCGACGCGCACCACGAAGTCGGGGGCCGTGGGGTAGCCGATGCCGGTGCATTTGCCTTTCTCATCGAGGCTGTAGGGCAAAAATACCTGCGGGTCCACGACAATCTGCTTGCCTAGTTCCGGCACGTCGATGAGTCGTCCGTGATAGCGCTGCCAGCCCTTGCCATCGGCCGTCTTCTGGGTGACGACGGAGCAGTTCTGGGCGGTCTCATACTGGCCGTCGGCCAGGTCGTCCAGGCCCACCTTCCACACTAAGGGGATTGAGTTTGCACTGAGGTTAACAGTGCCGCTGGTCTTGCCCGGGGCCAGGCTGAACGAGGGGCGATTGCCCAGCATGAGCATCTGCCGATAGGAATCGGTGTGGCCGCAGGGGTAGTTGGGCAGCACGCCCACGTTGGCCGTGACGGTGACGTCCTGGATGTCGCGGAACAGGTCTGTGTTCAGGTTCAGCTTGATACTCGTGGGGTCGAAGGCATAGACAATACGCACGTCGTAGTCGGCGAAGCTGCTGATGGAGTAGCCGCTGTTGGTGCAGAGCAGGTTGAAACCGTTCTGCGAGGAGAGGATGTCGTCCTTGTCGATATACACCACGGGGTCTTCGGCCAGGCTCCACACGCCCTTGCCCACATGACCGTTGGCGCCGTTGGCCGAGTATATGCCCTTAGGACTGACGGAGAGTCCGCGCTGGTTGTTGCCCGTGGCAGCCTTGATGTAGCCGTTGAGGTCGAGCGTGGCGTCGAGCGTTAGGTCAATCTTGCCGGGAATGGTGTCGTAGCTCACGGGGTCTTCCATCTGGCCACCGATGAAGCTGAGCAGCGGCCCGGCGATACTGCAGGCAAATCCGCCCCAGTACTTGATGGGGTTGAGATAGCCGCCGATGCCCTCGTCGCCGCCGTTACTCATCAACCTGCCGTAGGTCGCACAACTTGAGATGCTGTTGGAGGCTAAGCCGCTGATCGCACTCAGTCCGCCACCCAAGGCGCTGAATATGCCGCTGGTGGCGTTGGCCCCGCCGTGCTGGATAATCTGCGGGTCGCTGAAAGTGCCGCTGATGCTGCCGGAGAGCGTACCCTTGAGGTTGACGCTCTGGTTGTTCACCGTCTCGGCGAAGAACTTGAAGCGCGGAGCGTCCTCGTCCTTCTTCAGCCAGTCCTTGCCCTTGGGCACGTAGCCCGACATGTCGAACTCGAAGCAGTACCATCCGGGGGTGATGCTCTGGGAGTAGCGGAAGGGGGTGAGCCACGTCTGGAAGGTCTGGCTCTGGGCGCTCAGGATTTTGGCGTTGCGCGAGAGGGTGCTGCCCGGCACGTGGCTGGTGGGTATGCCATACTCGAAGACGTTGTAGAGCGGGTACATGTCGTTGTGGTTGGCCGTGCCGAAGTAGGCGTTAATCATCAGGTCGGTGCCCCAGCCGGTGGGGTCGACGATGTAGGTATAGACGCGCATCTGTCCGCTCCACTTGTTGTAGAGGGCGAAGTAGCGCACGCCGCGCAGCGACTCGTCGTTCAGATAGCTGAAGGCCATCTCCCATCCCTGCGAGGGCGTGACCTGTCGGCGCACCTCCTCGGGAATGTGGTCGGCGCCCTCCACCGTCCAGGGGGCCTTCTGGGCGTGCTCGAAGCCCTGCAGGTCCACGGTCTGGAAGGTCCACCAGTCGGTGAGCCATCCGGCGTTGCCGCCGCTGTAGGCATCGCCGTCGCTCATGGAGCGGTGGCGCACGGTGACAGTGGCGCGGTCGCCCTTCTCGCTCACCACGTCGATGGTGGCCTCGGCACCGTCGGTCGAGGGCTGCGTACTCTCAATGCTGAGCGTGGGGTGGCCGAAGCGGTCGAAGTCGGCCAGGGGCGTCACCTTGAGCCACGAGGCCGTGGTGGTGGCGCTGGTGAGGGCTGACGAGATGCTGTCGAGCGTCAGCTGCTGGCTGTCGCTGCTGCCGAACACCACGGCGCTGTAACTGAACGTGCCAGGGGTGTAGGGCGTGTCGTTGTCATCGTCGTGACAGGCCGTGAGCAGCAGGGCTGCCGTGATACAGCAGCATGCGGGATAGGCCAGTCGTGAAAGGAATCGATTGTTTTGTCTCATTGTCGTTTTGTTTTTAATTATGAAACATAATATATACCTTATTTATTGTTATAGCGTATGAACTCGGCGGGGCCGGTGGTGTAAAGGTTGCCGAAGTGGGCGGCGTTCACTATCTTGGCGTGGGAGCCGAGAGTGTGGGTAGCGCAGTAGAGGAAGAGGTCGCGGAAACTGGTGTCGGGGTTGTCGGTGAGACAGGTGACGAGGTTCTGCGAGAAGCGGTCGCACAGCCACACGTGGGCGTCGTTGCTCCAGCAGTCGGCCCACGACTGCTCGGCGGCGCTGGCCCCGCTCATGGCGAGCACGCCGGGTATGCCCTCGACGGCACTGATGACGCACTCGCCGTAGCAGGGCTCGGCGGCGATGCAGAGCTTGCGGAACTGCATTTGCCGGACAGTCTCGGCAAGGAGCGAAGCCGTAAAACCCTGGCCGGAGGGCGCGTCGCGCCAGCAGAACTCGTTGGCGCCGCCGTGGCCGGTGCTACGCCCATGGCCGCTCCAGTAGAGGAGGACATTAGCGCCGGGTCCGCCCACGCCTTGCAGGATGCTGGTGACATCTTTTGCAGTAAGGTCGGCACTGTTGTAATCGACTACTGTGGCGGGCAGATTATCGTGACCACCGAGCAAGTCGGGGCCGTTGAGCGATGCACGGATGATGCCCGGCTCAGGGTTCTGCGGGTCATTGGCAATGCCGCCGTCGATGATGAGAATGATGTGGTCATCGGGGAAACCGCCTCGGCGCAAGGCCTGATAGACGCTGAGCACGTCGGCCTGGTGGCGGTAGTTGATGAAGCCCGTACTGCCCTGCACCAGCACGGCATACTGGTCGGTGAGGGCGGGATAGGTGATGGCCGTGCCGCCAGCAGCCTGCTCCTCGAAGTCCTTGGCGGCCTCCTGCTGGTCGTAGAGGTAGAGCCAGGCGGCCTTGGCATCGGCACTGCGGCTGCCGCCTCCGAAGTAGTCGCGGTGGATGATCTGGCCGTCCATCAGCTGCCAGTGGACGTAGGTGGTCGTGGTGGCGGCGGTGTAGGTGTCGGCATCAAAGGTGATTTCGCCCGAGGCGCCTACGAAATGAAGCAGCTGGCCGCGCTCCATAGCGGAGAGGTAGATTTCCATTGTGGTGGCGTTCCAGGCGGGGCCGCTGAGCTGGGCACCGTCGGTATCGATGGTGAGGGTGCGGATGGCCTGGTTGATGTCGGCGATAATATCGCCGACCACAGGACACTGGTGCTCTGCGTAGCAGGTGGCGAAGGCGGCGAGCATCAGGGCATCGTAGAACTTGCACTCGGCGAAGGTGGGGAGCTGGCCGAAGCGCGTCTTGTAGCTCTGCTCGAAGCCCGTGGTGGGGTCGGCGTAGGGCGAAAAGCCCTCGCAGCCCTGCAGGATGGCGGCACCACGCGGGCCAAGGGCGGCGAGTCCCTCCTCCGAGAGAGCGGAGAAGGCGAAGTAGGTGTTGTAGGTCGATTTGAACATCTGCCAGTGCTGGTCGTTGGCTGGGTCGTCGGGGTCGGTGCTGCTGAACGCCAGGCTGAGCACGGGGTCGCCCAGCACGGCCTGGCGGTTGGCGCGGGCCACCTCGTAGAGCTGCTGCGCTGTCTCGGCCACGCAGAAGATGGCCGACGCCACCAGTCCCTGTCCTACCATCGCCTCGCGGTAGTCGGCTATCTGCTGCAGCAACTCCTGCTGGCTCCCGTACTGCTCGTTGCGTTGCAGGTCGATGTTGTTCTCCAAGGCATAGAACGGTGCCCAGTAGTTGAACGTCATGCCGTAGGTGTCGTCGGGCGAGAAGACGGCGGCCTTGGGCGTATCAAGGATGTCGCTATAGTGCTTGGCCATCGTCGCGAAGCCGCTCATCAGCAAGCCTGCCAGCGAGACGTCGGTCTCGGTGAGCGACCAGAGGAAGGGCGCGGCATTCGTGTTCAGCCCATTCGTGGTGACGGCATAGCGGCGGATGATATCCTCGCTGGTGGCCGTTGGGGTGATGAGCGGCTTCTGCGTCTTGCTGCACGCTGGGGCGAAGCGTGCCACGCTGCCGTTGGCGAAGGGGCCGACGACGGCGATGATGTCCTCGCGGTTAGCCAACTGCTCGCTGAGCGTTTCGAGGTTTTCTGAGAGTTCGTCGTGCCACTCCAGCTTCAGGTCGATGGCCAGCGTGTCGTGCCGCTGCGCCTCGCGGAAGTTCTCCAAGAACCACTCGGCGGTGCGCTCCAGCCGGGTCTTTGTGGCGGCATCACCCACAGGTGCCACCACCGCTACGGTCTTCTCCACCCAGTGGCGGGCTGGCACAATCTCAATGGTGTCATCCTCCTGCTTGCAGCCAGAGAACAGGGCGAGGATGGCCAACAGAAATAAGACTATATACGCTTTACTTCTCATGCTCGGCCTCCTTTCTGATAGCATCGTTATGAATCTTTAAGAGCAGGGCCTCCGTCAGTTGCTCGCTGAACGCCTGCTTATGGCTGCTGGTATAGGGATGAACCACCAACTCGGTATAGCCGTCGGCAAGTCCCAGCACCTGATGCTTCGGCATGCCCTCCACGGATAGCCACTGGCCGATGCAGAGACTGACGGCACGGTCGATGTGCTTCACGGCAGAGAACGGACAATAAGGGGAGGTGACGGTGGCATCAATGCCAACGTATTCGTAGCCGCCCAGCATCTCTATCAACCGGTGGAACGTGGAACCGGCGCCGCCGCAGACGGGCACCATCAGCTGGCTCCAGGCCTGCCACTGCTGCTGATAGAGCAGTCGCATGGCGGTGGTGTCGGCTACGGCGAAGCCTCCAGCCACATCGTCGGAGAGATATTGGGTGACGAGCTGCTGGTCGTCAGCCGCCAAATAGCCGGTACGAAAACCCTCTGTGAATGCCTCCACGGCCTCTTTCACAGTCTCTACCTTCGGGTTGGCCGCCACGAGCAGCACCTCTGGGGCAATGACGGGCGCAACGGCTCCGGCCTCATACATGGCTCCATAGAAAGGCAGATAGAGCGTGGAGCCCTTGCCGCTGAGCGGGATCTTGGTCTCCAAATAGAGCAGGTCGGCATAGGCGTTCTTCTCTAAACGGCTGTTGTTCTGGCGCAGGTAGTCGTCGTAGCTGGCGGCGGCCACAATGAAGAGGCGGCGCACGGTGTCCTGTGCGGCTTCCATCTGCTGGAACATCGTCTGCAGATAGGTCAGTCCCTCTGCTTTCGTGGCGGGCGACAGCTGCATGGTGCGCAGCCCGTGCTCACGGATCGCCTGCTCCACGCCCTGATAGATGAGGTCGTTGTAGCCGCCATCACCCAGCGCATTGGGGTCGTAGATGACGGTGACCAGCGGTGCCGTCGAGGCCGCATCGGCAGGGTCGGGCTGATAGATAGTGTCGCCCTCCTTGGTGCAGGCGGCTATCACCAGCAGCAGGGAAAAAGACAGTAACAGCGCCGCACGGTTGACACCGAGACTGACGGCGCGGTCGATGACGCGGTGGCGGCGCTCCACCTCGTCGACGATGACCCGGTTCTTGAGGCGCAGTTCGTCGTCCTTGCGGGCCATGCGCCAGACGAGGAACACGACGAGCGCCACGAGCACCGCAATGATGCCCGTGAGCAGAAGGATGAGTGTTGATGTGTGCATAAGCGTCCCTTTTTGCCGTTATTACCTCGCGAAGGTACATAAAAATGCCTGCGCCCGCAAGGGCACAGACAGATTCGGACGTGGTTTCAGACAGATTTGGACGTCAGAAAGACCATTTCTGACGTCCGAAGACAATTTCAGGCATATTATGATTTGCTGTCAGACCATCATTGCTGGGCGGCCCTGAACTCGGAAGGTGTCATGCCGTAGCGCGACTTGAAGCGGTCGCCAAAGTATTTCCGGCTGCTGAAACCACTCTGCAACGCCACTTGCCAAAGGTCAAGACCGGGTTGGTCAAGCAGCAACTTGTAGGCATGTTCCAACCGCAGGTCGTTGATATAGGCCGACAGCGACGGATGGCTGCTGCCCTTGGCAAAGGCGGCACCAATGCGCTCTTTCGAAAGCCCGAAACGGTCGATGAGCATCTGGCGGTCGCAGGCGGGGTTGAGGTAAAGCTGCTCGCGGACGATGGTGTCGTGAATCTGGGCGAAGAGCGCATCATCGGGGGTGGTGGAATCAGAGTTACTGACCCATCCCCCAGCCCCGCCCCTACAGGGGTGGGGAGCGGCTGCGCCATCGGTCGGGAATGCGGCTGCGCCTTGTCTGTCCGTAGGCACTCCCCTCCCTTCAAGGGGTGGGGTCTGATACTTCACCTCTTCGTACTTCTGCTTGTATGCCATCGCCTCGTCAATCTGCCGGACCAGCACACGGTTCTTGCGGCTGATGACGCGCTTCTGATGCCAGTACCACACGAGTGCGCAAAGGGCGGTGGCGAGCAGGATGGCAAAGATGATGGTTGTCAGTCGGCTGCGGTCGGCACGGGCCTCTGCCTCCTGCCGCTGCATCTGCTGCTCGATGGCCTGGTAGCGTGCGCGGCGCTCTCGGGCAGCAGCGTCGCGCACGATGGCCTCCAACTGGCGGAACGACTCCTCCATGCTGCCGCTCTCGCCGATGGCGGCGTAGGCAGCGGCGATATACTTCTGCGCCTTCGAGCGGTAGAACTCAATATAGTCCTGCCTTTCGGTGGAGGCCTTGGGCTCGCGGTAGCTACCGTCGTGATAGCGGTCGGGGTGCTGCTCGTAGTCGCTGAGCCGCTCCAGCATCTGGCGGGCCGGCGGCAGCATCTCGGCATAATGCCCCCTATCGGCCAGCACGCACACCTTGCGCTTCAGCACAATGAGCATGGCATCGAGCTCGTTGAACTTCTTCACGTCCAGTAGGGCTATCACGCTGTCAATCCGCGCCATGCCCTCGGTCTCCTTTCCCAAGAAGCAGAGGGCGGTCCCCACCTCGGCCTCGTTGCGCAGAGCCTCGGTCTCGGCACCCTGTCCGTGGCATACCTCCACCAACTCGCGCGAACGCTGCAGCCAGCCTAGCGTGTCATCCTGCTGGCGGGCGGTGTGGGCCAGAACTTCCAGCACGTCCTGCTGACGGGCCAGACTCGCCTTGATGGAGTCGTGACAGAGCAGTCGCTCGGCAATGACGCGCGCCGTGTCGCCCGCTGCCCCCTTGACGCCATGAAGCAACGAATCGAGCAGTTCCGGTGCCTGCGTACTGCTGTAGATTCGCGCCCTGTAGAAGTCTGCCCACCAATCGGGCAAGTTTCCCACGATAACCGCCGAGTCCATAATCTCCAGCGCCCGCACAGGGTCGTAGTCGTACACCTCCATCGCCTGCTGCTCGGTATAGAGCGTATCTTTCGGGTGTCGTGATGCGGTTGCCCCCCGATTCCTATCCATGCATCCCGTTATGGAGAGCACAATGGTCGCCACTAACATTATATAGGTATACAATCTTCTGCTCATAATTGGCTACAAAGGTACTCATTTTTTGTCGAACTGTCGAACGCTTTATGCTTTTTAACCCGATTTTAGCGGCATTTGGGCAGAAAAGCAAATGAACGGGCTGAAATATCTAATATGAAATGGGTCTGTTATGAAAACAGACCCACCAACAATTCTAATTCGTGCCATCGCTGTTTTCCACCATTGGAGGAATAGGATTTGCATAGGTAGAATCCAAAATCTCGAATGTTCTCTTAACTGATGGAACGTGGCCATATTCGTCACGGATGACCTGTAGTTTGACGTTTGCCTGTTTTGCCTTGTCTTCCATGATGTAATAAGCTCGGCCATAGAGCCAAAGGAATAGAAACACAAGAAACATAAACGGATAGAAATACCAGCCTGATATGTGCTTGCCAAACATATAGACACCACCTTTGTCGATAGTTTCACGCTTTTCTTTTGATACGGCCTGTTTCAGACTATCGATTTCATCCTGCAAAGTCTGGATTGATTTTTTTTACCTCTTCCTGTGAAGTGCCAATGGAGGTTTGGAGTTCATCAACTTTGTCGAAGATGTCATTCCAATATTTCAATGCTTATTGAGAATATCGTGGCTCAGATGCTGACAGCCAATGGTAACAACCTGTTTTTCTACAGTAAGTCATCAAAGGATGCTGCGGAACCGGCATGTTAAGATTAAACTTGTTTCCATCGCGAAGAAATAAACTGATCCTTATGGACTTTTGGCGTTTCCTGCTTTTCCAATAACTCCGTGAGATGCGAGCGTGTCTCATGGAGATAGGAGGCGCAAGAAGATGGGGCAAAAAAGCGGGGAGATAATAAGAAAAATTGGTGAATTACTTGCTATTTATTGTATTTTTCACTACCTTTGCGCACAAACTGTGACCATATACTAAGAGAGTATGAAGATATACAGAATCATAATCCTTCTGGTGATGCTTGCTGTTATAGCGCCGTTGCAGGCTGCCGACGTGCTGAAGGGCGTCGTTGTGGACGCGCAGGACGAACCGCTGATTGGCGTAACGGTGCAGCAGGAAGGCACTCAGAACAAGACGATTACCAATCTGGACGGCCAGTACACGCTGACCGTCAGCGATAAGCTGCCTGTGACGCTGGTCTATACCTACATTGGCATGAAGCCGGTGAAGCGTGTTGTAAAGAGTGAAGAGGTGAAAGCTAAGAACGGTGAGCTGGCACCGGTGGTGATGCAGGACGACGAGACGACCATCAAGGATGTGGTCATCGTGGGTGCCTACGGTACGGTGCAGAAGCGTAGTGACCTGGTGGGCTCTGCCTATCAGGTGACATCGGCCGACTTGAAGAACCTGCCGCAGCTGCGTGTGGACCAGATGCTGGAGGGCCTGGTGCCGGGCCTGACCATTCAGGCGAACACCGACACGCCGGGCAGTGTGCGTCCCCGTTACAACACGCGTATCCGTGGCGACGGCTCGATGTCGGCATCGAACGAGCCGCTCTGGATTATCGACGGTATGCCCCTCTACACGGGTGGTGCCACGAACCAGATGCCTGGTCAGGACTATTCCATCAGTCCGCTGTCGCTGCTGAACCCCGACGATATCGAGTCGATCACCGTCCTGAAGGATGCCGTCTCGACGGCCATCTATGGTGCCGACGGTGCCAACGGTGTTATCCTCGTGACGCTGAAGAAAGGTCGTCAGGGAAAGACGAATGTCAATGCCAGTGTGCGCTACGGCATCACGAAGATGGACATGTCGACGGCACCGAAGATGCTCAACGCTAAGCAGTATATGCAGCTGGCCCGCGAGGCGTGGGCCAACAGCGGACAGCCGGAGTCGCTGTTCCCCTTCCAGGACAGCGACCTGAACAGCTACTCGACGACGGACACCGACTGGTACGACCTGCTCTACCAGACGGGCAGCACCTTCCAGGCTAACGTGTCGGCCAGTGGCGGTAGCGACACGTCGACGCACTACCTGTCGGGCAGCTTCTACCAGCAGGATCCTATAACAAAGGGTACGCGTACGCAGCGTGCCTCGCTGAACACCGACATCTCGTTCAAGGTGGGCAAGCGCGTTGACCTGGGCTTCACGCTGTCGTCCACCTATACCTATAACGACATGTTCAACCTGGGACGCACCGTCTATCGCAGTCTGCCCATCATGACCCCCTACAACGAGGACGGCTCGCTGCGCCTGTATTATAAAGAGGTGAAGGCCGACGACCAGGGCAATCCCACGTTTGCCACCTATCGCTACATCTTCAACGACATTGCCGAGCGCGAGCAGGACATCTACAACCAAAAAGCGCTGGTGACCGACGGAAAGTTCCGTGTCAACGTGAAGCTGCTGGACGGCCTGAGTTATTCGGGTAAGTTCAACATACACTTCCAGAACAACCAGGAGGAAAGCTACCAGTCGATGAAGAACTGGAACGGCATGAAGGTGGTCGATGGCGAGATTGTGCGTGAGGGCTATTCGCGCCGTCAGGTGGCCAACTACATGAACTGGAGCATCACGAACCAGCTGAACTTCAACCGCGACTTCGGCAAGCATCATGTCGATGCCTTCGGCGTCGTTGAGGCCAAGTCGCAGGACTACACCGTGGTCTATGCCACCGGTCACGGCTTTATCAACGACAAGATACAGGATGTGAGCTATGCCGACGTCACCGATGGCGGCAACAGCAGCAACATCACCCGTGCGCTGGCCTTCCGCGGTCAGGCCACCTACTCGTTTGACCGCCGCTACTACCTGACCGTCAACGCCACCCGCGAGGGTAACTCGCTCTTCGGCAGCGATGTGCGCTGGGCACCGTTCTACTCGGCCGGTGTGTCGTGGAACCTGCACAACGAGCAGTTCCTGAAGCTGCCCGACTGGGTCAACGTGCTGAAGCTGCGTGCCACCTACGGCGCTGCCGGTAACTCGCGTCTGGGTTCGCAGCAGGCACAGGGCCTCTACTCCTATGGCGACAGCTATGCCTATAACGGCGAGACCGGTGGTCAGCAGTCGGGTAGTCCCAACCCCGGACTGAGCTGGGAGACGAAGTACACCACGAACCTCGCCCTGCGCTTCGAGCTGTTCAACCGTGTCGACGTGGAGTTTGAGTACTACAACGCCCACACCGTCGACCTGCTCTCGCAGCTCGACGTCAGCCGCACCACCGGTAGCAATAAGGTCTATCGCAACGTGGGCGAGATACGCAACCGAGGCATCGAGCTGACCATCGAGAGCAAGAACATCGTGGCCAAGAAACCCGGCGACTTCACGTGGACAACGCTCTTCAACGCCGCCCATAACCGTAACAAGCTGCTGAAGCTCTACAACGGCATCCAGAAGAACTTCGACACGACCAGCTATATCGAGGGCTACGACATACACACCTATTTCCTCGTGCGCTGGGCGGGTGTGGACCCTGCCGACGGTATGCCGATGTGGTACGACCTGAACGGCAACGTCACCAAGAGCTACAACACCGCCAACCGCGTGCCGGGCAAGAACAGTACCTGCGATGTGACTGGCGGCATGACCAACACCTTCACGTATAAGGACTTCACGCTGCGTCTGCTGATGAAGTACCAGATTGGCGGCTATGCCTACGGCGGTATCTACAGCGATATCATCGATGACGGTTTCAGCATCGGCGACCAGAACGTAGGCGTCGAGATGGTTGACCACTGGCGCCAGCCTGGCGACGTTTCGCTGAACCCGAAGCCCATCTGGGGTGTCTCGACTCAGTCGTCGCTGCGCTCTACCCGTTTCCTGCTGAACAAGACGATGGTGCAGGTAGGCAACCTCGTGCTGACCTACGCCTTGCCCCAGCAGATGCTGAAGTCGCTTGGTGTGCGCCAGGCCAGTGTCTCCTTCGTTGGCGACAACCTGCTGACGTGGACTCCCTATAGCAAGAGTAACAAGAACTCCTATAAGACCACGATGAGTGCCTACCCCGTGAACCGCTCGTATTCGCTGGCGGTTAATGTGGGATTTTAGGCGGACTTGTCCGCCTAATGGACAATGGATAATTGACAATTCACAATTGATAATTGACGATGAAGACAAAATATTGTGCAACAATGAGCAAAGAGATATTGAAGAGAATGGGACGCGCCGCGTTTTTCATTTTTTCATTTTTTCATTTCCTCATTATTCAGACATCCTGTAGCGACTTCCTGGAAGTTGACGTGAAAGGGCGTGCCACGATACCCAACTTCCTGAGCGACCCCGAGGGTCTGCGTGCAGGACTCGTGGGGGCCTACAATGCCATGTACGACTACTACGACGGTGAGTTCATGAAGTATCCCGATGTGGCTGGCAACATGCTGAGCATGCGTGCTACCAGCGGCTCGATGGTGAACCAGTATAACTACAGCAGTAATCAGACGCAGGAGACGGAGACCGTGGGACATATCTGGACCAATATCTACGATGCCCAGTGTAACGTGAACAATATCATCCAGTATGCACCCAGTGTTATTGCCGACAACCCCGCGAAGGCCGATGAGTGTCGTCGCTATCAGGGCGAGGCCTATCTGTTGCGTGCCATGTGCCACTTCGACCAGTGCCGCAGCTATGCCCAACCCTATAACTACACCGCCGACGCCAGCCATCTCGGTGTGCCCATCCTGTGGAAGACACCCGGTGCCGATCAGAACGTGAGTCGTTCGACGGTGAAGCAGGTGTATGAGGCCGTGCTGAAAGACCTTGCCAGTGCTGCCGAGATACTGACCGACGACGTGGCTAAGGACTACCGTTATGCCTCGCTGCAGGCTGTTCGCTGCATGTACTCGCGAGTGTACCTTTATATGGAAGACTGGCAGCAGGCTTTGGACTATGCCCAGCAGGCTATCGGTTCACAGCAGCTGGCACAGGGCAACGATTATCTTGATATGTACCGCGACCTGACGAAGCAGGGGGAGGCTATTTTCCGACTGAGCGGCTACAAGATGAACGGTTCGCTGAAGTCGTTCTACGACCAGGGCACCAGCGCCTCACCTGCCGATACACTGCTGTCGCTCTTCGATAGCGACGACCTGCGTCTGCAGCTTGTCAGTACCACCACCGGCGGTGTCCGTTACACGACGAAGTACAGCGCTGTCACCGTTCCCGAGAACGATGCCAAGCGCGACGACCCGTTTGTGTTCCGTCTGTCTGAGGAGTATCTGAATGCCGCTGAGGCTGCCTGGCAACTGAAGCAGTACAGCGTAGCCCGTCAGTATATCCGTGCCATCGTCGAGCGTGCCGTAGGCAGCACGAAGGCTGATGCCGTCATGGCGGCCTACAGCGATGTCACCCTCATCGACCTCATCCGTCGTGAGCGTGTCAAGGAACTGTGCTTCGAGGGCCATAATCTCTGGGACCTGACCCGTTGGAAGCAGGACGTCGTGCGCGAGGCGAAGACCACCTCCACGGTGCGTCGCATCAGCTACCCCAGCGACCTCTTCGTGCTGCCCATCCCGCAGACCGAGCTGTTCGCTAACGAGAACATGCAGCCGAATCCGACGGTGAATAATTAGATGTAAGAAGTAAGAAGTATGATGAGTAATATATATTCCAGAATAACGGCCGTCTGTCTGCTGTGTTGCGCTTTTGTCGCAACAGCGGCGCTCACCGCCTGTGGTGATGACGGTCCCGAGGTTTTTGACCAGCCGTTTGTGCGTATAGCCACTGAGAGTGGGGCGTCGAGTACTGTTGTCATGAGCGATGTTAAGGCCGTGAACACCTATATAGTTTACCTTAGTTCGCGTGCCCTGAGTGATAATCTCGAGGTGAGCTACGAGATAACGGTGGGCAATGGTCTGCAAAGCGGTGTTGACTACCAGATTGTGACTACCGAGAATCCGCTGGTGTTCCTGCCCGGCATCTACACCATGCCCATCCGCATCCGTTGGCTGGAGCATCGCGTGGATCCGACAAAGGATAACACCATCACCATTCGTCTGACTGGCAACTCCAAGAACTTCACGCTGGGCTATCCCGGCCCCGACCACTTGCAGAGTCAGCTCGTCATTGAGAAACAGAACAACTAGGTATTAACCCAATAAAACAACTAAACAATTATGAACTGGAAAAATTTGATGAAGACTGCCACGCTGCTGTTCGTGGCACTGTTCGCCTTCGCTGCTTGTAGCGACGACAAGGAAGATCCGAAGCCCAAGGCTGAGGACGCTGCCCTGCTGACCTTCGGTTTCTATCAGGAAGACAACGCCGGTGTGCTGTCGAAGGACTATGTGGCTCAGGTTCCCGCTGTGTCGGCTACCGCTACCACCTACAACATTGAGATTCCCATGCCTTCTGTTGTCGATAAGTCGGCTCTCGTAGCCCGCTTCACCGTGACCGAGGGTAATACCATCGTTGCCGGTGGCGTGGCTCAGGTAAGCCAGACAACTGCCAACGACTTCACCGCTCCCGTCGACTACACCGTGTCGAACAGCGACAAGACGCAGAACCTGCGCTACACCGTTACCGTGACCAAGGCCAACAACATGGCTTGGAGCGAGGTGTCGGTGCTTGACGCTGCTGCTGTTACAGGCGATGCGGCCATAACAGGTGTCTATGCAGGTGCCGTCATGAAGATTAACCCGAAGGACAACCTGCCTTATATCGCTTTCGGCATTCGTGGTAAGAACAGCG
>Ga0310696_10002737_pt1 | contig 22828 bp, 19 predicted proteins | sample AusTroGonzalo_MG_4_FD_203885 | JGI IMG/M metagenome (GOLD analysis project Ga0310696, IMG submission 203885) | Bovine rumen microbial communities from tropical cattle in Woodstock, Queensland, Australia - Gonzalo_02 (v2) (version 2) | ecosystem: Host-associated > Mammals > Digestive system >...
GAGGGCACTCTCCAAAACATTTCCCTCGTTGTCAAAGATGACTTCACCCACTTGCTGACGGTTGTAGAGTGATGACTCATACCGTTGCGAAGGTGAATAGGAGAGATAAATACGATCGTACCAGTTGCAGTTCAGGTCGATGAACCATCCCCATTTGTGGTAACTGAGTATCAAACTGGCAGCGGTAAGCGGTGTACCGCTCTCGCGCATGTTCTTATTTCTTACTATTTCCGGTTTGTGTTCGTTGCCGTCGTTGTATGTACCAGTGGTCGAACTCATATACCAGACATTAGCATTGTTGGTATTCTTTGCCTCGCTGACGGTACCGATGGTCTTGATGTTGAACTCGTTGGTAATCTTGAAGTTGATACCCCATTCCACACCGTAGTATTCCTTATTGATACCAGTCATGGAGACGTAAGAGAACGAGTTAATATCGTCGAAATAGAAACTCTGCCACTCGGTGGCATCCTTGATCTGGCTGTAATAGCCAGTGATATTGGCCTTCATCCAGGAGGTCTGAATCTGATAGCCGAGTTCTGCACTGAGCACTTTCTCATTCTTCAGGTCGAGCACGAAGTCATTGTTAATCTCAGGCGATACGAAGGCTGTGGAAGCCTGCGGCGCACGCCATTCATACCCTACACCGAGGGTGATAACATTGCTCATACCGAGGTTGTAATGGATGCCAGCTTTACCACCACCGTCGAGGAAGAAACTCGAAGGACTCTCTCCCCAGGAATTGCCAACGGCCATACCGTTCTCCATCTTGCCCTCACGGGACATCTGCGTACCACCGATACGTCCGCTGATGAACGAGTGCATACGGCCTTTGTCATATTTGTAAGTGGCCCACCAGTTGGCTTTGTCTACGAAGATGTTATAGTCGTATCCGAAGCGGTCACCCACGCCAACGAAAGCATTGGGATGACGGACATCATACTGTACTTGCGGAGAAAATTCGGAATAATTGCCGATAGCGTAGGTGTTCACGTTGTGGAAAGAGAGAGCACCTAACAGGTCCTCCATGGTTTGGTAGCGCATGCTCTTGTTGGTGGCTAAGTTGATACCAGTGCTCAAGGCTGCATAACGGTTCAGCTCTTTCTGCAGCGCAGTTGCGACAGTCAGGTTGAGATTGTTGTTGTGACGTGCCTCGATGTAATACATGGCATCGGCTCCCTGAGCAGTAGCCTGTTTGTTGGCAAAATAGAGCTGGTCGAAGTTAATCTGGCGGTTTGCCTTATTGTCCATCAGGAAAATACGGGCTGTCTCAAATTCCCTGATAGCAGCATTGTCACGGTGGGCAAGGTCATTCTCATTCCATATATTAAAATAACTCGAAGGCATGTTCTTCCAGTAGTCGGGCTGTGGGTTGTCTGAATTGTTGTAGTTCAGACGCGTACCTTTATACATCGAATAGCGTCCTGTGAGGGTCGTTGTCAGCTTCGTCGTGGGACTGATCTGATAGTCCCACGTGAGCAGAGCCGTTGGCGCCCAGTCATTAACAACGCGTGACGAACGCTTCTTACCTTCCTGATAACCCCAATAGGGATTATAGTATCGGTCGTTGGCCAGCCAGTACATCTCATCGGTGCCGGCTCCTTGTGTGGCGCGCTCTGTGGGGTTACCCCAGGTCACAAGCGACACGCGGTGCTTGTCGTTCAAGATTTTCTCCACGCCAAGGAAGTAGGAGAGGGAGTTGTAGAAGGTTCCCTCCACATATCCCTCATTGGCCCAGCGGTAGGTGAGGTTGGCGGAGAAAGCCCAGCCATTGGCGTTGATACCCGAGTTGTAGGTGTACATGGCTCTCACGCGGTAGTTGCGGTTAGCACCTGTCACCGTGATCCTCTGACCTTGTGCCATGGCCGACGGACGGAAATTGTAGTTGTTGGAACCTCCCATGGCCGGCATGCCGAAATGATTGGTTTCGAAGGGCAGGGAGTTTTCTACGCCTTTGGTCTGCTGGTTCAGACCGCCTACGAGAGAGAAACGGAATTGCCCTGTCTCCATATCGTTCATTGGGGCACCGTTGATGTAGATCTCATTGTACTTTTGGTTAAAAGCACGGAACTTGAAGCGCACGGGGCTGAACAGATATCCCACCTGTGAGGCGTAGATATTGTTGTTCGAATGGATGATGGTCACGTTTTGTGCCATGTCATCATCCTCGCCCAACTGTGCTTCTGTGAAAGTGAACGTCTGTTCTAGCATTCCCTCTACCTCAAGAGAGTCTGTGACCTCTTGCGCCAGTAGCGGAGATGCGACGGCAAAGGCGATTGCCAGTAGTTTTAGCCTTTTCATCATAAGCAGATATTTATAGTCAATAACAAATTATGTGGCAAAGATAATAAAAAAAATCGATATGAACGTTTAGTTTCGAAAAAAAATATTATCTTTGCAGCATAAAACATGTTTTGATATGAAAAAAGTCTATTTATTACTGCTGACATTGTTCCTCTTTTTGGGAACGAACGAAACGATGGCCCAGTCAAAGAAATACTCGGTCTATGGTGTTGGTTTCTACAACTTGGAGAATCTGTTCGATACCTGTCACGATGCAGGCAAGAATGATTATGAGTATCTGCCTGAGGGAACCAACAAGTGGACAGGTCTGAAATATTCGCATAAATTGCGTAATATGGCTCGAGTCCTTTCGGAGATGGGCACCGACAAGCTGCCTAAGATTGGTTGTGCAGCCATTGGTGTCTCTGAGGTCGAGAATGCCAAATGTCTGGAAGACCTTTGTAACCAGGAGCCGTTGAAAGCCAGAAATTTCCAGTTCGTACATATCGAGGGTCCTGACCAACGTGGTGTCGATTGCGCCTTGCTCTATAATCCTGCCCTCTTTACGGTGCGCGATGTCAAACTTGTACCTTATATATATAGGTTGCCTCAGGATTCCTTGAGGGCCACCCGTGGTTTCCTCGTGGTGAGTGGGACAATGGCTGGCGAGCATGTGACGATTATTGTCTGTCACCTGCCGTCGCGTGGTGCCACCTCATTCTATCGTGAGGAAGGCGGTTCACAGGTGAAGGTTGTCAAGGATTCGTTGATTGCTGAGGACCCCAATGTGAAGTTGTTGGTAATGGGCGATATGAACGACGACCCGCAGGATGCCTCGATGGCCAAATGCCTCGGTGCCAAGCGTAAGATCAAGGATGTGGGCGATGGCGATATGTACAACCCCTGGTGGGATGTGCTGGCATCCGGAACGGGTACCCTGATGTATGATGGTGCCTGGAACCTCTTCGACCAGATTATCTTGTCGCCGAGCCTGCTCGATCGTCAGCAGACAAAGAACTATTCCACGCTGAAACTCTTCTCACATCAGATCTTCCGTCGTGACTATCTCTTCCAGAAGGAAGGAAAATATAAAGGTAATACCCTTCGTACGCAGGCTGGTGGTGTCTGGCTCGATGGCTATAGCGACCACCTGCCTACTGTAGTCTACCTGATAAAGGAACAGAAATAAATAGTAAATTGTCAAATTGTAAATCTACATGATTATTATCGGTATTGCAGGCGGTTCTGGCTCAGGCAAGACCACCGTCGTCAAACGTATTTCTAAGGCATTGCCACCGCATTGTGCTGCGGTTATTCCGCTGGACTCTTATTACAACGATACGACGGCTCTGACCGTTGAAGAGCGTAAGGCCATCAATTTCGACCATCCTGATGCTTTCGATTGGAAACTGCTGACGGAGCAGATCAAGAAGTTGAAGAATGGCGAGGCCATCGAACAGCCCACCTATTCATATGTGCTTTCCAACCGTCTGCCTGAGACAGTTCATGTAGAGCCCAAGCCCGTGATTATCCTCGAAGGCATTATGACGCTGCACCATAAAAAGTTGCGCGATATGATGGACTTGAAAATTTTCGTTGATACCGATAGTGATGTCCGACTCATCCGTAATATCCGTCGCGATGTGGTGGAACGTGGGCGTACCGTCGACATGGTGCTCGATCATTATGAGAACGATGTGAAGCCCATGCATGAGCAGTTCATCGAACCTACCAAGAAGTTTGCCGACATGATTATTCCCTGGGGGCGTGAGAATAAGCGTGGCATAGATATCCTGCGCACCTACATACAGGGATTCTCAGAAGAAGTGATAGAAGAAATGAAAAAAGAATAGAGGTTGGAAAACCTCTATTCTTCTTTTATGGCGGGCATGTAACGGGAGTCGTCTTCAGTCGGTGTGGTCGGCTCTGCTTCTGTAGTTTCTTCTGTAACAGCGGTTGTCGTCTCTTCCACAATCTCCTCAGCTACAGGTATCTCCTTTGTTTTCGCAAACTTACGCTTCTCATTGTGTATCTTCAGGGCGTTAATCAACTCTGTCACACCATAGAGCAGGCTGCACCAACCGAGTACCAGCATTGCCATCTCAGCAGGCGCCAAAGGCTTGATGATGACAAAGAGACCCACTAGCAGAATTACTGACGGGAAAATCCAGTAGCCAAAACCTATCTTTCCATACTTGCGGGCGTTGAGCAGGCTCATATACTGGTTGACAGCTCCCAATACAAGCACGGCACCGATGATATACATCAGGGCCTTGACAAAAACGGTAGGCGTCAGCGCCAGTATCAGACCAAGGATGGCACTACCCACACCGACAATCGGGAATGTCGGTTTCTGACCTGACACCACATTACCCTCAGCATCGGTAATAGTGTATTCGCTGACATTCTTTAATGCATGGTAATAAGCCACCATCGAGATGACGCCTGACAAAAGGAACAATATGCCGATGGCAATGGTAATCCATGTGACGGTATTGTCGGGATACTTGATGAGCATAATACCTACGGCGATGGCGCAGATAGCGCGGAATACGGAACTCTGTAATATCTTCATTTCTATCTTGTTTTCTGGTTTTCGTTTGCAAAGATACAAAAAGTTTATAGTTTATGGTTTATAGTTTATACTTTTTTTGTATTTTTGCACCAAAATAAAGGGAACATGACCACATTATACTTAGTCAGACACGGCGAAACAGAGGATAATGTCAATCAAATCATGCAGGGTCAGACACAAGGCCGTCTGACAGCAAATGGCATTGCTCAGGCGCAGGAAGTACGCGACCGGATGGCTTCGGAATCCTTTACCGCCATCATTGCCAGCGACCTGAAGCGGTCGGTGGATACGGCTACCATCATTGCCGAGCCCCATCATCTGGCTGTCGTCCAGACGCCACTGCTTCGCGAGCGCGACTGGGGAGGTTTCACAGGCCGATATATTCCTGACTTGAAGGGTGAGGTGTGGCCAGATGATATCGAGACATTAGAAAACCTTCTTTCCCGGGCAAGCGAATTCATCGCCTTTGTCAAGAAGACCTATCCAGGAAAGAAGGTGCTGGCCGTAGGACATGGCATTATCAATAAGGCCGTCCAGGCTGTCTATTTCGGAAAGTCAATGAGCGAAGTTCAGCGGATGATGAACGCTGAGGTTCGGATTTTGGAACTGTAGGGTTCTTAGCGACGGCCTCCAGCGTGTCCGCCACCACTGCGACCACCGCCACTGTGTGAACCGCCCATACTGCGAGTAGAGGAACTGCTACCCATGCTTCGGCTTGGAGAACTGCTGCCAATGCTACGACTTGGAGCGCTGCTGCCGATACTGCGACTTGGCGTGCTGCTACCGATGCTGCGGCTGGGAGTCGAGCGACTGCCTATGCTGCTGCTGGGACGCGATACACTGCTGCTGGAACGAGAGCTGTTGCTGCCATAGGAGCGATTCGAAGTCGAACTACTGCTGCTGGAACCGAAGTCACGGCTGGGACGTGAGCTACTGTTGCCGATGCCACTGGGACGAGAACTGCTACTGCCAATACTGCTGCTGGGTCTTGAACTGCCAGTTCCAATGCTGCGATTCGGTGTTGTGTTATTACTACCAGTGCCAACGCTGCGATTTGGTGTCGTGTTGCTGCTGCCACTGCCAGTACCGAAGTTACGATGGCCTTCAACCAGACGATTCCTTACGCCGTTGTTCTCATTGCTGCGCTCAGGAGTTCTTCCGACGCCGTTTTCCGTTCTCCTTGTTCCAGACTCCGGCCTTCTTGCGCCTGATTCATTTCTTCCAACGCTGCGATCGCGATTCATACGACCTCTCTCCACACGTCCTCCGTTCTCAATGCGGCCTCTGCCTTCCGGACGTGCCGTCACACGGGTAGAACTGCGGCTACCGCGATTGAATTCACCACGGTCCCAACGATCGTGCATACCCACGTGTTCCCTTCTCGGTGCGCGGAAATGATCCCTGCGGTCATAGTAGTAGCCGCGTCCGCCATGTACATGCCAGGCATGTCCGCCACGATAGGTGACATAGAAGTGCGGCGTTCCAAAGTAGAAGTAGTCACGATAGGGATAGCGGGCATAGATGCCGAAGTGCCAGTAGCCTGCCTCCCAGTAGAGGGGACGGTAGAAGTAGCTGGCTGCGATATAGGCATTCCACTGCCAATCGAAAAGAATGTAACTCAGATCGAGGTTGCGACGCTCCCAATAAACGCCAAACACGTCGGAGCGGCCTGTCACACCCATCAGATAGTCGAGGTTGATCTCGTAACATGCCTCATATTGCTCGTCGGTGAGGTTGAGCTCATAGGCCATCTTATCGGTCAGGAACAAGGCCTCGTTTCGGGCCTGCTCGAAACTCATAGCGGTGGCAGAGACTGCTATCGTCAGCATCGCCATCAGGGTCATCATCATCTTCTTCATAATCGTATCATTTAAACTGTTAGACAATCATTTTTAATATTCACAGTGCAAAAGAACGACTTTTTTGGCAACAAAACAAAGGATTTTCCCTAAATTGGCGGGGATTTTCCCTATTAATACTTATCGAAGGTCCACGTCTGGTTGTTTTGGCGCAGCAGCAGACGGTCGGAACTTAGCGTTTCTATCTTCAGACGGATATTATTGAAGGGCTTGAAACCGAAGCTGTTCTCTACCAGCATCGTGTCTTCAGGAATGCCATTGATGGAGTAGCATTGTATGAAGAGACTATCGCCCTCGTGCTGGAAATTGCCATACAGTTCATTCTCGCCGAGACTCTTCATCCATACGATGGAGCCGGAGAAACTGATGTACTTCGTATCGGAGCCTGACAGCCGCCACTGTCCTAACAGATTGCCGGCATCGCCTCCCTCCTGGCAGGAAGATGTCAGAAGTAAGATGGCAGATGTAAGAAGGATTTTATAGTATTTTGCCATGATAACCGATTTTGATGTTGAATGTTGAACAGTCACCGTAGATATTTCCCTTATCGAAACCGTAGGCAGCACCAAACTGCCAAGGACCGAGCTCATAGAGTCCCCGCACCATTGCATCGAAAGAGTGATGTTTCACTGCCAGCGGTATCTGATAGGTGCCCCAGCCCTCACGATAGGAACCTTTTACGATATACGACAGATGGTCGGTAATTTCGCCGTTGATGCCCAGATGCCATGCTTTGATGCGGTTGTCGCGATAACGGGTGTAGCCGTTCTGATTATAGATGGGCGACGTGATGAGGGCATTGCCTGGTGTCATGCCGTAGTGGGCAAAGCTGTCGTAGAACATGTGGTTGTAATAGTTGTCGTCGCCAAACACCTTGTCGGTAATCTGACTACGTATGGGCTCGGGATGGTCGCCGCCGTCCCAGTGTAGCGGCCCGCTTTGGTTGGTGGTCTGGAAAAACTCCAGCACTGCTCCGCGCACATATTGTCTGCCATCGGTACGGTTCTTATATTCCACGCCCCACAGACCGTCCCAGCCGTTGCTCTTGCGCATACCGGAACCGTCCTCGAAGATATCGTCGTAATACACCTGCACCTGATATTGTGGGTTTATATTCCATCCAAACTGGACGGTCATCAGTCCGAGGTGATTGCCGTAGATCCAGTCTTCCAGCGACTCGTCGTCATAGTAGTTGCTGTCGCCTAATGGCAGCACTACATGCCACATAGCCTTTAGGTTGGCAGGCTTCTTCTTGACGATAACATCTTCTCTCTTCCCACTTCCTTCTTCTTTCTGATAGTTCGTTCCGCCATACTGTGCTACATGTTGTATGCCCGCCGTCACGAAGAAACGCTTCGTCGGATTAGTGCGGAAATACAAGTGTTTCTGATGATAATAGGCACCTGTAGCATACATGGTGTTCACATCGCTGGCCTCACGATACCTGTCTTCCCTATAATTGCTGTCTAAGAACTTGCCGTAGCCGAAGTCAAAGTTCACCTGCAGCCAGTCTTTGGTGAAGGGCAGCGTCCAGTAATCCTCGGTACCGAAATGAATCTGCGGAATCGGCTTGGCATTGGTGCCTTTGACAAACGAACCGCTGGAAAGCAACTCGTTGCGCACCACCGACTTATCTTCACGACTGCCTATTTCCAGAAAAAACGTCTTTTGATAAGTCAGATTGGCGTAGCACTGCTGCAGATATATCTGGTGGTCGGCATGCATGGAGGCGATGGCATCCACTGCACCTGAAAGTGTGAAATCTTTCGAAAGTGCTTGTTCCAGATTCATAATCCCTCGCAGATAGGCCGTATTCGGACGGGTTGCCAGCACATGATGGCGATTGGTCACCAACTGATACGCCGTATAGTCACCCGTACCCACCGCCGTCTCCGCCGTCAGATCATATTCTACATGCGTCTGCGCCCCGACAGTCTGCCCCATGACAGCGATAAGAGCCGCGATGAGCAATCTGTGAAATCCGTTATTATAAAATATCTGTGTCATTTGCGTAATCTGTGGTTTTTTAGAAAATCTTTCCGGAGACGATATCCGCAAACGTCTTCCACAGTATCTTGGCATCCATCCACAACGACTGGTGCTCCAGATAATACAGGTCCATCTCCAGACGTACCAGCATTTTGTCGAGGGTGTCTGTATAGCCGTTTTTCAGAGTTGCATAGCTGGTGACACCGGGCCGCAGCACGTAGAGCCGTTCATAGCGAGGGTCGCGCTGCATAATCTGATCGATATAGTATTTCCGTTCAGGGCGTGGACCCACAAAGGCCATGTCGCCGATGAAGACATTCCACAATTGAGGCAGTTCGTCGAGATGGTGGGTACGCAGGAATCTGCCGATGCGTGTCAGTCGAGGGTCGTCATCCTGTTGTAACAGTTCTTCTCCCTCTTTCTCGGCATTCACCACCATGCTGCGGAACTTGTAGATGTAAAATGGTCGTCCGCCCAGTCCGATGCGTTCCTGCTTATAGATAGCAGGCCCGCCACTCAGTTTGATGGCCAACCAACACACCAGAATGAGTGGTGAGAACACAATCAGACAGAAGGCTGAGATGATGAAGTCAAAGAACCGTTTCATGCACAACAAACTTCATTTGGTTGATAAAGACATTGACCGTGCAATAGGTCAGGATGTCGATGATGATGATCCAGGTGAGGTCCAGCAGCGGGTACAGCCCGAAATTGATGGCAATGTAAGCTATTGCCAGCCCTAAAATCGTTAAGAGAGCCTGTTGCTGGGTCATGCCCGAACGCATCAGTTTATGGTGAATATGATTTTTGTCGGCAAGGAAGAGTGGCTGATGGTGGACAAGTCGGTAGAGTGTCACCCTTACCACGTCGGCCATTGGAACAAAGAGCAATGTGACAGGAACCAACAGCGCTTCCGGACGAGTAGGCCAGATAGCCGTGTTGTCCGAAGCACATTTGATGGTTAGGAATCCCAGGATGAATCCTAATGACAGAGAACCTGAGTCGCCCATGAAAATCTTGGTATTGCGCTCAGCGCTGCCAAAGAGGTTGAAATAGCTGAAGGCTATCAAAGCCCCTATCAGTCCGGCCACCAGGATGGAGTAGGTATGGGCGAAAACATCGTAATAGACGAAATATGTCAGAAATCCAACGAGTGCGAGCAGGGAGAGTCCTGATGCCAGACCGTCGATGCCATCAATAAGATTAATCGCGTTGTCGATGAACACCATCAGGAATACGGTCAGCGGGATGCCGATGTAATAGGGTATTTCGTGGATGCCAAAGAGTCCGTAGAGGTTGTTGATGTATAGTCCGGCAAAGGGTAGCAGGCATCCTGTGAAAATCTGAGCGGAAAACTTTGTTGTGGCGTTGAGACCCGTCAGGTCATCTATGATGCCTGTGATATAGATAAGCAACAGTCCCGTCATGAAGATGACGCTCCAAAGCGTGACGGGAAGGATGTGCTGGTCGGTAACGGGAATCAATAGCAGAATGACGAGAAAGGCGATGATCATGCTGGGAAAGAAAGTGATGCCCCCCATTCGGGGAACGGCATCCTTATGCACTTTCCGGTCGTTGGGAATATCGTATAGCTTCTTCCGTTTGCAGTAGTCAAGGATGATAGGTGTGAACACAAACCCACATACCATACTTAACAGAAAAGCACCGAGTAGATATATCGTCATAAGCAATTGTCAGTACACATATTATATAATATATATATATAACTGATAACGACATGATTTATTGCATTTCGCCGTGACTATTTGACTTACTGAAAATGAGACACGTGTTAGAGAAAGTTTTTTCAGTCGAAGAATAGTAACTGCCGACTCGGGTCAGTCGATTGGTTGACGGGAGTCAGTCGATTGGTTGACGTGGAGTCGGACGATCGGTTGACGGGCGTCGGAAGATTGGTTGACGGGCGTCGGAAAGTATCTTGTGTTCGTCACGAAAACGTTTTGTGTTAACAGTAAAGTTGTTCGGTGTTAAGTTTTAAATTGTTCGGTGTTCGCTTCCGTATCGTTCTTTGTTAAGAGTTTCCAACGGCAGAAGCCGCTGCGAGCTTGTTTTCAAGGGCTAATAAAGGGCGCGGAAGTTCCTGGAACCTTTGCGCCCTCTGTGATTCTTGGCCGACGTGTGAAGCATTGTCACAAAAACCGATGACTTTTGTGTCAGAATTCGAGAAATAAATGAAGATAAGTATAATTTTGGGGATAGAAAAGAGATAATTGTCCACTTTTTAAGTCTGACTGGCTTATAATCTCGAATATTTTACTTAAATTTGCATCGTAATTCTAAAAATACATGGAGATATGAAAAGAATAGTAATAATGGTTGCAGTGGCTATAATGGCTGCACTTAGTGTAAAGGCTCAGCATAAAGAAGGTGAAACCACTATTCAGCCAAGAGTGGGTGTTACATTCTCTGATTTGACTGGCGAAGAAGATACCAAGATGAAGGTCAGCCTCACCTATGGTGCGGAAATGGAGTATTACGTCACAGAACAGTTCAGTCTGGCAGGAGGCTTCTTGTTTACCAACCAGGGAACCAAATTCAGTGGTTCCAGCGACGAAAAGTTGAACAACTATTATTTTGCTGTCCCCCTTACTGCCAACTACTATGTACTGCCAGGCCTTGCCATCAAGGCGGGTTTGCAGCCGGCGTATCGGGTCAAGACTAATATGAGAGTAGATGGAACTACCATCGATATGGACAGAACGCTGGATTATCTGAATACGTTTTACAATGATACTGATATCAAAATCAACAAGTTTGACTTGTCTATCCCAGTGGGTCTCTCATACGAATATTCGCGATTTGTGCTTGATGCGCGCTATAATTTTGGCCTGACCAAGTTGTTTTCGAATGTAGATGATGATTCCCGCAACCGCATGATTGTAGTGACCCTCGGCTATAAGCTGTAGATATATCGCGGAGAGTTTATAGTTTACAGTTTATAGTTTAGAGGTCGATGAGTTCTTTGAAGATGGTGTTGGCCTCTTTGTTGGATTTCTCGCTGGTGAACATCTTGGCGATGCGCTCTTTGCCGGCTGTGGCGTATTTCATATAAAGGTCGTTGTCGTTGAGAAGCTTGTCGATGGCAGCGGCGTATGCTTCCACATCGCCCAGAGGCACTTCCTCGCAGGTTTCATGCGCAACAGATACCCAGTTGACACCGGAGCCTTCAATGGTGAATGTAACGGGTACGCAGCCACAATACATGGCTTCGGCCAAGGCAATGCCGAAGGCTTCCTGCTTGGTGCAGGAGGTGAAAGCAAAGATGTCGGAGGCATAATAGTAGCAACGCAGATACTCGTTGGGGATACGGCCGATGAACTTCACTCTCGGAGAAGTGGTCATGGCCTTGAGATTCTCTGTTTCAGGGCCTCTGCCGCCAATCAAGATGACGCAGTCCGACTTGATGTGTTTTTCGGCTTCTATCAGGTAGTTGAAACCTTTGTAGGTGGCATGGCGGCCCACTACGAAGACAATCTTCTTGTGATGGTACTTGTTTCGGATTTCCTCCACGGTCTTCTCATCGCCCTTTTTCCACTGGAATTCTTTCTTGATAATACCGTTGGGTACCACCTTGATCTTGTCGCGAAAATCATAGATGGGACTGGACGGATGGATATAGTTGGGACTCGTAGCCAGTATCATATCGGCTTTTTTCAGCAGTTTCCGCTCGAAACGGTTGACCAGATGATAGAGGAATCCTTTACCCAAGATGTCGGAATGCCATAATAAGACAAGTTTGGTATCGCGGGGCGCCAATTTGGCTGTGATGGGATAAAGGAATGGATTGGGACAATGCAGAATAATGATGTCGGGCTCTTCCTCGTAGATAATCTTTTTGAGATAATGATAATAGGTGAAGGCGATGTCCTGACTGGAGATCTTGATGGAAGGGGCAATACGGTAGACTTTGACGCCGTTAACGGTATCCATACGCGTGATGCCGTCCTGGCTGAAGCAAATGATGACATGCTCGAAATGGTTCAAGCCTTCAGCCATGTATTTCGTGACCGTCTCAATGCCGCCCTCTACGGGATGATAATATTTAGCTATCTGGAGTATGGTTTTCTTCATCGGCGAATTGCTCTTCTGCTATTGTCTTTATTATATAACGCAAGAAATGGCAGTTAATTGTATGATACATGTAATTTTTCATTCAGGAGGCTGATGAGTGCCTTGGCAGACGCTGTCCAGGAGAAGTGGGGGCAACTCACGGGGGCAGATTCCGTGGGGTGTTGTCCCGACGACCCGCGGAATCTGTCCCCGTGAACAGCCAAAAACTGCTTGATGGCTTTCCTGATGTCGTAGGGATTATAGGGGTCGAAGTAAGTGGCGGCATCGCCACAGACCTCATGTAGGACAGGAATGTCGGACACCAATATGGGACATCCGCAGCTCATGGCCTCGATGGGAGGCAGGCCAAATCCTTCGTAGAGCGACGGGAAGATGAAACAGGCTGCCTGATTGTAAAGGCGGACAAGTTCTTCGTCGGAAACACGGCCGAGGTAATGAACAGCGGATTGCGCGGATTTAACCGATTCATCCTCATGTCCCGTTCCGAACACGCGATGGTTGGAGCCGACAATATAGAGTTTGCAATCATGGATATCGTCGAAAGCCTCGATGAGACGTGCAAAGTTCTTTCGGGGATCAAGGGAGGATACGGCCAGGGCAAAGCGTTCTGTTGGGGCAGGCACCTGGGGTAAGCGACGGAAGAGGCTTTCGTCTGTGGCATTATAGACGACACTGATATCCTGATCCTTAAGGAAAGGATAGAACCTCGTGATTTCCCGTTTGGAGAACTCGCTGACGGTAATGATATGATTGGAAGTTCTGACGGCTAAGGGCGTCATGACTTTGTACCACCAATAATAGGAACGTGAGAACCACTTTGGATTCTCCAGAAAAGAAAGATCGTGGATGGTCATGATCTTGTGTCGGATGAGGATAGAACCCAGGCCTGTGAAACTGAGCACGACATAATCTTTCTTCCCGACAAAGAAAAAAGGCAGGATACACTGTTCCCAAAGATGGGAGTTCCCCCGTCCATAATGAACAATCTGCATACGACTGACATCATAGCAGTCCTGAATGGGGGCCTGAGGGCAGATAAGCGTGAATGGCTGATGTAGTTCCTCCATCGCCTTGCATAAATTGTAGGCATAGCGCTCGACACCCGTCATAGGCTGTGTCAGAAATCGGCCGTTGATATATAGCATAGTCTTATTCATTTACTTTGAACATAATAATGCCGTCACTTTGAGCAGGGCGTTGTCGCTGTTTCTGGCAATCTGTATCGACTCTTTGCATCCAGCGGCATGGCCTGCCTCTACGTCATTGTCGCTGTCACCAATCATGTAGGATTGCGACAGGTCGATATTCCATTCTCTGGCTGCTTGTAGTAACAAACCTGGTTTGGGCTTGCGACAGTCACAGACGCATTTGTAGTCAGGGCGTTCGCCGTCAAAGCCCTTGTCCGGGTGGTGGGGGCAGTAATAGATGGCATCAACGAAAGCACCTTCCTCGCCTAACAATGTCTCCATCTTGTCGAATAGGTGCTTCAGTTCTTCAAAACTGCAGTCACCGCGGGCTATGACGGGCTGGTTGCTGACCACGATAGCCAAATAGCCAGAGTGGTTGATCGTCCTGATAGCCTCAGCAACGCCCGGCAGTAGCTCGAAGTCTTCGGCCTTGGTCAGGAACCCTACATATTTGTTGATAGTTCCGTCTCTATCCAGAAAGATGGCTTTCTGCTTCTGTGAAAGATTCCTGGCTTTGACTTTTCCGCTTTGTATGTCTTTTTCTACCTCATAATATCTGTCGGGTGTCCCCATGTCCTTGATATATTCGGGCGTGTCGTAGGCAAAAATCCTTCCGGAGGGGATATTGGGTTTCAGCACGTCACGGTCAAGGTCTATCTTGTCGGGCGTCTCAGGATGACGGGGCACAAAATGCTTCATGGTCTCATGCAGCAGTTCGGGAGAGATGATTTCGATGCCGGCATTCACCCTGTTCTTGTAATATTGGCGTTCGTCCTCCTTATTCATCCATTGCAGGACCCGATGGGTGTCTACAGGTAGGCCGCCTTCTTGTTGTGGAGTCAGTATTTCAGTTACAAGTAGGGAACTGTCATAAGGATGTCCGTTGGGATGAGCCATCAGACTGGCCCAAGCATGATTTTTTTTATGAAAGGCGATAAAGCGATTGAAGTCTACATCAATCATCACATCGCCGCACAACAGGAGGAAATCTTCCTTGAGATTCATCAGGAATAGTGCGCCGGCCGTACCCAAGGGATAGTCTTCTTCGAAATAGGTGATGGTTACGCCGTAGCGGGATCCGTCACCAAAGAAATCCTTGATGACGTGACCCAAATGACCAGTCACTAGCGTGATGTCTTTAAGGCCGCAGGTCTTCAGGTTCTCTATCTGCCATTGCAAGATGGGTTTTCCGCATATGGCTATCATCGGCTTAGGCACATCGCTATTGATAGAAGCGATTCTGGTACCTTTTCCGCCGGCCATGATGATGACTTTCATAATCCTCAGTTTTTTTTGTTACTTCCCAAAGAAATGTTCTTCCAGCATCATGCAGAGACAGTGATAGACGGGGAGATGCAGTTCTTGAATTCTGTAGGTCTCTGTCTCAGGCACTTGTATGCAGACATCTGCCAACTGTGCCAGTCTGCAAGGACGGCAACCAGTCAGTCCCAGCACCTTCATACCTCTCGACTTGGCTGCGACGGCAGCAAACAGCACATTGCGGCTGTTGCCTGAGGTAGAGATACCTAGAAAGACATCATTGGGTTTGCCGTATCCGTTTACCTGTTGTGCGAATATAAGTTCTGGCAGACTGTCGTTCATAAAGGCTGTGGTCAGCGAAGAGTGGCCTGTCAGGGTGATGGCAGGGAGTGCGCCTTGGAGGTGCTCTGCCAAAATGGAACCTAATTCCGGGTCTATCTGTTTCATCGCTTCTGCCTGATCCTTATAGACTTCTCTTTTCAGTTTGAATTCCTTCATGAGTTCCCCAACAATATGTTCGCTGTCGGAGGCTGACCCTCCATTGCCGCAAACCAGCAGTTTTCTTCCATCCGTATAGGCCTTTTTCAGAATGTCGTATACCTCCTGAATGGATTCGCGACAAACCATTAGTTGAGGGTAGCGTTCGATGAGCGTATCGATATGCTTGTTGGTATTTCTTTCTGTCATGGCTCAAAAGGCTTTTATATTGTCTGTATCATAGATTTTCCAACTATGGGCTCCTTCTTCGCTGAAGTTGAAGGGCATGACAAAGCCGTCGAGTTGCTCTAAGGCCTTCTCCACTTCCTTCTTGCGTGTGGGTTCCACCACGAACATGATAAATCCGCCACCTCCGGCACCTGACACCTTGCCTGCCTTGGCACCTGCCTCCAGGGCAACAGTCATCGCCTTCTGGATAACGGGATTGGTAATGTGATTCGCCATTCGTTTCTTGTTCTCCCATGCCTCGTGAAGAATGTCAGCAAAGGCGCTGATATCGCCTTTCAGCAAGGCCAGTTTTGTGTCTTTGGCACTCTGTTTGATGCGATGCATAGCCTCAATGGCATCTGTCATACCGTTTTCCGTATTCTTGATCTGCTCATTGATAATGGCTGCGGAAGAGCGGGAGCGCCCCGTGAAGTAAAGTAGCATGGAGGCTTCCAGTTCATCAATAATCCAGCGCTTAATTTTCAGCGGGTTGACAATGGCGATATCATCCTTCATGAACTCAATGTAGTTGAAACCTCCGAACGATGCGGCATATTGGTCCTGCTTGCCGCCGCTGAGCATCAGATCCTTGCGCTCTATCTCATAAGCCAGTTTTGCAATCTCGTAGTCGCCTAAGGGCAGTCCCTTCCACTCTGCAAAGGCTTTGAGGATGCATACCACCATCGTCGACGATGTTCCTAAGCCAGATCCGGCGGGTGCATCGTTGTAGGTCGTAATTTTAAAGGCGGTGGAACGAAGGCTGAAGTCTTTGACCACTCGGTTGTAAACACCTTTGATGAGGCTTGCCTCACCATCAATCTCCAGATAGTCTGTCAGGGGATAGGATTTGTTGATACCGGCATCATAGGAGTGGATGCTGATCTGTTGGTCGTCGGTATCCTCAATCGTACAGTAGGCATATAGGTCGATGGTGGCATTCAGTACCAGTCCGCCATAAATGTCGCAATAGGGCGAGACATCCGAACCGCCTCCTGCAAGACCTAACCTCAATGGTGCTTTACTTCTTATAATCATGGATTTTGTTTTTTGCTGTTATTGTTGATTTGATATCATGGGCATGTAATAGTCCTGCAGATGACGGATGATGAGGTTCCAGTCATAGTCTGCCAATTGTTCCTGTTTCACTTTAGGACGTTCCTTGATAACCTGTAAAACTGTTTTCTGCCACTGCTGCGGATCATAGCCTTCAACGGTGATGGCGCCGTCCTTGCCTTGCGCCACTTCTATCATCGCTGTATTATGGGCTGTTATAATCGGGCAGCCGCATTTTAAGGCTTCTAACTGGGGCATTCCGAATCCTTCCATGAGTGCGGCAGAAATGAAACTGTCGGCACAACAATAGAGAGAGGCTAATTCCTCATTGCTGATAAAACCGCAGAATATAACAGAATCCTTTGGGAATGACGGTGCCTCGACAATTGTCCTGATATCCGAGTTCTTCCATCCTTTTCCTCCCACAACCACTAATTGGATGCCATGTTCCTGGTATAGGGCTGGTATGATGGTTAGCAGGAATTTCAGGTTCTTTCTTGGCTCCAATGAGCCGACAAAGAGGATGAACTGGTTTTTGATGCCGTACTTCTGCCTGATGGATTGGCGGTCTTGCTCAGAAAACTGTCTGGGGTGGAATAGCTCGTCAGCCGCATCACCAGTGAAAAACGACTTGCAACGGCGTTTGGGGTAATATTCCTCAACTTTCGACTTGGTATAGTGCGAGTTTGTCCACAGAAGATTGGCCTTTCTGATGGCCTGCCCGAAAAAGAAACTAGTGGCCAGACGGTTGGTCCATGCCATCGTATCTGCCATCTCGATGTTGACGACATCGTGTATGGTTATCATCGTCTTCACATAGGGGGGAATGATGTAGGGCAAGTGTGGCACTGGGGCGTAATAGAGGCTGATGTGCAACTTGCGGCATAAATAGGGCACCAATAGTTGCAGGATGATGATGTTGGGCAGCCAGTGTGGAAACCGCCTGGTGTAGTCGAGCAAATGGATGTTGGCGGGTATCGTCGACAGTTCGTATTTGTCGTCAAGCCCCTTAGGCAATATGATGTAGAAGTTGTCACTCTGTCTTTGGCATGCCCATTCCAGGACGGCACTGGTAAAGAACGTACCAACGCCCGCCGAGTAGTAAGACCAGGTGCGACCGTCAACGAGTATATTCATCTTTTTCTGTATTGATTGTGATAAAAAGTTGTTTGACGAATGTCCATTTGTCGGAAATGGATATGTTAGGATTCAACCATACCGTTTGTCTCAGGATAGGATGGATGAAGCGGAACAGATAATATTTCCAACGGGGCTCCGTCAACTTATAATAGATGTATTCGCTTTTCTGCTGTCTCAGTGTGTCGCGGAGGAATCTAGATGTACCGTTTTTACCGCCTTCACCTTCCAGATGCACGATGCGGGGTCCATTCAAGAGAATGTTCTCATAACCGTGGATCTTGAAACGACGTTCCATTTCCGATTCTTCATAGTACATGAAGAAAACAGGATGAAAAGTACCGCATTCGTCTAATACCTGGCGACTGACAAACAAGTCAGCACCGGTGATATAGTCAACTGTCATCCACTGCTCAGGATATTCAATGGCTGGCTCATGATACAGATGCAGACCTTTGAGAATAGGAATCCAAAGTAGTTTTCGGAAGTCGTCACTCATCTTGGGGAATTTACCATAGGAGTGAATCTTATTGCCTTGTCGGTCTTCCAGAATACATCCTAGTGCCCCTATTCTGCCGGGATATTGCTCTGCAAAATCGTATAGCATTTTAATAGCATTATTCTTAAGTAGCGTGTCAGAGTTCAGGAAAAAGACGTAGCGACCTATTGCCCGTTCCAGTCCCCTGTTGTTAGCCCTGCCAAATCCGAGGTTCTCACCTGTGGGAATAAGTATTATGCGCTGATCATTTGTTAACGCTTCTACAGAACCGTCAATGGAACCATTATCCACGACAATGATTTCGTAGTTGATGTCTCGGGTATGTTCCACGATACTGTCGATACATGGTTGGAGGACATGCAGTGTGTTGTAGTTGACGATGATGATTGAAACGTCTGTATTCATGCTATCCATATACCTTTTGCTTGTCCTTTAATCAGTTTTCCGAATTGTATACGATTGACGATCAATCCAGGGATGTTAACCAGACACATGACAATCATGAAGCAGATGATGCTGTCAGTCCACCTGACTACTAGATAAGCCAGCGGAATAAACAGAATGGCTGCTGTGGAAGTGAATAATAGTTGAAGGCGCAGTTTGCCAATACCATTGATAAAGTAGCTGTAACGCATACTGTATATCAAAATGAATATATAGATTGACATGACGATACTCATCTGGAAGTCGATGTCAATATCACCAATCCAGATGGAATAGACCCATGGAGATATTATTACCATAACAACAAGACACAATATGATGCCGATGGTCATGAGTCGCAGTTTTCTTGTAGCATTTTGAATCCACTGTATATCCCCACGTTCATAGGCATCTGTTGTGGCATTCCAGAAAGGCATACAAACAACAGTGAATATAACTAGTAGAATACTGAAATAGCGGTAGGTGATCTGATAAGGTGTCACATATGATGGTGTGAAAAGCTTTGATATCAGAATGTTGGATGTCATGAATAGAATGACACTGGATATCTGCATAATGAAAAATTGTAGACCCATGCCAACCACCTCTCGGGCTTCCTTTAGATTGATGAGGCTGAATGACGGATGCAGATGGGGGTATTTAAACCAAAATGTGTATGGAAAGGCAAGCAGGTAAACAAATAGGGGAGAAGAAGTGTTGATAACAGCTACAAGAAGTAGTGAGTGACTCCCGCTTTTATATAATATATAGGTGCCAATGAAGGCTAATGTCTGTCCTAGTACTATCAGCAGATTACTAATGGCTGGCATTTGAAGCCCCATATAGAAATTGCCAATCAGCTTAAAGATAAAAGTGGTACAGACAAGTATGATTGATGCAGCCAATACATGGTTGAGGTTAGAGGTCTTTGATGGTTCTATATTTAATAATTGGTAATTGTCGAGACTGGTAACCAACACGAGCAGTACCACCATAACGGGAATGATGATGTAAGTCAACATTGCAAAGGTGGAAGAAATGAGCGATCTTGCGCGTTTTTCATCACCATGCGCCAGATAGGCTGCTAATTTGTTCCTCATACCGTTGCCTAAGCCTATATCAAAATTGTCAATCCATAGCAAAACGCTACTGATAGTAAGCCAGACGCCATTGTTGTACTCACCTAAACAGTTGAGTGTGACTGGAACCATCATCAGCACAATTAGTGCTGACCACCCTTTTATCATGAAAGAAGCGAGGATATTCTTCTGTAGTAGAGAAGTACGCTGATTGCTGATATTTTGTCCGTCTATCATAATGATTGCAAGGGATGAAACTGAAAGTGTATCTTTCGCTGTGTGAACAGAACGATAAAGAACGATAATTGCAGAACAAAGACCATGCTCAAGAAAACGTTCTCTTGATAGAATTGCAAAAGCAGTACATATACAGCGTATGTATAGAGGCATGTTCCGACACCGTTACCACTACGAAACAGCCGGTAGAGGTAACCGCATACACAACCATATAAAGTGGCAAAAAAAGCCACCCCAGGATAGCCGAAATCGATGTAAAAAGGCTGGAAGATTGTGTAGACGTTAGTGGATACGGGAACAAAGACAAACTCCTGCAGCTTATCCTTGACTACTACGTCAGCACCTAAGCGCTCCAAAAAAAGATAAATGGTTTCAAAAGTATTTGTACCAAACTGGGGAATGACCTCTGGGAGCAACTGACAGAATGCGACAGGTGGTGAAAGGGCGTACATGGTAAAGAAGTCTAATAGCGTCTCTTCTTTCTGATAGTCGCTGTCTTCTCCGGCACGTTCCAGATTGAAGATGTAAAATAGTAGAATGATCAGTATGCTGAATGTGAGGATGGATCGCATGTGTATGACCTTCTTTTCGAAAAGAACAAACATGGAACTGACGAATACGAAAAACATTGTGCCCTTTTCCATGATGGCCAGAGAATTCATCAAGCAGGCTATGCCAAGAATGACAACCTGCCATGTGGGAATCTTGGGATGTGCCCATAATGCAACGACAAACAACGCCTGATTGATAACGGCAGAGTAGTTTAGGATGCCTTGACCTTCGCCAAACAGGGCCAGTGTACGGACATTGGTCATCAGGTCTTCTGTTCCAAACATAGTGACGATCTGGATGACACGATAAATGTAGAGTGGCGTTATGATGAGAGAGATGACGAAGAAAAAGAGGAACAAGGATTTATTGTAGTGGATGCCGCCCGTGGAGATGTTGCTGTTGTCGGTGTCGGAAGACAGCCAGAAGGTGCTAAGAGCACAGAAACAGAAAAGAGGCAGCCAAAGTAGCAAACAGTAGTAAAACTGTTTGGTAATGGGATAGAGATCGGTGTCAAGCAGATAATACAGTCCCAGAATAAGAATCCAAATACCGACGGTCAGGGACCAAGGCGAAAAGAATCCGCTGAACTGGCTCAACCTGATGTCTTCCCCACGTTGCTCCCGATATCGGAGGAACCCTCTTGTAAAGAGCAATGCCAAAGTGATGAAACAGAGCAGATAACCTATCAGGTGCTTGTTGGCGTGCTGGGGTACGGTATTATCCTGTATCACAGCAAACGATAGGTATGCCCTCTCTTTCAAGGCTTTCTGGCGTGCGTATTCCTCTACAGCTTTCTCGTGTATGGCATAAATGGTCTTCAGTTCATTGGCAAGGGCTTTTTCCTCTTGCTTTAGGGCGTTGGTCTTGAGATCGACATGACTGTCGATAAACGTGCCGTATTCGGCCATTGCCTTCCGGTATTTTATTTGGGTCTCCGTCATGGCCTTTACAGCATTGTGCAGGGCAGAGTCGACGATAATGTGACGGTGCTCGGTAATGATGTCCTGCAGCTGTACCGTTACACTGTCCAACATTTGTGAGGCGATGACGGGGTCTTTATCTGTAAAGCTGATGCTGAGAGTAGTTTTTTTGCTGCTGTAATTGTAGTTGATGCGGTCTGATATGGCCTTTATGGTATCCTTCTCGCCCACATATTGTCCGTAGGTCAGGCTTTTTCCGGGTACTTGTTTCTGGGCGATACCATGGGCGAAATCTTCTGTCTTCAAAACTTTGCAATAGATTTCCATGTCATTCATACCGCTATTGGCACCGTCCATTAAAGATTTCAAATGGGCCTTGATGTTGCTGAAGCCAATGGCAAGTTCCGTTTCCTTATACTCATCGCTGAGTTTAGTGACAGCCGTATACTCTTTAGGCACACACAGCCACACTACTAATGCGAGAAGTGTGGCTATGGCAATGGCGAGGATATAAGGATGCCTTTTCAATACGATGGGATTCTAAATGTTGATGAACAACTGGCGATTGCGCCATAGCAGGATACCCACCCTGAGTAGGAAACCAAGAATCATCCAGATGATGAGTGTGACAATCTTGGGCCGGCTGCTATGCTTAACAGGGACAGAGGCCTCTTGTACGATGGTGAACGCTGGTGTGCGCTCCTGTACCTTGGCTTTAGCCAGTTGTAATTGCTCGACCACTTGTTGATAGATTGTGTACTTCAGTTGCATTTCATTCTCCAGATCGTCTAATTTCGATTGTACGGATTGCAGCACCACCTTGCTGTTCGCATCACCAAAAGAAGCATATTTCTGGCGGGCCTTTGTATATTCTTTATGGGCTTCATCAAACAGTTTTTGCATGTATTCCAAATCGATCCGAGCTTTTTTGGTGCGATAGTCAGTAATCGTCCATTGAAGATGCATCTGTGCAGAATC
>Ga0310696_10002738_pt1 | contig 22828 bp, 25 predicted proteins | sample AusTroGonzalo_MG_4_FD_203885 | JGI IMG/M metagenome (GOLD analysis project Ga0310696, IMG submission 203885) | Bovine rumen microbial communities from tropical cattle in Woodstock, Queensland, Australia - Gonzalo_02 (v2) (version 2) | ecosystem: Host-associated > Mammals > Digestive system >...
CGCCATCGTGAAAAAGACGATCGCATATACGAATCATACCATCATGGCGGAAGCGCTTGAAAAGTGGCCCGTCAATATGGTTCAGCAGCTTCTTCCGCGCTGCTACCAGATTATCTGTGAAATGAACCGCAGACTGTGTGAACGGCTGTGGAACTTCTTCCCCGGAGATTGGGACCGGATCGCGAGAATGGCCATTATCAGTTATGATAACGTGCATATGGCCAATATGTGCGTCGCGATGAGCTTCTCAGTAAACGGTGTCAGCAAACTTCACGGCGAGATACTGAAGGCTGAAACCTTCCATGATTTCAATCTTGTCATGCCGGAAAAGTTTTCTGCCATTACAAACGGTATTACTCACCGCCGTTGGCTGATGAGCTGCAATCCGGAGCTGACAGATCTGATCTGCCAGTCTATCGGCACTGAATGGATCAAGGATCCGGAACGGCTGAGTGAATTGCGTCCGTATGCTGATGATGCCGCGTTCCGTGAAAAGTTTTCCGTGATCAAGCATCACAATAAGGAACGCCTGGCCAGGATGCTCGCGGACCGTCAGAACGCGGTTGTGGATCCTTCCTTCATCTTTGATGTACAGGCCAAGCGGCTCCATGAATACAAACGTCAGATGCTGAATGCCCTTCATATTCTGGTGCTGTATAACCGCATCGTAAATGATGAAAAATTCACCATGGAACCCCGTGTATTCATTTTCGGCGCAAAAGCCAGTCCCGGATATTATCGCGCAAAACAGATTATCCGCATGATCTGCGCTTTGAGCACCCTGATTGAAAAGCATCCGAGAGCACGGAAAATGCTGCAGGTTGTGTTCCTTGAGAATTATGATGTCAGCAGCGCTGAAGTGCTGATTCCCGCTGCGGAAGTATCTGAACAGCTTTCCACAGCCAGTAAGGAAGCCAGCGGAACCGGAAACATGAAGTTCATGATGAACGGCGCTGTTACCATCGGTACGATGGACGGGGCAAACGTTGAGATCAGCGAACAGGTCGGAATGGATAATATCTATATCTTCGGCATGCGTTCTGATACGGTCCGCGATATGTACCGCGAACATAATTACAATCCGATGAGCATCTTCGAAACGAACCAGGAAATCCGCCAGGCGATGACACAGATGATTGACGGAACGCTGATGCCGGATAATCCTGCCGCGCTGCAGGATCTGTATCACAGCCTGCTGCTGGGCGGATGGGGATCCATGGGCGACAGCTATTTTGTGCTGAAAGACTACGGTTCCTACAGTATGGCCCAGAGAAGGCTGAACAACGATTATGCTGACCGGGACAAATGGCTGAAGATGTCCGTTATCAATACGGCAATGTCCGGTATATTCTCATCGGACAGAACGATCCGGGAATACAATGATAACATCTGGCATTTAACCCCCCTGAGTGCTGCTGCGGCCAAACCGGGAGCCAAAGCTGACGAGAAAAAAGCAAAATCCAGATAAAAAACAGGCATGGCCCGCAAATGAGCCATGCCTGTTTTTCATTTCGTTATTTGCCGCCGAACAGGCCCTTGATTTTGTCGATAAAACCGCCGGCTTCCTTTACAACATCTCCGGAAATGCCGCCGACCTGAGAAGTAACGCCCTTGACAACATCATCCAGCTGGCTGGGATCCAGATCAATACCAAGCAGCTCTTTAATCGCGGCCAGAGGATCTGCCGTAAATTTCGCAATCAGGTCTTTGTTTCCTGTCAGTTTGGCAACGAGGTCGGAAATGATCTTCTGAATATCCATATATATCCTCCTTTGATTGACCGGCGGACAATGCAGGTGCTGTCCGCTTCAGAATTTAACAGCATTATAATCCCGATGCGGCCTGATGGCAATACAGATGCGAAAAAACTCAGCAAGAATCCACTTGATGTTAACTGTACAAATGAGTTAGAATAAAGATCATATATCACAATTTAAGAGGAGGTCACTGATATGCCTGCTGCCAAAAAGACGACAACCACCGCCAAGAAGACCACTACTGCTGCCCAAAAGGCGACAACCGCTTCAAAAGCACCTGACAAAAAAACCACGGCTGCTGCAGCTAAAAAACCTGCTGCGGTCAAGACAACTGCAGCTGCAAAGAAGACTGCCGCTGCAAAGAAACCCGCTGCGACAAAAAAGCCTGCTGCGGCCAAGACAACTGCACCCGCAAAGAAGACTACCGCTGCAAAGAAACCCGCTGTGACAAAGAAGCCAGCTGCCGCAAAGACAACTGCACCCGCAAAGAAGACTACTGCTGCAAAGAAGCCTGCTGCGACAAAGAAGCCTGCAGCCGCAAAAACAACTACAACCGCAAAGAAACCCGCTGCAGCAAAGAAAACAAGCGTACCGGCAAATGCCAATTCTTCCATGAAGGTAACGGCCGCAGAAAAAAAGCTGATTGAAACCTATCGCGGCGCAACGGGAGAACAGAAAAAAATCTCCCTGAAAGTCCTGAAGGGAGAATACAGTGAGACAGCGCTGAAAGTGCTGGATACGATAGGAGGAGGACTTGACGCCGGAGCAGACGGCATCGGCGGATCCATCGGCAACTTCCTGGGCGGGCTGATCGGAAAATAAAGCTGAGACAGGTAAAAAGACGGACGTCTGAAAAATCAGACGTCCGTTTGCCTTTTTATCCGTTTGCAGAATCGGTTTATTTCAGGACAATCTTCATATCTTCCTCAACAGTGACGCTGAAGGAAGTTTTATCCTGGTAATCCGGTTCGCCGCCGTTTATAACATAGCCGTTCTTTGTCAGCGCGGAGTTGCCGGCGGTGACGGTAATCAGAGAACCTGAAGGCACTTCACCTTCGCTGACAGAATACAGCTGTTTGGGGATGCATGTGAAGGTACAGCCTTCGCAGGTCACTTTACAGGGCTTGCTTTCATCCACTACAGTGGATGAAGCGGCTTTTTTCTGTACATTAAAGTCCAGAGACAGATCGGAGGTAACATTTGAGACTTTGAATTCATATACAGGCTCCGAGGGCTCAAACCGGACACCGTTGGCTGACCAGCTGGTGATCGGCTCATCGGATTTCACCATAAATGAACCGGGACCGTTAAACTCAAGCTTTGAAGTGGCTTTTTCATCCGAAATTTTGCCGGAAGCATCAATCTGATAAAGCACTTTGGCTGAAGAAGTTACTTTGACGACGCTGTTTGCCGGTTTGGTTTCTTCCGGTTCATCTTCATCCGTGTTTCCGGTGTCGGGTTTTTCCTTACCGGTGTCACCCGTATCTTCCGGGGAAGAATCGTCGGCCGGAGGGGTATCTTCAGCCGGAGCCTTGTCATCCGGTTTGGCAGGGGTATCCGTTTCAGGCGCTTCCATGCCATCCACCAGAATCATGACGATATCCGAATCAATCTTATATCCGTTGCCGGAAATGTGGCAGTATATAGACCAGCCATGCATTTCATCCGGGACTTTAGAAAGGGAAAGCTTGGATCTGTTTTCGCCGGAAATAACAAGCTTTGGAAAGGTTTTATCCTTTTTCAGCTTTTTGGCTGTGACAGCTTCGCCGGTATCGGGATTGATGAGATACCACGATATGGAATCAACGGAGCCGGACACCTTCACCTGGAATGATACCTTGCCTTTTTTGACTGTGCCGTTGACCGGCTGTTTGGTGATTTTCGGTTTTCCGGCCGCAAAAGCATCCGCTGTGAAAGTGAACAGCAGGCAGAAAACCAGGATCAATCCGATGATTTTTTTCATGAATGACGCCTCCCGTTATTACACTCTGTATACTGAAATACTTTATCATAATATTGAATTGAATTCAATCTTTTTCGGGCATTACGGCAACAATAACGAATGAAGAAATCATTCTTTGGTACGCAGAGTCAAAAGCTTCAGAACAAGCGCCTCCACGGAACCTTCCTGCTGGATCCTGCCGGATTTGATCGCGTATTCTGTATCAAAACAAAGGGAAACCGCTTTTTTGACCTGTCCGCCGGTGTAGGACGCGGCCTGACGCAGGTATTGCTCCACGGCAAAAGGAGGCACCCCGAGAGAAGAACGGATGAAATCACCGCTTTTCTTTTCATACTGCATAATCCTGATATGCTGCAGCAGACGGTATTGCCGAAGCAGCATCGACAAGATGGCCATTCTGTCTGTGCCGGAAAGGAGCTGGTTGCGGAGCAGTCTGAGCGCCTTGCTGTTTTGCCCGGCCACAACGGCATCCACCATCTGAAAGACGGTGCATTCGGTGGACGGTGTGGCAAGGGACGTAATGTCAGAGGGTAATATTTCGGATCTGTCCGCCGCGTAAGAGGCAATTTTCTGTATTTCGGTCTGCAGTAAACCGGCATCTGTTCCAACGGTGAAGATGAGATACTCCGCTGTACGCTCATTACATTTTTTCCCTGACTGAGCAAAGGAATCGGTTACGTAACGCGTCAGCTCAGCACCCCGCATAGGCATAAAAGAGACAATACCGCCGAGTTTTTTGACAGTGGTATATAATTTTTTCCGTCCGTCCGGTTTGGCGGTGCAAAAGAACAGCAGCACGGTGGAATCTGGCACAGAGGGCAGGTAGGAAATGAGTTTATCATCCGCTTCCGCGCGGCCTGAAAGAGCGGGGTAATCACGTATGATCAGGAGGCGTTTGTCTGACAGAAACGGCAGCGTTTCACAGGCAGCGATAATCTGGTCCGGAGAAGGATCCTCAAGGAGCGTTTCATTCATCTGTTCCAGGCCTTCGGGAAGAAGCGCTTTTCGGAGGGAGGCCAAAGCCTCCTGTTTCATCTGTTCTTCTTCACCCTCGAACAGCAGGACAGAAGGCAGTGAATGCTGGGAGAGCGCTTTGACAAAATCCTTGCGATCCATTGGATTATTCACCTCCGGGAAATGTTGTTGCTCAGGAAAGGAGTGACAGAGAAAGAACCCTCATTGAACCGGATTGTTACAGCGCCGGTTTCAGGCGTTCCGTAGACCGGTATATCCCCGCATCGTTCACGGAACGCATCCAGGCGTGACTGATGCCGGCAGCTGAGTATGACAGCCTGGGGAGAGACAGTGGACAGATAACCGGAGAGGGTGGAGGCGGATGAACCGTGATGCGCGGCTTTCAGCAAATCCGCCGGCGCGGTACAGTAGGATTCGTATATACCGGTGATATCACCGGTGTGAAGGAATGTGCTTCCGTTAAGATTCAGGCGTAATACAAGTGAATAGTTATTGGCATCCTGCCCGGGCCTCACTTTTTCCGCTTCCGGCCAAAGAACAGTCATCGTTCCGGAAGGAAGAGGAAGGACATCCCCCCGGGAAAGCCAGACGATTTCTGTGCCTGACGCACGCAGCCGATGCAGTAGATCCAGAAAGTCGGGATGTATATCCAGCGTATCAGCACCATAAGGCAGATAAAGCTTTCGTATCGGTATTTCATCATCCAGCAGTGAGAGCAGCCCTCCGGCGTGATCCGCGTGCAGATGTGTCAGGATCACCCCGTCAGGGGTCAGACGATTCGAACGCAGGAAAGTACTGAGCGTGCCGTCGGATTCCCCCGTATCGATCACGTAGACCTGATCATGATCCCATAACAGCGCGGCATCCGCATTGCCGGCGCTGAACTGAATATATTCTGCAGCATTATGGGAAACAGGGAGAAGAGACAGGACGACAAGCACAGTGCCTGTCAGAAGAAATGATATACGTACAGACCGTTTCATCCGGAAATAACAGCAAAAACCACCGAACAGAAGCAGGATTCCCAATGCTGTCCCAAAACCAGGGGAACGGATCCATACAGTCAGTCCGGGAAGCGAACCAAGCGTTCGTACAACCGACAGCAGGGAGCCCGTGAACAGACGCAAAGGGGCACCCAGCAGGGAAGCCAGTCCCGGAAAAGGAAGAAAAAGCAGGAATAACCACAGGACAATAATCAAAGCAGAGAAAACAAGCGTAGCCGGAATGCCGATCACATAGACCATCAGAGGAAGACGCTGGAAGAAGAACAGAACAGGGAAAAGCAAACCAAGCTGAATGCCGAAGAGCAGCACCAGAGAAGCAAGGAATCTGCGCAGGAAGAGAGGGCGAACCGGCAGGGACATCACTTTATGTGAAAGAGGCTGAAACAGAAACAAACCAAAGACAGCGCAGAACGTCAGCTGATAGGAAGCAGAAGTAACCTGGACGGGTGAAAGCAGCGTCATGATAAAGAGAGCTGCGCAGAGGAGATGAAGACCCGAACGGGGACGATTCAACACCCGGCCGGAAAGGCCCATCAGCAATAACAGCGAAGCGCGGATTACCGGCTGATTCATACCGCAAAGAGCGGAATAGAGAAAAAGAATGAGCGTGAAAAGAATGATGCGCAGCCGGGGGCGAAGGCGCAGCAAACGAAAAAGCGCAGCCAGGAGGCCGATCAGGATACTGACATGGAACCCGCTGACAGAAAGGATATGGGCGATGCCAAGCCTGGAAAAAGACTGACGGTCTTCCAGCGGGATCATTGACCGCATTCCAAGAAGCAACGCTGAAGCATAGGCCCCGGTTTCATCACCAAGTGTCTGTACCAGTGATGAAGAGAGACGATGGCGGAGGGACGCTATCCAGCCCGCGGGAGAAAAGAAATCCGGCTCACTGACGATCAGGCTGTCGTTTCCGTACAGGCCAATGAGAACACCGCGCTGAAGGAGATACTCGCGAAAATTGTATCCGCCGGGGTTAACAGCACCGGCCGGGTGATACAGAGAGGCCCTGAATGAAACGGATTTGCCCGCGGATAATTCCGAAACCGGCTCATCCGTATAGAAGGTCCAGTATGCGCCGCCGCTGAATGCATGATCATTAAGCGTGATATCAGAAAGATAAACACGGTACTGGCCGAATGAACCTGTCGTTATTTCGTCAGAGACAATACCGCGGACAGCATATGTATCTTCCGCCGGAAGGGAAGGATGAAAAGCAGAGCATCCTGATGTTACGCCAAGAACAAAAGAAAAGGAAAGACAAGCTATGAAGCGGCCCTTTCCTTTCAGCAGCGGGATTGCCACAAGGGCCGGAATGCAGGCGATGAAAGGAAACAGTACATCCGATGTATTTCTGCCGACAAAAACCCCGCAGACAAGCAGCAATGAAGCGGGAAGGATCAGCCATCCCCGTTGCCTCTGCGTCATATGGCAATCACAGTACCCGCTTCCGCCAGCCGTGCCGCCGGGAAAAAGGCACGGGCCTCTTCAAGCAAAGAAGAGCGGGGAATAAACGGATTCAGATGCGTGATGACCAGCGCGCCCGCATGCGTATCAGAAGCCAGCCGGGCGGCAAGGGCAGCGGATAAATGCGGCTTCTCTTCAGACCAGAGCGAAGAGGGAAACAATCCGTCCGCAAGCAGCAGGTCACAATGGCTGAAATCAGAAACGAGAGAAGGAAGCGTGTTTGTATCGCCTGTATACCCCAGGTTTTTTCCCTGACAGGAAATGCGATATCCAACCGCGGGAACCGGATGACGTGCGCCTGTGACACCGATCTGTACACCGCCGAATTCAAAGGATGTCCCTGCTTCGACTTCAGTAAAGGAAAAGCATGGGGAGGATGATACAAGATTGAAGACGGGAGAAGACGGGTCGGCAGGCCCGAAGACAGGAAGGACGCTGTGAAGAGCCTCAAGCCTGTACATCAGGACAGGAAGGTCTGCGGCATGGTCATAATGCCAGTGTGACATCAGGACGGCTGAAACGGATTCAGGGGCGGTCAGGGCTGTCAGGGAGGACAGAATACCGCAGCCGAAATCCAGCTGAAAAAGGCTGCTGCCGGCTTCCAGAAGGTAGCCGGAAGTAGCGCCATGACTTTCAGGAAAAGGACCATTGACACCGAGAAGGTGCAGCTTCATGGGGTTATAACTCCTTTACAGTTCCGCCGTTATCAGCAAAAACAGTGCTGATCAGGCGAACAGAATCGGCGACTTCACCTTTCCCGGGATCAAGGATCCAGAGATTGGCAGGCGAAATCCTTTCTGACAGGCAGTCATTCAGCGCGTCTGCATTCATACCGTAATAATCCGGCAAAGAAAGCAAACGCTTCAGCGCCTGATGGAGTTCGAGGGAAGAAGTATATCGGGAACCGTCGATCATAATGGTCTGCATATAGGTAAACCTCCTGAAAACAGGCTGGGAATATACTGGTATCATACAATAAAACCCAAAGAAACGAAAGGGTCAGATTCCCTTTCCTGTACGGATTGAAAAAGCCAGCATATATGCCGCGAATGCTGCTTCACCCGTGATTATACGCATATTGCCGGTGGCCAGAAGGCGAAGAACGGGAATATGGATGCCGATATTCTGAAGAGCCAGAAACTGATAAAGGAGGATCAGTATTAAAACAGCTGAAGGAATGATGAGCATCCAGGCAAACGGTTCTCTTAAGCGTGTGGCTCCTGAAAGCGGAAGGAGCAGCGAAAGAAGGACACCGAGAACAATACCCAGGAGCAGCGAACCGAAAAAGGCATCCATGGAGGAAAACAAGGGAACAAGAAGACATAACAGGAGAACCATTCCCAGAGGAACCAGGATCACGGTCAGTTTTCTGAGGAACATGAATTGTTCAACTCCTTTTTGATTTCAAGAAGCATTTTCCGGTCCGATTCATCAAGCGGGGCGTTTTCAATCAGATCCGGCCTGTAACGCAATGTCGCAGCAAGGCTTTCACGACGGCGCCATGTTTTAATCCTGGCGTGATCACCGTTGAGCAAAACTTCGGGGACGGTCATTCCGTCCAGATCGCGGGGACGGGTATACTGCGGATATTCAAGCAGTCCGTCGGAAAAAGATTCATCTTCAGAGCTTTCGGCACTGCCAAGCACACCGGGAACAAATCTTGCCACGCAGTCTGTGAACACCATTGCAGCAGGTTCTCCGCCGGTAAGAATATAATCGCCGATGGATATTTCCTCATCAATACAGGTATCCAGCGCGCGCTGATCCACCCCTTCATAGTGTCCGCACAGGAGAATCAGCTCTTTTTCAGAAGCCAGTTCCCTGGCCAGGGCGGTCGACAGCCTGCGTCCGCGGGGCCCGAGATATATTTTCCGGGCGGAAGGATATTCGGCGGAAACAGCTTTCATGGCTGATATGATCGGCTGTGCCATCATAACCATACCGGCACCGCCGCCATACGGGTAATCATCCGTATTATGATGCTTGCTGTCCGAAAAAGGGCGGATATCCGTCAGACGGATATCCAGAAGCCCCTGCTCACGGGCCCTGCCGAGGATGCTGGTCGAAAAGAAACCATCAAACATTTCGGGGAATATGGTCAGGATATTGATCCGCAATGGCTCTTTCATGAATGAACAGCGACCTCCTCCAACCTGTCTGATATCACAAGAATCGTTCTGTTCTCAGGATCCACTTCAGGGAATACGGATCTGAGCGCCGGTGCCATCAACGTGCCGGAAGGCGTTTTAAAAACCCATGTATCCACAGTGCCATATTGCAGGACATCAGTCAGTACGCCTATTGTATTGGCGTTTTCATCCTTTGCTTCGCAGCCGATCAGATCAGCGATCAGGACAGCGCCGTCTTCAGCCGGCGCGGCGTGGGCGCGATCAACATACAGATCTTCACCCCGATAGGATTCGGCTTCATCCGCAGTGGAAGACCCGTTCAGATGAACATATACGAAACCATCGCGGATACGGGTTGTCCTGACTGATACGGGCAGGAATGAATCTGTTTTTTTCAGGTAGAGTGTCTTCCATTGATAAAACATATCCGTATCTGAAGCGTATGAACGAAGCTTGCACTCGCCGCGGATACCCTGCGGCTTCAGAACGGAGGCGATCAACAGATAATTGTTCATATGGCGGATTCCTTCGGTAAAGTACAGCGGGATCCGAGGATCGGATCCCGCCGGGATTGGGCTGGCTTTATTGAATTTCAACAAAAACAGGTTTGCTGTTTTTAAGGGTGGCAGCTTTAATGACGGCGCGGATTGCTTTGGCGATTCGCCCCTGTTTTCCAATGACTTTGCCCATATCTTCTTCTGCCACATGGAGCTCCAGAATGACAGCTTCCGGTCCTTCCGTTTCGGTAACGCTGACCTGTTCGGGATGCTCCACCAGAGACTGTGCCACAAAGGTTAATAGTTCTTGCATGGGTACATCCTTTCTGTATCCGGGCTCACTTTTCTTCAATCGCGCCGGACTTCTTCAGCAGAATACGAACAGTATCGGTGGGCTGAGCGCCTACGCCGAGCCAATACTTGGCACGTTCGTTGTCAACTTTGATTTCCGCGGGTTTGGTCATGGGATCATAATAGCCGATTTCCTCGATGAAGCGTCCATCGCGGGGGCTGCGGATATCAGCGACAACAACACGATAGAAAGGCTTTTTCTTCATTCCCATTCTTTTCAGGCGAATTTTGACAGACATTTGGTTTTCCTCCTCAATCATAAATGAAGTAAATATATATTGAAATCATATAACGGGTATATGAGTCCAAACTGAGTTACATTCCCGGAAACCGAAGGTTCCGGAGTCCTTTTTTGCCGCGCCCGCCCATCATCTGTTTCATCATTTGCTGGGCCTGTTCAAACTGGCGGATCAGGTTGTTCACATCCTGAACGGTTGTACCGGAGCCGGCGGCTATTCTTTTACGACGGCTGGCATTCAGGATGGAAGGATCCTTGCGTTCCTTTTTCGTCATGGAACGAATGATCGCCTCGGGCTTTTTCATGGCATTATCATCCACGTCGATGTCTTTGCCGCTCATGCCGGGAAGCATATTGATCATACTGCGCAGGCCGCCCATTTTTTTCATGCTCTGCATCTGCTCAAGGAAATCTTCCAGTGTGAGCTTGTTGCTCATACCCCTTCGGGCAAATTTTTCAGCGTCCTGTTCATCAAACGCTTCGGCGGCCTTATCAATCAGCGTGAGCACATCGCCCATGCCGAGAATCCGGCTGGCCATCCGGTCCGGATGAAACGGTTCGATATCCGTCAGTTTTTCGCCGATACCGCTGAATTTAATAGGCTTTCCGGTGACCGCCTTGATGGAGAGCGCCGCACCGCCGCGTGTATCGCCGTCCAGTTTGGTGAGGATGACGCCGGTCACATCAAGCTTTTCATCAAAAGCCTTTGCGACATTGACCGCATCCTGGCCTGTCATGGCGTCAACGGTAAGAAGAATTTCCTGCGGCCTGACTGCTTCTTTGATCCGCAGAAGCTCATCCATCAGCTCCTCGTCAATATGAAGCCGGCCGGCAGTATCGATAATCAGCACATCCCGCTGATAATAACGGGCATACTCAATGGCTTCCTTCGCTGTTTTAACAGGATCCTGAGTGCCTTTTTCGAAAACGGGCACATTGACCTGCTGGCCTACGACCTGAAGCTGTTTGATGGCAGCGGGACGATAGATATCGCAGGCAGCGAGCATCGGCCTTTTTCCCTGCTTGGTCAGCCAACCGGCCAGCTTGGCACACATGGTTGTTTTACCGGCGCCCTGAAGGCCGCAGAGCATAAAAATGGTCGGAACGGAAGAAGACCAGGTGAGACGGGCGTTTGTGCTGCCCATCAGTTCAGTCATTTCCTCGTTGACGATTTTAATAACCTGCTGATTCGGGGTCAGGGAGGACAGGACATCCGCGCCGACGCACCGGTCCGTTACTTTGCGGATAAAATCTTTTGCCACGGCATAGTTGACATCCGCCTCCAGAAGAGCCATACGCACTTCGCGCATACCTTCCTTAACGGCCTGCTCATTCAGCCTGCCGCGTCCGGTCATTTTTTTCAGCGCGTTCTGCAGCTTTTCGCTCAAGCCCTCAAATGCCATTGTTTTCCTCCGTTTCCCATGTCAGCAGTTCACTGAGAAGTGTATGTGCATGGGTATAATCATGCTGATCAAGAAGGCGCAGGGCTTCTTCCAGGCCGGATTCCATACGGCGGAAACGGGCGGCTGCACCGAGTGAAGATTCCATCGCGGTCAGTTTTGCGGCGGCACGGCTGAGCGTTTCATGAACAGCCTGTCGTGAGATGCCAACCTCATCGGCGATTTCTCCGAGAGAAAGGTCTTCCTCACAGTGCAGGGAAAGAACCTTGCGCTGCTTTTCTGTCAGCATACCGCCGTAAAAAGCGGATAAAAAGGCCAGGTCCACTTTTTTTGTCAGATCTTCCCGTATCATGAGCGATCCTCTCTCCTGTCAAGCATAAGAACTTGACAGGAAACTATTATACACAAACAAAAAAGGTTGTCAAGGAGTTTTCCCTGACAACCCTGAATACAGGAGGCTTATTACTTTCCGGTCGGAACATAAATGTAGCAGCCGGAAACGATGAAGCTGGCATCGGTCAGTTCCGGGTTGACGGACATGATCTTTTTCACGGTCGTGCCGTAGTGGGTGGCAATTTTGGAGAGCGTTTCGCCATGAACCACCTTATGGATCTTACATCCTTTTTTCGCGCCGGGCTTCTTGGAATAACCGCCGCATTTGCCGCCGGCCACCTCGGACATTTCCTCGAGATTCAGTTCCTGCATGTTTTCCATTGTTGTATCCTCCTTTAAAATATTTTTTATATACTGTCAGCAGATGTTATCTGCTTTACATTTTTTGATACGTACCGAAATACTGATATGGCAGTTAGAACGGGAAAATTTTTTATATCAGGCGCAGCATTTTGCAGTTTTCGATGCCCGTGCTCCAGAACTGGTCGATCGGAAGATGGCGGATCTGGCTGATAATACTCAGGTTCATGGCACCATGACCGACGATCAGCACATTTTTCTGCTGCTTCATCAAAGGATCAATGACTTCACGCAGAAAGGAGCCCGTTCTGGCAAACAACTCTTCAAAAGTCTCTGCTCCTCCGACAGACGCGGTATACTTTTCAGGCGCTTTAAACAACACATTAATGGGGCAATCCGGCAGGTCGAAAGTGTTTTCCTGACCTTCAAAATCCCCGAAACTCATCTCCCGGAGACGGTCATCTGTCAGGATCGGGATATTACGTCCCCGCAGAAGAATATCCGCTGTTTCCTTTGCGCGGACGAGCGGGGAGGAAAAACACAGGTCAAGCGGAACATCAAGGTATTCCTCCCGGGCTTTTTCCGCCATTAAGCGGCCCTGCGTGTTCAGCGGAATGTCTGTCCGGCCCTGGAGTTTATGGCGATCGTTCCAGTCAGTTCTTCCGTGCCTGATGATATAAAGCATGTATACCTCCGGTAAATCCGCTTTATCGGGAATAACAGATCATCGTGCTTTCGCATACCATTCCTTAACGATATTCTCAGCTTTCTTATCCACAATGGAAAAGCCGTATTCCGGTTTATCCGCGGGCAGTTTTGTATACCAGTCCCACCAGAAAAAACCTGCGAACCAGGATTCATTCCACATGGAGCGGAAACAGGATTCATAAAAATTGGCCTGTTCATTTTCGTCATAGGGAAATTCACGATGTGTAAAATCATAGGGAACGGCGGCACATCCGGCGGCGCTCCTGCAGCCGATTTCCATGAAAATGATCTGTTTTCCGCCATGTTTTTCAGACAGGCGATGAAGCGCTGCCTTATGAGAATCCCAGGCTTCCTTCATCTGTTCCATCGAAAACCCCGGCCCGCCGGCAACGGAGAAATAGGCAGAGGTACCGATATAATCCACCGCGTCCCACCAGCGGACATTTTCTTCTTTGCCGTGGTTTGTGTTATATACGAGCGGACCGTGATAAATCTGCCTGACGGCGGAAATGACGTCGCGCCAGGCATCCTCTTTTGCTTCTGTTCCCAGCATTTCGCAGCCAACGCAGAACATTTCACATCCTGTGTCTTCTGCGATTTCAGCATAATGGCACAGAAAAGCTTTATAGGAAGAAAACCATTCTTTCCAGTAATCTTTCTTATTGAAATCTGTTTCCGGGAAACGGATAAAGGCACGCCAGGCACCGTCAGCACAATTGACAATGGGTTTCATACATACCTTAAGACCCAGTGAATGCAGTTTTCCGACTGCAACGGTCAGATCCCTGTCTGTAACGGTATATCTGTAATCCGGCCTGATCAGGGTGGAGGAGAAGGTATCCTGCATGACAATGAATGCAAGCGCGGTCCAGTCCCCGCCGAGGGCGGCAAGTCTTTCCATGGAGAAAAAAGCTTCCGGTGTACGGTAATCCCCCTTTTTTCCGTCAAAGCCATAGGTAAAACCTTTTATAAACATAACGCTGAACTCCTAATATATCAATAAATGGATCAGATGAAGAATTCAGGCAGCGCGTTATAAATATAACGGCGCATATCCCGATAATCATGGATGCCGTTTTCCATGACGGTGTAATGCGTATTTTTGCCGAATACAAAGGTTTCGGAAAACTCCTTCATGGCCTGCATCTGCGGATCCAGGTTGGGGAAAGCGATATCCTTGTCTCCGGTGAGTGCGTGAAGATAAAAATCTTTTCCGATAAGTGTATCGCTCAACAGCGACGCGGTCTGCCGCGGATGAAGACCGCCGCCCCGCTCACCGCAGATCCAGCAGTCTCCGCTGAGCGGCATAAACCAGCGGAACAGGTTGGTTCCTGCCATTAACGCGTACCACACGGCGACCGCACCCATGGAAAAACCGCCGATGCCGCGTCCGGCGGGATCAGCTTTTGTCCGGTAGGTATGATCGATGAGGGGAACAATCCGGCTGAGAAGGATCGGTCCGAAATCCTTGACAGCTTCGGCAGAATAGGATATCCCTTTTCCGCTGTATCCGGGCGGATAATAGGTTGGGGCAACAACAATCAGGGGATTGATTTTTCCGTCCGCAATCATATAGTCCAGCATATTCTTCATCAGGCCGTCTTCGGAAAAGAAAGAATATGGGTTTCCGCCGCCGCCGTGCAGAAGGTAAAAAGTGCACAGCGGCTTGTCCATGCCGGCATATCCGTATGGAAGATAGACAAGGGCCGGGCTGAAATCAGGAATAGTCAGGGATTCAAGACTTCCGCCATGAGTACAGGGCGAATGATACGATGCCGGTACAGGAAGGACAGTGTCCATCGAAAGGAACTCCTTTGGATAGGTTTTTCTGAAAAGACACTGAAATTGTAATACAAATACGGCTGAAACGCAAATAAAAGAGCAGAAGCAGGAACTTCTGCCCATATTCATCCATTGATCAGGGGATTTCTTCACCGGTCAGTTTTTTCCACCAGGAACGGATGGTAACCTGATTGGCAACCCCGTAATTCGGATCGTTTTTCTGCGCCTCATCCATATCACGCAGAAAATGAACGCAGAGGTGGCCGTTGAAATCATTATCCTTAATGCTGCCGGAATCATGAGGCATATCGTGCGTGGACGCCAGCGACCAGCGTCCGTCGGGGAGACGGACATAGACAGCTTTCTGGTTCCAGGTGTTTATGCCTCCGAAGGCGGCGATCATGGTACGGGTATCTTTTGCGGTTAAGGGTTCAGCGTCACAGTGGCGGCCGCGCGCGAGAATACGAAGCGTCCAGCTGTATCCGGAAGCAGGATCAAACACAAGAAGCTTCTGTCCGCCGGAGAGAGAGGGCTTCACTGTATTAAACCAATGCAAAAGCTGGATGGATGATGATGAAGGGCCTGATATCTTTTCATTCAGATCGCCGGCCTGTACCGGTTCATCGGACGGCGTCACCGGGGCGGCCGTCGGAACAGGTGTCACGTCAGCCTGCTTTTTACCCCCCGACATCGCACTTTCAAGAGCAGCAAGCGTTTTTTTACCGGCAACACCGTCTGCGGATAATTTCATTTTTTTCTGAAATGTTTTGACAGCGCTGCGTGTTTTATTTCCGAAAACACCGTCCGCATTTCCCGTAAGGTAGCCGAGTGAAATCAAAGCCTGCTGCAGGCTTTTGACCCGGTCCCCCTTGCTGCCCAGGCGCAATGATGCGTAATTGCTGCTGAAAAGGGAACTGCCGGCTGATGAAGAGGAATCTTTCTGCGAGGTATCCGCCGATTTGGCTGAAGATTCCTGTTTACTGACTGAATTCGCAGCCTGTGAAAGGATTAAACTTCGCGTTTTTTCCCCGGCCAGGCCGTCTGAAACCAGCTTGTTTTTTTTCTGGAACTTCCGCACAGCGTTTTCCGTGTTGTTTCCGAAAACTCCGTCTGCCGTCCCTTTCAGGTAACCGAGCCTGATCAGCGCATCCTGCAATTCGCGTACTTCTTCGCCTTTGCAGCCATTGTAAAGCGTGCCGCTTTCAAGGGCACCGGCAGAGGAAAAAAGAAATACAGCAAACAAAACACACAGGAAAAGAACCATAAGGCGGCAAAGGCGGGAAGAATGCGATCTCATAAATGACTCCTTTCATAAAATGCTGTTATCGATCTGCATCATATCAAACAATGAAGTAAGTGTAAAGAAAGTGTTACAATATTATAACGAAAGTAAGCGCGGAAACTTTCCGCCCCAATCTGTTTTTTTTCTTAAAAATATGATATATTTTTAAAAGATCCTATCGCGATCCGAAAGGAGAGTCCGTTTAAAATGAGAAAAATCGGAGTGCTTACCAGCGGCGGTGACAGTCCCGGAATGAATGCGGCAGTGATGAGTGTTGCCCGAAGCGCAGCCATGTACGGTATTCCGCTGATCGGGGTTAAACGCGGATATAACGGCCTGCTGAGGAAAAGTGCCAACCTGAAAGATGATCTTCAGGAATTGACCCTGGAGCTGGTTCTCGATATTGCGGACGAACCCGGTACTTATCTTCGCACCGCCCGCTGTCTTGAATTCAAGGAGAAAAAATATCAGGAAAAAGCCGTCAAAACACTGAAAAGCATGCAGATAGACGGTCTTGTCGTCATCGGCGGGGACGGAAGCTTTCGCGGCGCGCAGGCGCTGTGCGAACTGGGAGTGCCCTGCATCGGTATTCCGGGGACAATCGATAATGACCTTCCTTATACAGAAATGTCCCTGGGATATGATACCGCGGTCAATGTATGCGTGGAGGCGATACGCAAAATACGGGCGACATCACGCAGCCATGACCGTCCCGCTGTTGTTGAGGTGATGGGCCGGCATTGCGGCGACATTGCCCTGACAGCTGCGGTTTCCACGGGCAGCGAGATCGTCGTGGTTCCGGAGGTTCCGTGGAATGTTGAAGGAGTGGCGCTGCAGCTGCAAAGACAGCTTAACCGGGGCAACACACGCGCAACGATCATCATGGCGGAAGGCTGCTGGGAGGCGATGGCGCCGTTTGACCTGTACAAATTCCTTACCAGCCACGGCAAGGCATGCTATCCGGAGGAACCGATGAGCGCGGTGCGTTTTGCCAGCGTCATGAAAAGAATGTGCGGCATGGTGGAGGCGCGGGCGAATGTGATCGGTTATGTTCAGCGCGGATCCGAACCGACTGCGCGTGACAGCGCGTTTGCTTTTGAAGCCGGAAACCTGGCTGTCAGGCTGCTGCGTGACGGGATCAGCAACCAGGTTATCGGTATGCAGAAAGGCAAAGTTTTCTATATGCCGATCGATAAGGCGCTGAAAAAAGAAAAAAGTTTCAACAGAAATCTGTTTGATCTTGTCAATTCTTTGTAAAAAAAGGTTGACACATATCCGATCGTTATGATATTATCCTTTTCGTTTGAAAGCAGAGGCTTACCCGTCTCTCACCTTGCGCGGTTCATACTGCCGGGTTCATGAGTGTTTTCTCAGGAAACAGTTTTTAATGAGCGACGGGTCAGCTGCCCGCCGCTCATTTTATTAGGAGGTGCATGGACATCGCAACGGAACTGATGATCAACGATGAAATTCGCGACAGAGAAGTTCGCCTGATTGACGAAAACGGTGAACAGCTCGGCGTCATGAGCACACAGCAGGCGCTTCAGCTTGCGGAAGAACGGGGCTATGATCTGGCCAAGATCCAGCCGTCTGCCGTTCCGCCGGTATGCAAACTGCTGGATTATGACAAATACCGCTATGAACAGGCCAAGCGGGAACGCGAGAACCGCAAAAATCAGCGAGTTGTCGATATCAAGGAAGTACAGCTGTCTGCCACCATCGAAGAAAACGATGTCAATACCAAGGCGAAGATGGCAATACGCTTCCTGGAGAACGGTGACAAAGTCAAGGTTTCCATTCGCTTCCGCGGCCGTCAGATCACCCACAGCGAAATCGGCCTGAAAGTCATGCAGGATTTTGCTGAAAGGTGCAAAGACGTCAGCATGGTGGAACGCCGCCCGCTGCTGGATGGCCGCAACATGATCATGATCCTGGCTCCCAAAGCCGTAAAGGCTTCCTTTGCCGAAAGAAAGGCAAAGAGGGAGAATGCCGCCTCGCAAGAGACGAAGGAGTAAACCGCATTGGAAGGAGGACTAAACCATGCCTAAACAAAAATCCCATCGCGGAGCTGCAAAACGCTTTTCCTTTACCAAATCCGGTATCGTAAGGCATAAGCAGATGAACGCCAACCATCAGGTGCGTCTGAAGACCACCAAACGCACCCGTCACCTGCGCAACGCCGGTGTTGTGGACAACGCCGCGGAAGCACGCACAATTCATAAGTTACTGCCTTACAAATAAGCCAATTCACCGGCAAGGAGGAAAACAAACATGGCACGCATCAAGAGGGCTGTGAATGCCCATAAGAGTCGCCGCAAGGTAATGAAGCTGGCGAAAGGCTACTGGGGAGCGAAATCCAAACAGTACCGCGCCGCAAAAGAACAGGTTGCCCGCAGCCTGCGTTATGCTTTCATCGGACGTAAACTCCGCAAGCGCGATTTCCGCCGCCTGTGGATCACCCGTATCAACGCTGCATGCCGCCTGAACGGCCTGAGCTATTCCAAGTTCATCGCGGGTCTGAAGAAGCAGAACATCGAAGTCAACCGCAAGATGCTGGCTGACCTGGCTGTCAATGACGCCGCCGGTTTTGCCAAGCTCGTTGATATTGCCAAGAAATAAGAAATCGTTTTTCAAAGCGCCTGCGGGCGCTTTTTTCTTATTATTTTAATGTGCCGTTAACAGACGGATCTGTCGAATCGATACCGGTGTAGCATTCCGGGAAAAGACCGGCTGTACTGCGCTTTTCACCGGCCGCTTCAAGATGGGACAGGTCTCCTAGTTTGGTCACACGGAAGGAAACTTCTCCCCTGATTCTTTCCTCCGTGACGATTTCGGTAATTGACGAAGGCAAACAAAGGAAATGCTCCCAGAGTACCATGGGCGAAACATCAATCAGATAGCCAAGAACAGCCATGCTGATACCGAAATGACAAAAGAGGGCAATTGAATAATCCTGATTATGATCGGAAAGCCAGACGGATCCGTCCTTACGGAATCCGTACCGTGCCATCAGTTTGTCCACACCGTCCGTGGTCTTTTTCCAGAACTCATGAACGTCGCCGCCGCTGAAAGCCGGCGACTGACTCCATGTACTGATGTCATATATGCCGGGGAACCCGACCCATATACGAGGCTTGACATCCCATGCAACAATACGGCGCTTACCGGTTTCCGGATCCGGATAGGAACCGCGGAATTCCTGCAGCCAGGGAAGAACCTCAGCTGTCCGGTTCAGCTTTTTCAGTGTGTAATCCGCCGTATCTTTCGCACGCCCGAGGGGTGAGACATAGAAATCACGAATATCGTAAACAGCCAGCCGGCGGCTCAGCAAATCAGCTTCAGCCCGGCCTTTCGGGGTTAGTGAATCCACAGTGTAATCAGGTTCCGCGTGACGGATCAGAAGAATTCTCATCTGACAGCATCCTTTCATCCGGTAATCCGTATAAGATGATTGTATCTGTTCATGCCTGTAAATTCAAGCTTGACAAGGAATCCCGGCTGATTTAATATGTAGAAAAGTACGTACAACCGGAGGACTTCAATGAAAACAGGAGCCTGCATCACCGGCAAATACACGAACTACCTCGCGGAGATCGGGATTGATGATCAGGAAGCGCAGAAACGGGTAGAACAGGCTTTCGACACCATTTTTTTCGAGCCGGAAGAAAACTTCTGCCACCACACAGACGAAGACGCCTGGTGCATGGTTGACACTGGGAATAATGATGCACGCACTGAAGGCATGAGTTATGGCATGATGATGTGTGTACAGATGAACAGGCAGGATATTTTCAATAAGTTATGGATTTTTTCAGAACGTTATATGCTGCTGAAAGACGGCCCGAATGCCGGTTATTTCGCCTGGTCTGTCCGGCTTGACGGCAGGCATAATGCCGAAGGCCCGGCGCCTGACGGGGAAGAGTATTTTGCCATGGCTCTGTTGATGGCTTCCGCCAGGTGGGGCGATGGTGAGGGAAGTTTCAACTATTCCGCCAGGGCAAGGGAGATCCTGCGGCACGCGGTCCATCAGCATGAGCTGGTTCCGGACGGAGAACCCATGTGGGAACCGGAAAATGCTTATATCCGTTTTGTCCCTTCCATGAAAATTTCAGATCCCAGCTACCACCTGCCGCATTTCTATGAACTGTTCGCGCTGAAGGCGGATGAGGCAGACCGGCCTTTCTGGAAGAAGGCGGCTGAGGAAAGCCGTAAATACATCGCCCTTTCCGCTGATCCGTCAACCGGTTTGTCTCCTGAGTACTCGGATTATGAAGGGAAAACCGTACTGCTGTTCGGGAAACCCTGGGTTTACTATTCCGACGCATACAGGGTTGTTGAGAATATTGCGCTGGATCATGTCTGGTTCGGATCGGATCCCTCCCTTGACATTATCTGCACCCGTATTCAGGATTTTTTCGCAAAGCAGGATATGGACAACCTGATGGCTTACGAGCTGGACGGAACGCCTCAAAGTGAGCCCGCAATGCATCCGACAGCCATTAAAGCGGTGCTGGGAGCGTCTTCCATTGCAAGCAAAAGCCCTGAACGAATCCGCTTTCTGCGGCAGTTCGCAGATTTACCGATGAGAAAAGGCGCCAGGCGCTACTATGATAACTGTCTCTATTTCTTCTGCCTGCTTATGCTGACAGGACACTATCAAATCTATATCTGAGGAGGATGCCAAATGATCTATTACGTCAGTGCAAACGCCCCGAAAGAAGGGAACGGCCTGAAGGAAACCCCTTTCCGGTATATCAATGACGCTGCGAAAATCGCCCTTCCGGGTGATGAAGTCATTGTGGCACCGGGCGTATACAGAGAGTACGTCAATCCGGTGCATGCCGGTGAGGAAGATGCAAGAATCACCTATCGAAGTGAAAAACCATTGGGTGCCGTTATAACAGGTGCGGAACTGATCGGAAACTGGACTAAGGTGAAAGGCGATGTCTGGACCGCCCGTGTAAACAACAGTATTTTCGGCAAATACAACCCTTATATTGAAAAGGTTGAAGGCGACTGGTATTTTTCTCCCGTTGTCAGGCATACCGGTTCTGTCTACCTGAATGACCTGGCAATGTATGAGTGCTCCTCCCTGAAGGAATGCCAGTCCGGCAAGCCGGATCCGCACGCATGGAACCAGGATGAGGCAAAATACCTCTGGTATACGGAACAGGACGGGAATGAGACAGTTCTGTATGCCAATTTCCACGGAAAGGATCCGAACAGGGAAAAAGTGGAAATCAGCGTCAGGCGTAACTGCTTTATGCCGGATCAGACCGGCATAGGGTATATTACGGTCAGCGGATTTACCATTACAAAAGCCGCAACGACCTGGGCACCGCCGGCTGCTTATCAGGACGGAATGATCGGTCCGCACTGGTCCAGGGGATGGATCATTGAGGACTGCGAAATCAGCAACAGCCGCTGCTGCGGTATATCCCTGGGCAAATACCTGGATCCGGAAAACGATATGTATTTCTTCCGCAGGAAAGTGAAAAGCCCGACACAGATGGAACGGGATGCTGTCTGCCGCGGCCAGTATCACGGCTGGCTGAAGGAAAAAGTCGGCAGCCATATTATCCGCCGCTGCAATGTTCATCATTGTGAACAGACAGGTATTGTCGGCCGGATGGGCGCAGTGTTTTCGATCATTGAAGACTGTCATATCCACCATATCTGCAACAGCCAGCAGCTTGGCGGCGCGGAAACGGCCGGTATCAAGCTCCATGCGGGCATCGACGTCACAATCCGCCGGAATCATATTCACAACTGCATCATGGGCGTATGGCTCGACTGGGAAGCGCAGGGAGCGAGGATCAGCCAGAACCTGATGCACGACAATTACCGGCCGGACGGCCTGGAACAGGCCAGGGGCGCCATGTTCTCCACGGATATTTTCATCGAAGTGGGACATGGCCCGACGCTGATCGACAATAATATCCTGATGAGCCCGGTGAGCATTACCATTCCGTCTGAAGGCATCGCCTGCGTACACAATCTGATTCTGGGAGGCTTCAGCCTGATTAACAGCGGTGTGGACAGTGTTGTGAACGGCCAGCGTGAACCCCGTTACACACCATATCATATCCGCCACAGGACAGAAGTTGCCGGATTTATGACAATCCTTCACGGGGACGACAGGATCTACAACAATCTGTTTATCCAGGCCTATCCTGTCAAAGACAAGACGAAAAAACCCACGGATGCGGATCATCCTTTTGTCGGAACCGCTCCGTTTGATATTTTCCCGACCTATGATGAATGGGTTGCGCCTTTCCTGCCGGGCGATAACCCGGATATGGGCGGCCTCGCGAAGGCGCACTTCGGACATCTGCCTGTCTGGGTGGACGGAAATGCCTACTTTGGCGGAGCGACAGTCTGCAAACATGAGCAGCACAAGCTGAGCGACAAGCGCAGCAAAGTGACCATTGAACTGATTGAAAAAGACGGGAAATACAGCCTGAAGACAAATGTATTCAGCAAGCTGAAGGATTTCAGGGACGGGATTATCTGTACGGAAACACTGGGAAAGGCTTTTGAGCCGGAACAGCGGTTTGAGAATCCGGACGGGACGGACATCGT
>Ga0310696_10002742_pt1 | contig 22808 bp, 20 predicted proteins | sample AusTroGonzalo_MG_4_FD_203885 | JGI IMG/M metagenome (GOLD analysis project Ga0310696, IMG submission 203885) | Bovine rumen microbial communities from tropical cattle in Woodstock, Queensland, Australia - Gonzalo_02 (v2) (version 2) | ecosystem: Host-associated > Mammals > Digestive system >...
ACGCCCAGGAATCCGTTGGCAACGGCGCTGCCGGTATCGCCCGATGTGGCCACCAGCACATTGACCAGCTGTTTCTCCTCCTTGTTGAAGTATCCCAGCAGGCGGGCCATGAAGCGTGCGCCTACATCCTTGAATGCAAGTGTGGGACCGTGGAACAACTCCAGAGAGTATATATTGTCTTCTACCTTGACAACGGGAGTCTCAAAAGCCAGTGTATCATAGACAATGCGCTTAAGGTCATCGGCAGGAATGTCCTCACCAAAGAACGCCTTGGCTACCTCAAATGACATCTCCTGGAATGTCATCTTGTCTATGTTCTCAAAGAACTCCTTGTCCAGCTTGTTAAGGCGCTCAGGCATGTAGAGACCGCGGTCAGGAGCAAGTCCGCGAACCACTGCGTCACGCAGGGTCACGTCATCGGACTTATGGTTTGTGCTGTAGTATTTCATTTCAATGATAGGAATATCTTGGTGAATTCTGTGCCCTCAATGTTGCCGTAGCCGCCCTGCTTGCAACTCTCCTCGTCAAAGGCGGTGACGCCGTCAGCCTCCATTCCCGGGGCATAGATAAGGAACGGAATGGGGTCCGATGTGTGCGTGCGGTGTGCGCAAGGCGTGGGGTGGTCAGGCAGCACTGCAATGGCTACCGGCTCGTCCCATTTGGAGACCTCCTCATAGATGGGACCTATCAGGCGGCTGTCCAGATCCTCAACGGTGCGGTTCTTAAGGGTAAAGTTACCCTCGTGACCGGCCTCATCAGGGGCCTCAACGTGCACATATACAAAGTCATCGGTCTTAAGGGCATCGATGGCAGCCTGTGCCTTGCCCTCATAGTTGGTATCAAAAAGGCCTGTTGCGCCCTCCACGTCAATAACCTTCATACCAGCGTAGTGACCTATTCCCTTGATAAGGTCCACGGCCGATATCACCGAACTCTTGCGTACATTGGGATAGAGCTCACTGAGAGGCTGCATTGACGGACGGTAACCGGGTGACCAGGGCCAGATGCTGTTGGCGGGGTCCTTACCCTCTGCTACACGCTTAAGGTTGACAGGATGCTTGGACAGGATATCCTGTGAACGCAGTATGAGGTCGTTCAAAAGGTCAGCTGTAGGCTGGGCATCAGGGGTGGCAGCCTTGATCATAAGGTCGCGGAACGGCTGTCCCGGGACATCGTGAGGCGGAGTGCAGATAAGTTCCTTGCGGCCGCCGTCTATTACCAGCAGATGGCGGTACTGGATTCCGGTATGGAAATGCACTTTATCTGTGCCCAGTTCCTTGTCAAGAGCCTTGATAAGTTCATCGGCCTCAGGGGTGGTTATATGTCCGGCTGAGTGGTTCTTGATAATACCGTCCTGGATGCAGATGATGTTGCAGCGCATACCCATCTGTCCGGGTTTTATGTCAACGCCTATGTTGGCGGCCTCAAGCACGCCACGGCCCTCAAATGACTTGGTCACGTCATAGCCCATGACGGTCATGTTGGCCACCTCACTTCCGGGGTGGAAACCGTCGGGCACGGTTTTGAGCATGCCGGTGCGGCCTTTGCTGGCCAGCATGTCCATATAAGGTTTGCGGGCATTCTGGAGTATGGTCTTACCTCCAAACTCCTTGACTGGCCAGTCGGCCATACCATCGCCCAGTATGATAATGTACTTCATTTTGAAAAATCAGATATTAGCTATACTCATGATATCGGCAAATACACCTGCTGCGGTAACGGCGGCGCCTGCACCGTATCCCTGAATCATCATGGGATACTCCTTGTAGCGCTCCGTAGTGAGCAGTATTATGTTGTTGCTGCCCTGCAGATTGTAGAACGGGTGGTACTTGTCAACCTCGGCCAGTGATATGCTGGCCTTGCCGTTCTCAAGCTTGGCAACAAAACGCATGCGCTTGCCCTCCTTCTCCACACGTGCACGGCGCTGCTCAAACTCAGCATCCAGTCCGGGTAGTTTCTTCCAGAACTCATCAATGGTGCCGTCAAAGAGTTCCTGCGGTATGAAGAGTGAGCTCTCCACATCCTTCTGCTCAATGGCGTAACCGCTCTCGCGGGCCAGGATGACCAGCTTACGCAGCACGTCCTTGCCGCACAGGTCAATACGCGGATCAGGCTCGCTGTAGCCCTTCTCCTTGGCCAGGCGGATGGTCTCGCTAAGCGGGCAGTCAGCACTCAGGGTGCTGAATATAAAGTTCAGCGTTCCGCTCACTACAGCCTCAATCTTGAGGATATGGTCACCGCTGTTGATCAGGTCATTGATGGTGTTGATGATAGGCAGTCCTGCACCTACGTTGGTCTCAAACAGGAACTTGACGCCACGGCGGCGGGCAGTCTGCTTAAGAGCCAGGTAATTCTCATACTCAGATGATGCGGCAATCTTATTGGCTGCCACAACCGATATGTTATGATCCAGGAAATCCTTGTAGAGTCCGGCCACATCGGCACTGGCGGTGCAATCCACAAACACAGAGTTGAATATGTTCATGCCTATAACCTCGTCATGCAGCTTCTGTATGTTGCTTGCGGGAGCCTTGTCCAGCTGCTCGCGGTAGTTATCCAGGCTGATGCCCTCACGGCAGAACAGAGCCTTGCTGCCACGTGCTATGCCTACCACGTTCAGCTTGAGGCCGCGCTCCTGCATCAGTTTCTCGCGCTGGCCGCGTATCTGCTCCAGCAGGCTGTTACCAACAGTACCCACACCGCATATGAACAGGTTGAGCACCTGATACTCGGACAGGAAGAATGAGTCATGGATTACGTTCAGTGACTTGCGCAGCGAGCTCTTCTGAACCACAAATGATATGTTGGTCTCGGATGCTCCCTGGGCGCAGGCAATAACGTTGATACCGTTGCGGCCCAGAACGCTGAACAGCTTACCGGCAATACCGGGACTGCGTTTCATGTTCTCGCCCACAATGGCTATGGTAGCCAGATCCATCTCGGCCGATATGGGGAATATGGCACCCAGAGCTATCTCCTTGCTGAACTCCCGGTTCAACAGGTCACATGCCGGTGCGGCATCCTCATTACGCACACCGATTGATGTACTGTTCTCGGACGATGCCTGTGATACCAGGAACACGCTGATGCCGTTCTCGGCCAGGGTCTTGAATATGCGGTAGTTCACGCCAATGACACCCACCATACCAAGTCCGCGCATGGTTATGAGTGCGGTATCGCTTATGCTTGATATACCCTTGATGGCCTTTGTTCCGGCGGGGAGTTCGTTCACGATCTCGGTGCCGCGGGCCGTGGGGTTGAAGGTGTTCTTGATCAGTATGGGTATGTTCTTCTGGCAAACCGGATAGATGGTGGGCGGATAGACCACCTTGGCTCCAAAGTTGCACAACTCCATAGCCTCAACGTAGCTCAACTCCTCAATGGTGTAGGCGGTTGAGATCACGCGGGGATCGGCCGTCATGAATCCATCTACATCGGTCCATATCTCAAGTACGCTGGCATCAAGTGCAGCGGCCAGAAGTGATGCGGTATAATCGGAACCGCCTCGGCCCAGGTTGGTTATCTCACCCGTCTGGGCATCGGACGATATGAATCCGGGGGCAAGGGCCTTACGGGGCATATCCTTGAATGTCTCGCGGATAAGACGGTAGGTAAGGTCGCTGTCTATGGTGTGTGTTGTAGTCTTGTGCTCGGTCTTAATGAACTGGCGGGAGTCATACAACTTGATGTCATCAATGAGCTGAGCCACTATCTGCGATGACAGACGCTCGCCGTAGCTCACAATGATATCCATGGTCTTCTCTGACAGGTCATGCAACAGGAACAGCCCCTGCATGATCTCCTTGAGTTCGCCAAACAGGGTGCGTACGCCGTCAAGCGCCTTTTTCTGGCGCTCGGGCAGTATCACGTCACTGATCATCTGCTCGTGACGTGTAAGCATGGCCTCAGTCTCCTTCTCATACTGACGGTCACCGCTTGATGCCATACGGGCTGTGGCAATAAGCTTGTCGGTGATTCCGCCCAGGGCCGAAACCACTACTATCACATCATCCTGCTGTGACTCAACAATCTCCTTAAGGTTGGTGATACTCTCCTTTGATCCTACGGACGAGCCACCGAATTTCAGTACCTTCACAGTAAAAACTATTTTTCCGACTGCAAAAGTACTCCTTTTTCGGCAATTATTTTAATAATTGAACTTGAATTCGTCCAGATAAAGGGTTGAACCGTCGCCGCCGGTAAAATAGTCTCCCAGCTCACTCGATGAGCCCACAATTATGACACGTGTGGGAGTCCTGTCATTACGGTAGTCTATGTTGATGGTAAACTTCTCGTAATCATCCATATAGCTGTTGTAGGACACTATCCCGTAGCCTATTATGGCCGGATCGTTGTCCACATCAAGGAACATGGACTGGGCAGGATCAATAGTTACCTGTTGGTCCCAGTCGCCCAAAACCACGTATATAACGCCGGTATCCATCTGCCCCTGGCGGCTCTCATAGGGCGATTTGACATGGTTTATTGCAACAGGCTGATAGCAGGCATAGCCCTCAAGTGACTTGGGTCTGAGAGTAAACGGCGCACCCCATTTGAGCGATGCGTTCCCCTTCATTATATTGATCTTGTCCATCTGGCCTGTAAACAGTGTGCCTGCTGCAAACTTCTTTACTACCACAGCATTAATGTACTTGGATTGTATCTTTGCCGCACATTTGCCGCTGCCCTGCACAGCCACCTTGGACCTCTCCGGCACACAGTTCTGATACCCCAGTATGGATGTAGCCTCATTGGCCGATCCCCACACAGCACGGTCCTGATCGCTGGCATTGGCCGCACAGCATACGTCAGTAGAGCCCTTCCTGCTCCAGTCATCAAAGCTCATGTTATAGATCTGACCCTCCTCAGTCTTAGACGGTACGGGTGCGGAAGGCTGCTCTTGGGGTTGGGGTTCCTGAGCCTTATACAGGTCATCCTGCCACTCGGAGCAGGAGAGCAGGATTAAGAAAAATGCCAACAGGTAAAATTTCTTCATGGCTCAGAAATGATACATTATGCCCATCTTTATGCCTGTCAGGGCAGGCTTGAAACGCACAAAGCCGTGGTTAAGGGATGCATCTGCCCTATCTGTGGAGCTCTCGTCATTCCATGCGTAACCACCCTCAAACAGCGGCATTGAAACCTCAAATGATATCCTATCGGTTGCAAAGAGGCTTATGCCGGGATAAAGTCCCAGCGCCACGCTTCCCAGATTTGTATATGCACCCTCCTTGCCGTTGGTGGTGCGGTTGTAATTCTTGGCGTATCCCGTCTGCCCAGTAAGACGTCCCTCAACAAACATTGCTGCCACCTTGCCACCAAAGATGGGCAGATACCGGCGGCATGTGGCTGATCCCTTGAGTGCCCCGCGCATAATATGACGGTCACGGGTCTCATTACCCAGAAACTCAGTTGAATCTATATCCAGCCTGGCATCAGAGTAACCCACAGACAAGCCAACCGACATATTGTCCTTAACAAACCACGCTCCGTCAGCAGACACGTCAAAAATATTTACAGAACCCTTCAGTCCGGATACAATTCCCAGCAGGTTCACACCCTCACTGCCCTCTGTATTCCACGAGTTCCAGCCCATGGACAGCCCCACGGAACGTGTCCCCTTTTCTATATACACAGCGTCCATATTGGCCAGACCGCGTTTTTGTGCGCTCAGGCACACGGGCACAACCAAAAGAACCAAGGCCAGAATCCCTCCATTTTTATTCATCATAGTCCTGTTTTATGTCAATATCAGCCAAATAACTGTTTAAACGCCTCCTCAACCTTATTGACGGGCACGAGTTCTATACCCGCTTTCTTGGCGTTGAGGCCGTGCATATTTGCAGCCGGAATGATTATGCGTTCAAATCCCAGTTTACCGGCCTCGGCAATGCGCTGTTCAATGCGGCTTACGGGGCGGATTTCACCTGAGAGGCCCACCTCTCCGGTCATGCAGACGGTGCGGTCAATTGCCATGTCAAGGCTGCTGGACAGGATTGCGCTGATTACGGCCAAATCTATTGCAGGATCGCTCACCTTGAGGCCGCCTGCAATGTTCAGGAACACATCCTTCTGACCCAACTTAAAGCCCACACGCTTTTCAAGAACAGCCAGCAGCATATTCATGCGTCTTACGTCAAAACCTATGGCACTGCGCTGCGGGGTTCCATAGACTGCGGTACTTGCCAGCGCCTGAACCTCAATCAGGAACGGACGCACGCCCTCAATGGTGCAGGCAATGGATACGCCGCTCATACCCTGATGGCTATCGGTTAGCAGCAGTTCGCTGGGGTTGCTCACCTGCCTGAGGCCGTTCTCACGCATCTCATAGATACCAAGTTCCGATGTACTTCCAAACCTGTTCTTGATGGGACGCAGGATACGGTACAGGTAGTGCTGGTCACCCTCAAACTGCAGCACTGCATCAACTATATGCTCCAGAATCTTAGGTCCGGCAATTGTACCGTCCTTTGTGATATGACCTATCAGCAGAACCGGCGTACCGCTTTCCTTTGCAAACTTGAGCAGCGAGGCAGCACACTCACGTACCTGCGTAAGGCTTCCGGCCGATGACTCAACGTATTCGCTGCTTATGGTCTGGATGGAGTCAATCACCACGATTGTGGGTTTGGTCTCCTTTATCTGGGTGTAGATATTCTCAAGCGATGTCTCGCACAGCACCATCAGGCCGTTGCTCTTGCTCTGAGCATTCTGTACCAGACGGTCGGCACGCATCTTGATCTGGCGAGCGCTCTCCTCACCTGATACGTAGAGCACTTTCTGTCCTTGCAGTTGCATCACGGTCTGCAAGATAAGGGTGGATTTACCTATTCCCGGCTCACCACCCAGCAGTACGATGGACCCCGGCACAAGGCCGCCTCCAAGCACGCGGTTAAGTTCCGCATCACGCATATCTATGCGGGGCTCCTCGGTGGTCTCAATGGTATCAAGAGTCTCCGGCTGCGGAGTACCCTCCTTGAGGCCCGATGCGCTCTTGCGCAGAGATATTGTTGCGGACGGTTTTTCAGCCCTGATGGTCTTCTCAACCATAGTGTTCCACATGCCGCAAGACGGGCATTTGCCGCTCCACTTGGGAGAGTCAAAGCCGCACTCGGTGCACACAAAAACGGTCCTGTCTTTTATCGCCACCATACGCTATGCCTTCTCTAATTTAGACCATTGGTATATGCCCCTAAAAGCGTTAATCAAATAAAACAGTTGCAGTACGAGCTGTATGGACGCATATGAAACACCGGCTTTCCATTTTATGATCCATAGGGCAACCATAATAAAATCGTACAATAGCCACAAAAACCACTGTTCAATAAAAGCAAAAACAAGAACGAATTGAGTGACTACTATTACGGCTACTGCAACAGCATCTATCCAAGGATCTGTCTCCTTATTTTTTAAAATGAAATACAATATTGTAGCAATTATCAACGTAGATAACACCATTAGAATTCTCTGTTTCCAAGTCATCCAACGTGTTTTAATAACCGCAGAATCATCCGACAAGCGACGCCTATTCCATTTAAACCATCCTACAATCTGCATTGGGGCATTGTATAACAAATAATATACTGCCATTCCCATTAACCCCGAACCAAACATGATGTAGCCAAGAATAAGTGAGCCAACAAGTCCAAACGGAAAATTTAGCATATCACCTTTGGCTCCAAATATCACACAAAGGATACTACAAGTTCCAGCTATAAAACTGAGCGTGCTAAATTCTCCATTAAGAATACTGACTACCAGACTAGTACCCACAAAGCCCAGTATCAAGAACCAATCCCACCAGGTAAACCTTGGTATTTCTATCTTTTTACTCATCTCGTTTCTTTTTCACGCGAAGATAACAAAAAAGTACTATTGGGGACTTGCCCCGTTTTTTTATTTATCTTTGGACGGAAATTGAAGAAAAGATGCCGATGCATGAAAACAAGAGCGTCACTATTGATGTTGATGCTATCCTGAAGGCAAAGTTAGGTGACCGGAAGGTTCCCAAACCGATTAAAAACCTTATCAAAAAAATCCTCCATCAGGATGATTTCAATGCATATTTCTGCAAAGGAGATGTGGGATATGAATTTGTGGAGGGTTTTATCAGATATATTGACGTTCAGATTGACGTGACAGGCCAGGAGAACATTCCGCCTCAAGGCCGCTTCACTTTTGTTTCCAACCATCCGCTGGGTATGCTTGATGCCGGCTTTGAAACAGCCTGGCTGGCCCGCAGGTATAATGAGAACGTGGCGGTTCCGGCCAATGATTTCATGATGTCCATCAAACAGGTGCAAGCCTATCTGGTGCCTGTCAATAAAGTGGGTGCCCAGGACCGCGGTCTTGGTGAGGCACTCAATGATGCTTTCCGGAGTAACAAACAGATACTGTTCTTTCCGGCCGGACTCTGTTCGCGTGAGATAAACGGTACGGTTACCGATATACCCTGGAAGAAAACGTTCCTTACCAAAAGCAGGGAAACGGGGCGCGATATCATCCCCATCTGGTTTTCAGGGCAGAACTCAAAAAGGTTCTACCGCATCTCAAACTGGTGCAAACGCCTGAACATGAAAACCAACATCGCCATGTACACGCTTCCGGATGAACTTTTCCGCTCTCGGGGCAAACGCTATAAAATGATAATCGGCAAGCCCATCCCCCACAGCATGTTTACCCCCGATAAGACTGACTCGCAATGGATTACGTATGTACGCGAGCAGGTATATTCTTTAAAGCAGGATTGATATGGAGCCTATAATTGAGGAGATAGACAAATCACTTCTTGCCGAGGAACTTAAAGGACAGGTCTGTCTCTCTGAACTATCCCGTGGCAACATGCAGTTATATGTAGTGGAGGGGTACAAGGCTCCCGCTGTCATGAGAGAGATAGGACGCAGGCGTGAGATTGCATTCCGCTCTGCAGGTGGCGGAACAGGTTTGGGTTGTGATGTGGACCGGTTTGATCTGGACCCTGCATTGGGCTTTCATCAGCTTATCTGCTGGGACAGTGAGAACCGTGAGCTGATGGGCGGCTACCGTTTTATGTTTGGAAAAGACTGCCGCCTGGATCCGGAGGGGCAGCCGGATATGCCGTCCGCTCATCTGTTCCGTTTCTCGGATCTGTTTATCCGGGAACATCTGCACAAGATAGTGGAACTGAGCCGTTCATTTGTATCGGAAGTCCACATGAGAGGCAGTGATACGGTACGTCGCAACATCTTTACGCTTGAAATGCTGTTTCACGGCTTGGCGGTGTTGTGCACGCAGAATAAGATAAGATGTTTTTTTGGAAAGGTTACCTTCTATCCGTCATATCCCAAAGAGGCATTCGGACTCCTGGAGGCCTTTTTTACCAAGCACTGTCCGGATCCAGACTCATGGGTTGTTCCACATAATCCATACGTTGTGCCTGTCCCGGGTTATACTGCCGATATTCTGGTAAATGACAGTTACGAGGTTGATCTGAGAGCACTGACAAAGACATTACATGACAAGGGTTTCCATATGCCTCCCATCCTTAAATCATACTTGAGAATGTTCAGCGGCTTCAGGGTGTTCGGCACCGCCGTCAATGATATTTTCGGGAATGTGATGGAGATGGGCATGTACTGTCATATCAAGGATTTAGTGGCTGAACGTTTTACTCCGTATCTTGAAAACCAAAGGATCTGAATTGTATCATTTTGCCATTAATATCCTGAAACGTCTCAGGGCATCGCTCTCATCTGATGATGCCTGCTCCTCTTTTACCCGCCTGTACTCATCGCGAGCCTTGACAAGCTGCTGCTGATATTCATCCGTACATACTACATTGGCAAACATGGCCGATGCCAGAAGCAATGAGGCATCAGTATCGCTTTTCCAGTGATGACCGCAGACCACACGGTTAAGGGCATAATACTGGGCACGAAGCATTATCTCCGATGTATATTCCGGGGCAACGGTACAGAGCGCCAAAGCAAACGCATAACCGCGTGTGGAATGGCCCGACGGGTAACTGAATGATTCAGCCTTCTCAGCATCGGCATCGGGATTCAATGACGGTTCATCAAAAGCAACGAACGGACGCGTACGCTGATACTCATTCTTGACAGCCGTATTGGCCGTGTTGGCATCGCTGGCGGCGCGCTCACACAGCCTGATAATCTCCGGGGTGGTTCTGCGGCTCAGGCTGATCCCAATGATACCCTCGCCGAATACCCTGTACAGTGAAGCGCTTTCATCGGACAAAGCCTGCTCACTGAGTTCCGCATTTGCACGCTTATCAACTCCCCACTGATAGTAGTAAACATCATTTGCATATGCTCCATCGGTTGATGACGGAGGCGGCAGAATGAAAGCATAATCCTTGGGACGAGTCTCATCGGTAAGATATCCTGCAGGCAAGAACTGCCCCCAACTGCTTACTGAAACCAAGACAGCAACCGCTGTCAGAAAAAACCTATTCATACTCTGCGTCATAATTTTAGTACAATTGGGGACAGTCTTTTAGTCGCTTCGCTTTGTAAAAGCGTCCCTTCGGGCCGAGCGCCCCAATTGTATCATTTTCCTTCCTTTGACCAAGTGACAGCACGGTTTATAAAGTCTAAGAACGGTTTTGTGGTTTTGAAAATGGCAGCTACACGCTCTGCCAGATTGGGCTCAAGAATGAACTTTTCATCAGGGGTGAAAGCCATGCAGAAACGTTTGAGACGGTAGAAATCCGAGTCCGGCGTATCGGCAGGGAATCCCGCTGGCACTTTCTTGAGAGCGCCCTCATAGTCCAACTCAAAGCGCGGATCAGCCTGTGCCAGGATATTGCGGAATCCGCCGTCACTCATCTCAATATCCTCACGCAGAATAGCCAGCACCTTGGGGTCACACCAGTAATCACCGGCAGCAAGCATATGCGTACCCTCCCAACTATCCTTGGCCGATGCGCTCACCTGAAAATAATATCCGCTGTAAGAAGATTTCTTTCCGCCCTGGCAGATATACACGCCCATATGCGTCTTGTACGGGGATTTATCGGCCGAAAACCTTACGTCGCGGTATATGCGATAAGTGATGTCGCTCAGTTTCAAATCACCGATGGCCGGATCAAACTTGCGGATTTCAGCAAGCAGTTCCAAAGCAAAAGCATCAAACCGCTCCTTTGCCCGCTTATACTCATCCTTATGCGCCAAGAACCACTCCCGTTCATTATTGGCGCTCAGTTCCCTCAAAAATGCCAGTATCTCTTTCATAGTTCTACAAAAATAGGCAAAAACTTAGTACTTTCGCGCTTGAAATGATCAAGGAATTACAACTCAGGGTAGAGCCGCAGTTTGCGTATAACGAGCAGGTGCTCAAGGAGACGGTTTCACGGCAGTGCGGGCTTGATGTACGCACCATTACGGCTGTACGTACACTCAAGAAGAGCATTGACGCGCGCCAGCGCACAATATTTGTGAACCTTACCCTGAGAGTATTCATAAATGAGCAACCGCCCAAAGATGAGTTTACCCGCATAGAATATAAACCCGTTGACGGCAAGCCCACTGTCGTTGTGGTTGGAGCCGGCCCCGGCGGTCTGTTTGCAGCCCTGCACCTTATTGAGCTTGGTCTGCGCCCCATAGTGCTGGAACGCGGCAAGAACGTTCATGACCGCAAGGTCGATATTGCCGCCATAAGCCGCACCCATAAGATTGACCCTGAATCAAACTACAGCTTTGGCGAGGGCGGTGCCGGTGCATACTCTGACGGCAAGCTTTATACCCGAAGCAAGAAACGCGGCAGCACAGACCGCATACTGAACATATTCTGCCAGCACGGCGCAAGCCCCACAATCCTGTCCGATGCCCACCCCCACATAGGTACAGACCGACTGCCACGCGTGATTGAAAACATCCGCAACACCATAATCAACTGCGGCGGCGAGGTCCATTTTGAGACACTCATGACCAGTTTCATCATGCAGGGCAATAAGGTAATAGGTGTAGAGGCAGAGCACGCAGGAATAAAGCAGCAATTCATGGGCCCGGTGATTCTTGCCACAGGTCACAGTGCCCGCGATGTCTATCGTTATTTTGCCCAGTCCGGATTCAACATTGAAGCAAAAGCGCTTGCCGTAGGATGTCGTCTTGAGCACCCCTCACAACTTATTGACAGCATACAATACCATAACCGCGCAGGCCGAGGCAAATATCTGCCCGCTGCCGAGTACAGCTTTGTAACTCAGGTAAATGGTCGTGGCGTGTATAGTTTCTGCATGTGCCCCGGCGGATTCGTGGTTCCGGCTGCATCGGGCCCGCAGCAGATTGTGGTGAACGGAATGTCGCCATCCAACCGAGGCTCCCGCTGGAGCAATTCCGGAATGGTGGTTGAGACCCACGTTGAGGATATTGCGCAGAATGACGCCGACCTGAAAGATCCGCTCGTTATGATGCGTTTCCAAGAACAACTTGAGCGCGACTGCTGGCAGGCCGGCAACATGCGTCAGACCGCACCCGCCCAGCGAATGAGCGACTTTGTAAATGGTCGGCTCAGTTATGACCTGCCCGAATCATCCTACTCACCCGGTCTGATCTCATCCCCACTCCATTTCTGGATGCCCAAGTTCGTTACGGAGCGCCTTAAACAAGGATTCCTGCAGTTCGGAAAGAGCTCTCACGGTTTTCTTACCAACGATGCCGTAATGATTGCAGTCGAGACCCGCACATCATCACCCGTACGCATAGTCCGTGATAACGAAACGCTCCAGCACATCGGTCTGGAAGGTCTCTTCCCTTGCGGTGAGGGAGCCGGTTACGCCGGCGGTATAGTCTCATCGGCCATAGACGGAGAACGCTGCGCAGATTCCGCCTCCAACTATCTGACAAGCATACTTTAATTAATTCTTATGAGACAAATCCGGTTTGCATGCCGCATAGTATATGCAGGCATTTTAAGTTTAGTCCTTCTTTCCACGTTCATTACATCGTGTAATAAACCTAAGTCCAAATTCAACGTAAAGACACGTGAATTGAGTTTCAGAAACAAGACAAAAGATGTTATAAACGGAAAAGCCATTCTGGATGTACCCGGCGTAAGTGACATAATTTTCATAGACTCGCTCTTTCTGTTCGCCACGAAAGATCCTGCCGGCCAGCTTAAGGTTTACAGCGCCAACACATGCAGGCTGCTTGGCTCTTTTTGTATGGAGGGCCGTGCAAGAAATGAGTTCCTAAGGGGCAGACTGCTCACAAAACAGGTATATCATAATGGGGAAGGCCACGTGATCCTTCCTTTTTCCGATGCTCCCTATATAGTAAAAGAGGTCGATGTAACGGAGTCTCTCCTGCAAGGGCATACAGTAGTCCTTAGTGTTATGGATAATGAAGGCTACACCATCTTTTTGGACAATGACATAAACAAAAAGTTCGTGTTTATCAGCAACAAGTTTGAATATGATGATGAAAAGAATGACGTTCCCAGCATATATGCTTTAAAAGACACCTTAGGTAATGCCAGGACTTTTAAGATATTCAATTCAATGGTTGACAATATATCGGAAAAGCATTTTACTACGCCTTACAAAGGATCGATATATAAGCATCCGGACAGGAATCTGGTGGTACAGACATTTTCATACATGGAGTACCTGATGTTCTTTGACTTTGACAAGGATACGATATTTGCCATACATGAAAAAAGTGCATTGTCGTTTGATGGGGTTTATGATAATAGCGTTCACCGTGACAAAGATTTGGCTTTCACCGATGCTTCAGAAACCGATAATTACCTGCTGGTGCTGTATTGGCGCGGTGATTACTATCTTAATGTTCCCAACAGGGAAGGCCCCAATGAGCTCCTGGTATTTGATTGGGATGGGAACTACATCAACGGATTCAAGATGGACAGGCAGATACTACGCATTGAATATGATGAGAAGCGCCATATCCTATATGCAATTGATGAAGGTGAAACGCTTTACAAATACAATATGACAGGTCTGATTCCCTGAGCACAAATGAACACAAATGGACCGCATCCCTGTGTCCTTTTTTGACACAGGGATGCGGTCCATTTGTGCTCTTTTAAGCAAACTTAAGGTTTTGAGGGTTGTTATTAAGGTTCAAATGAGCAATCTTTGTACTCAGTTAATGCTTAACCCTTTATCCTTGTTTATATGAAAAGAATTGCCCTTTGTTTGCCCCTGATCATCCCTGTTTGCGGATTGGTATTAACCCTGATGGCCGGATGCGGCCACAAGAACGCCGCCAATGTGATTCTCACGGTCCAGGAACCCGGCGATAAGGTATTTCCCATCAACGATTACTTTGAAGTAGATAAACAAGTGTACGTAAAAGCCCATGACAGCTATCTGTTATCGGACATAAACAGTGTTTACGCAACTGACAAGTTCATCTATACATTAGATGCCAGTCACAGACTATCCAAGATTGACGCCGCATCCGGAGAGATAGTAAAACAGTTCTGCCAGCTGGGAAGAGGCCCGCACGATTACATTTTCCCAATCGGCCTTACAGGTGACGATGAGCACTTGTATGTTCTGGACCTGATGGGCAAGGATATTCACATCTTTGACTTTGACCTGACGCACCAGCGCAAATTCAGCATAGCGCAACTGTCGGTAACATCGTCCATACATAAGACAAAAGACGGTTTTATATTCTTCAATTCAATTGAGAATGACAGTATCGGCAAGTTTGTAATAACCGATAATGAGGGTCGGATAACAAACACCTTCCTTAAACTCCAGCAGAATTTGCCGGAAACCGACGGGCCGATACTGATGACCATACACACGCAATCACTGTTTGTACCTGGTTCCGATGGAAACATCCTATGCTTTAATCCGGATGGAGGTGATGCGTACCTTTATGACGGCAAGGACCTGAACAGACTCTTCCATGTAAGTCAAAACAATACATTTACGGATATGCCCAACAATCCGGCACAGTACATAAAGCAGTTGTTCTATATAAACGGGAATTACGTTGTAAGCTACTCTTACAGCTTTGACGAGTCAGGCTATGCCTATTTTGACAAGAATTTGAATCTTATAGCTGATGGGGTGAGCGCCACTTCCCATGATGAGGCACCGTTCTCACCTGTATGCCAGAGCGGTGACCGTCTGATTACAGCCATCACTACCGATGACACCCCAAGCGCCGTACTCCCAGGCCTCTCCATCCAGGCTCAAATCATCTTTCACCGTACAAAATGAAAAAGCATTTGTTTCTCCTTGCGGCAATCCTTGCCGTCCTGTCGTGCAACAGCAGCAAATCACGTTTCTTGTTTGACGTGAAAGAGATAGACTTTGTAAATAAGTCCGATACTACCGTTAAAGGAACCCGGCTTGATGTGGAACTTCCACCGGGCGTAAACCAATTGGCCCTATGTGATTCATTCTTTATAGTGATGTTTCGGTATAGCGACCCTTTTATGAGCGTTTATTCCAAAAAATGGGACCTCCTGGGACGTTTCTGCTACAAAGGGAGGGCCAAGAATGAGTTTCTTGGTGTTCCCCGTATGATTTCAAGACAAACCCTTAAGGGTGATAACGGCAATACACTTATTCCGTTTATTGAGAGCCGCTACGGTATAGGAGCTGGTATAAAAGTGGTGGATTTGCAACAGTCGTTGCAGTCCCAGAAGACTGCCATGGTCATGGATAAGGATTTTTTACCCTATTATGTTGCTAAGTCTGGAAAAGTAGAGGGGGAGTATTTTTTGATGCCGAGATACTTTGATTTCATCTTTTTAAATGGTGATATCAACCAGACTTTCCGGAGCAACAGTATGGTAACGGATCATGGTGAGGTCCTTTATGGACAGGATTTTACTGTGATGGACGACAGTATACAACTGAAGTACTTCAAGATGCTTTCCCGCGATTATCCGGAAGACGGTGATTATGTAGTTTCCATACTGAATAAGCATCCAAGCCGGAATCTGATAATTGCACCTTTCATTAGTATGGATTATATCCTGTTCTTTGATCTGGATAATGACACCACCTTTGCAATCCATCAGAAAGGTTCACTTTCATTTGATGACGATCTTACGCCGATGGTTTATACTACAGAAAAGAATATCGACGGAACTGAAAGTATTATATCTACTGTTCCTGACCACTTTTGTGGATTTGCTGCCGCGGAGTCTTTCTTTATTGCAATGTATGCTGCAGGTGATTATACTATTAATCAGCCTGATCCTTTGAATGCGGCACCTGAACTGCTGTTCTTTGATTGGGATGGTAATTTCCTTAAATCAGTTATGATGGATGTCGGTGTAGGTGACATTGTATATGATGAAAAATCGCAGACGCTTTACGGTATAGACTATTCGAACGAGAGTATTCTCAGCTTTGACCTCTCATCAGTAGTGTCCGACATTGAAAAAACAGAATTATGAAAAAGAATGTACTACTCCTTGTGGCAATCCTCATGGTTACATCCTGCAAGAATGGTCAGAAATCAAGCCAAACATCAAATGGTGCAACAGCTGATACAATCGCCGTAGAGGCTGATGTATATCGAGGTCCCGTAACAATTCATCTTGATGATAAACTTGTTCCGCTCTATGATACCCTCCGCATGGGTGAAATGATAGAGTCCGTGCGTTACATTCCGCTGGAGAGCTCTGATAATGCTTTGATAGACGCAGCTATGGTCAGAAAATTGGAAGATATATACTGTGTTGTATGTGGTTTTCCCAACAGCATAATGAAACTGTTTGACGCTAAAGGTAATTACATCCGCGACGCCTTCCTTATTGGCCGGGCTCGCGATGAAGTTGCAATGCTTTCATCATATACAGTAAATGTTCCAGGTAGGGAAATCATCGCAAATTCTGTTCTTACTGAAAAGCTCATATTCTTCAATCTGGATAGTTTGAATTATAAGACAGTTTACAAGAATGATGTATCATTCCAGCGTCTTTATCCTCTTGGAAAAGGTCATTATGTTACCAGGCCAGATAATAACTCGGTAGTTTTAGGTGCAACAATAGAGGTAAAATATGATAGTCTGCCGCATCTTATTTTCTATGATTCGCTTTTCAATGCAACCGGTACTGTAGGTGAAGGCGCTCATCCATACAGGAATCTGGAGACAACGACATTTCCATATTTGAGTACAAGCATGTTAGAATCGGGCGACGGCGTTATTTACAGGTATGTCAACAGCGATACGGTATTTACTGTCGATGCGGACCAGCAGATGGTACCTGCCATAATTCTGGATATTCCCGATAAGCTTAAACCCACGATGAAACAGTCTGAGACAGATCCGCTCTCCCGCAAGGAACAAATGATATATGTGCAACATTTCCAATTGTCAAAGGATTACGTCTTCATAGATTATTATAACAAGGGAATGCTGCATTCCGGCATATGGAGCAGAGATACCGGACAACTGCTGTTCCTGAACGTCTTCCAGTATGGAATGAACCCCATTTTTATCTCCGATGAAGGCCATTCCGTCCAACTGAATGTACAGTACCTCAACCGTAGAGACAACGTAATAATCACTCCAGTAGCCGCCTCTTATCTGGCCGGAATAATGGAGGGCGTGAAAGATGATGACAACTCCGTAATAATGGAGATAACACTCCGGCCCGCATCCAGCCATCCAGTGCGCTGAATCTTTTAATTATCATATAACCCTGTTCTGACCGTTATGAGAAATAGAGTCTTTTTGTTTACACTGTCGGCAATAGTATCGCTCTTATGCATTCCCATAAATGCCCAGCATGCTTATGTTGACCTGGGCCTAAGTGTCAAATGGGCAACCTGTAACATCGGCGCCACCCAACCTTGGGAACGTGGTGAATTCTTCAGTTGGGGCGAGACAGAGAATAAGAGAATAAACAATTGGGATACGTACAAATACAGTGAAGGGGCACATGCCCTGACAAAATACTGCAGTAATCCTGATTATGCCTGGCATGGACTGGTTGACAGTGTCTCTGTCCTGGATCCGGAGGATGATGTCGCTCATATGAAATGGGGTGGAACATGGCGTATTCCTACTAAAGCGCAAATAGATGAACTCTTGGAAAGCTGTACTTGGGAATGGACCACATTGAATGAAGTCAATGGTTACAGGGTAACCGGCAAGAAACCCGGATATACAGACAGGTCCATTTTCCTTCCTGTTACGGGCGAATATAACGATGGTAAAGTGTTTGATTACCGTTTGCACGGTTACTATTGGTCAAGAAATTGCGGAACAGTTACATCTGAGACTGCATACACTCTTGAGGTATATACCAAAGGATCTTCGGCCGAGATTCAGTCACGTTGCAAGTCTCTTGCGGTCCGCCCTGTATGTGAATAATACAAATTGTTGATTATGAGAAGAATACTATCGCCGCTCCAATTATCGGCAGTCTTTTTATTACTGATAGTATCTTGTAAGCCTAAAGGGGCAAACAGTCAGCAGAACGTGAACCCTATCGGAGCTGCTCCTGTTGATAAGGAGCGTATGGTCCCAATATTGTCGTTTGATGATAAAGCACTTTTTGACACACTGTCTTATTCAAATATCATCCAATCGGTCAATTACATCCCCTTGGAAACCAGGCAAGAGGCTTTTATCGGCCGTAGGGTAACAGGTATTAAACGCATACGTGACAAGTATATGATTATATCACGTGATGGAATGAACGCTTCATTCAAGCTGTTCAATACAGACGGAACATATTATACTGACGCCCTCACTATGGGACGCGGGCCTGTTGAGATGACATTTTTCAGCAGTTTTACCTTTAACGATTCTACAGGGCTGATTACTTTTCTGGATTCAGAAGGCGGCAAGGCGGTAAAAACGGATATTGTTTCATTGGACAAAACACGTTTTAGTGTAAGGAACGGATTAAAATATGTGGGACTTGTAGCATTGGACAATGGCAATTATCTGTCACTGACAGATGATTATGACAGCAAAAACACTCCCGATAAGCCTATGCCGTATATGTATCTCCTGAATCAGGATTTCCAGATAACGGACAGTCTGTGTGATATGGTCAAAAGGGAAAAGAAAACCATTGAAGGAGTTGACGGGCCGCAGCTACAACGGTTTCTGTCCCAATATCCGGGAGGTGCCATATATAAGGATCTGCTGAATGACACGGTATTCTTCATCAACAACGACCTTCATTTCAAATCCATAGCAGTGTTTGACCTTGGCAAGAGAAAGCCTACCCTGAAGGAGAGTAACTATGATTCATGGGAAAAGAAAAAGAACAAGGTTTACATCCGTAACATTGATGTAATGGATGATTACATGCATGTTACCTATGATTATGACAAACTGATATATGAAGCCATATGGAGCCTGGAGAGCGGTCAGCTTTTATACCAATCCTCCTCAGACCTTATAGGAATAAATGTCTCATTTGACAGTTTCAATGGCCGCATGCCCATAACGAGTTTCTCAGGCAACAAGCTATACTTTCCTGCTAATGCGTCAAACCTTACAGGCGTCATTCCAAGTCTCAAACCCGATGACAACATAGTCCTGGTTGAAATCACACTTTAAACGCAAATGAACACAAATGGACCGCATCCCTGTGTCTTTTTGAGGACCCAGGGATGCGGTCCATTTGTGTTCACCACAGCGGCGGCACGATTCGCCACAATTGTACGATTGCACACCTGCACACACGCGGGAGAGAGTACTTTTGCGGCGTTGTTATTGAAATGAAGTAATGAAAATCAAAGGTGCAAATGTGCTTATCACCGGTGGAGCATCGGGAATAGGCAGAATCATGGGCCGCATGGCTCTTGAAAAAGGTGCTGCAAAACTTATAATCTGGGATATCAACGCCCAGAACATCGAGGTTGTAAAGAATGAGCTTGCTGCAAAAGGCAGTGTATGCGGTTACCGCGTGGACGTATCGGACAAGAAGGTCATTGAGGAGGCTTATGCCACTACCGTAGCCGAATGCGGACCGATTGACATACTGATACAGTGCGCCGGCATAGTAACCAGCAACGCCACTTTTGACAAGCTCACAACCCCTGACATTGAGCGTACAATGATGATCAACGCCGTTGCCCCCATGAACGTGGCTCATGTCATGTTGCCCGATATGATAGCACGCGACCGCGGTCACATCTGCAATATCGCATCGGCCGCCGGAATGCTCTCCATGCCCAAGATGAGCGTCTATGCCGCCAGCAAGTGGAGCGTGATAGGCTGGTCCGATTCAGTCCGTATTGAGCTGCACGATATGAAGTCAAAGGTGCGTTTTACTACCGTTGCGCCCTACTTTATCAACACCGGAATGTTTGACGGCGTATCATCGCCCATTTTCCCCATACTTGACCCGGAAAACACAGCCCGCAAAATCATCCGCTCTATTGAGCGTAACAAAAACTTCCGCGGCATACCGTTCGGTTTCCATTTCATAAGGTTCCAGGAAGCAATTCTGCCATCATGGTTGTTTGATTTCGTATTTGGCACTATCTTTGGAATCTATCACACAATGGATCACTTTACCGGTAGAAAGAAGTAAAATGGCAATCACAAACACACCCCAGGAGCGCATTGACGCTATCCTTGCATCACAAAAAGAGTTTTTTGGCACGGGCGCCACACTGAGCGTAAAGTTCCGCAAGGAACAGTTGCGCAAACTGGCACAGGCCCTGAAAGAGTTTGAAAAACCGTTGGCCGATGCCCTCTGGACAGACCTGCACAAGTCATATCAGGAGGCATATCTGACCGAGATAGGTCTTGTCAAGGCCGAGGTTCGCGAGAGCCTGCGTCATGTTGGCCGATGGGCACGCCGCAAGCGCGTTCACACGCCTCTTACGCTCTTCCCGTCAAGCTCATTCGTAGTCAAGGAGCCCCTGGGATGTGCACTGATTGTTTCGCCATGGAACTACCCCGTACAGCTGCTGCTCAACCCCCTGGTGGGTGCGATATCGGCAGGATGCACAGCCGTGCTCAAGCCATCGCCCTATGTTCCCAACGTATCAACCGTACTTGAACAACTGATTCGCTCCGTATTCCCGGAAAACTACGTGGCCGTCATTCAGGGTAACCGCGATGTCAACAAGGCTCTTTTTACCAGCCGCTTTGACATGATATTCTTTACCGGCAGCCCTGCACTGGGCCGCAAGGTTATGGCTGCTGCTGCCGAGCATCTGACACCCGTGGTTCTGGAGCTTGGAGGCAAGAGCCCCTGCATAATTGACAAGAGCGCAAACATAAAGCTTGCAGCCCGCCGCGTAGCCTGGGGCAAGACCCTTAATTCAGGTCAGACATGCATAGCACCGGATTATATCCTTATCCATGAGGATGTAAAGGAGGCCTTCATCAGGGAGTTTGCAGCCCAGATGGAGTACCTGCACGGCAACGACATCAAGGACTCACAGCACTTTGTACGCATGGTATCGGACAAGGCCTTTGAGCGTGTAACCGGCTATCTCAAGGACGGCACAATAGTCTATGGCGGTCGCATAGACAGCAAGGAGCGTTTCATCGAGCCCACCCTGCTGGACAACGTAAGTCCCGATGCGCCCGTAATGACCGACGAGATTTTTGGCCCCATATTCCCAATGATTACCATTTCCAGGAAGAACGGTAAATTCAAGGATCAGGTGGCCGACTTTATAAAACAACGTGAAAAACCACTTGCTTTCTACTACTTTGGCTGTGAGGCCGATGGCTGGGACCTGATACGCCGCACATCATCAGGCGGCGGTTGCATCAATGACACCATAATGCACATAGCCAACGGCAGCATCCCCTTTGGCGGCGTAGGCAACTCCGGAATGGGTCACTACCACGGCAAGCTGAGCTTTGACGCGTTCACCCACGAGCGCAGCATCGTCAAAGCCCCCACCTGGATAGACCTGCCCTTCCGCTACATGCCCTACAAGTTCTTTGCTATCATCAAACGAATGATGTAAAACAGTACAATTGGGGACAGACCCCAATTGTACGGCCTTATCATATTAATGAGATATATTACTGAGCTACGCCAAGCATATCATACTTGACACCATCCTTGATGATATACATTACGCCATCCTCAAAGACCTTGATGGCCTTCTTAGGCTCATCAGCTGCTACAGAGCTTACCTTTGCAGGTATTACGTCATTAATTGACTTCCAAGCATAGACCTCAGCATCATTTAACTCAAGCTCTATCCACTTACAAGGAGTGCCCTTATATGAATCGTCGCTCCATACATCACTAAACTTAAGAGAGAACTCCATCCACGCAGATGATTCCGAGTCATATTGTGCTAAAACATAGTCTTTTCCTGTAGCATTGTCATGTCCTGCAAAACTGAAATAGTCATTTGCAGTGGCTTCCATTTGAACAAACCACCAACCAGTTTGTAAGAGTTCCATAGTTGCATTTTCTCCACCTATTATCTGTGCCTTAACGCCATCAATCTGAGGTAGATTGGCTGCCAGAATAGTATATTCACTGTCCTGAGCCTTTACAGATACTGTGCAAACAGCCATAACAGCTGCTGCCATCACAAATTTGAGTAGTCCTTTCATCATAAACATTTAATTTTTAAGAGTTAACATTAAGGTTGAATCTAATTATACGCCTTTTTACGGTTAGTCCTCCACTCGCAAATGTATTAAGAATTTTTAATAAATCGAATTTTTGATGATATTTTTTTAGAGAGGAATAAGGACAAAGATTTGCCGACTTATTTTACAAGAAGTTCTGATAAAGCAAGGACCTGACGGTTCAATTCATAGAATTCATCGGCAAATTCAGTGTATGTCCAGCCTTTATCCATCTCATTGAGCAAGGCGTGATGGGCCCGGTTAAAGGCCTGGAGCAAGGTGATGCACTGGCGG
>Ga0310696_10002743_pt1 | contig 22805 bp, 23 predicted proteins | sample AusTroGonzalo_MG_4_FD_203885 | JGI IMG/M metagenome (GOLD analysis project Ga0310696, IMG submission 203885) | Bovine rumen microbial communities from tropical cattle in Woodstock, Queensland, Australia - Gonzalo_02 (v2) (version 2) | ecosystem: Host-associated > Mammals > Digestive system >...
ATGTAATTCTTGAGTTCCTTGATGGCATGAGGATCGAGACCTAACATCGGCTCATCGAGCAGGATGATGTCAGGATCAGGAAGAAGACCGATACAGAGATTGAGCTTCTGCTGCATACCCTTTGAGAGTTCGTCACCGAACTTCTTGCGCTTGTCATCAAGCTCAAAGCGCTCGAGCAGCATGTTAATGCGGTCCTTGTAATCGGTAAGCTTATAAGCGCGTGCGATAAACTCCATGTGCTCAACAACCGTAAGAGTAGGATAGAGCGAAGGCATCTCAGGGATATAACCCAGGTGCTTGCGCGCTTCGGTCGTCTTATTGTTTACGCCGTTAACGGTAATGTCACCGCTGTACTTAAGAAAACCGATGATCGACTTGATGATCGTGCTCTTACCAGCACCGTTAGGTCCCAAAAGAACCGTTAATGTACCTGGCTCTAATGTAAATGAGACATCATCGCATGCAAGGTTTTTGCCGTAACGCTTGGTTACGTTCTTGACTTCTAACATATTCAATTACCCCCAAATCCTGGTGAAATCATTTCACCGCTACATATTTTGCCATTTAGAAAATGCTTTTACAATATAAATCGTACCGAATCGCACTAAACGCTAAAGTCTGTGTGCGTATTTTTACTGCGTTTTCTTAGAGTTATATTCCATGAGTTTAGCGGTATATTCCCTGCCGCGTCTGCGCATAACGATAAGATCGATAACGATGCATGTCACATAGCAGACCGCGATCAGCAGTCCCAGCGTTATCCATAACACCGGTGTTCCGAAGCCTGCGAAAATTCCCATCAGATAGAACATCAGAACTTCAACAGGGATAAAGAGTGCGAAAAATACCGTAAGACAGAATACGAATCCGCGCTTGCTCATAAACTTCGTGCAGAACGAGAATACGAAGCAGAGTGAGGCCCAGGCGCACAGCGCGAGGATCTTGAGCAGGAATACTGCAGTTAATGTTCCGTCGCCAAACAGAGAGGCCAGAGCCGCGCACAGAACGAGCCAGGCAAACGAGAATGCCAATGCGTTTCTGAATAAAACAAATAACCTTTTTGCGTTTTCCATATTATCCCTCCAGACCGATCAGCTTTTTGAGACCGCTGACATACCGGCGTGAGATCACCACGACCTCACCGTTTTCGAGAGTTGCCAGAATATTTCTTGTAACTTCAGGCTTAAGACTCTTTATCTTATCGAGATTTATGATCACGGACTTAGAACATCTGAAGAACGTCTTCTCATCCAATAATTCTTCAAGTTCGTAAAGTCGCTTTTCTGTTGAATAAACATTTCTGGATGTATAGAGAAAAGTCTTCTTATCGACTGATTCAATGAACAATATCTCTCCGATGTCTATGTTGTATCGCTGCCCTTCGGCAGTACCTGCTATCTTCTCATCGAAGCGGCTGATGTATCTTTTGAGTCTCTCAGTCTCACCCGTCACTTCATTGCAGTGAATCTCGACAAGTGTTCCCGACTCGATATCGTTCTTGATAGTAACCTTCATTGAAGACCTCATAACCCCTATAGACTAGGATTCGCCGGACCCGTCGGAGTGCGTGACCGGCCCGGCGCTCATTCCTAATCCCCATTATAATCCAGCGGCCTTGTTTTTTGACTCATTCTTCCTGCATTCAAGAAGCAATGAAACAGAAGTTACGACCTGGCATAATGCCAGGAACACTCCCATAACCACGTCGCCAAAAATGCTGCCGATCACAAGCGATCCGATCGTTATTACTAATGACATAACAAGATATGTTCTGCTCTGATACACCCAGGAAAAAGGCAGAAGATGTGCACCGAATACCATCGCAAAGATCATGAGCATGCATTCGGGCTTCTGATTGAATGCCCACATTACTATCAGGATATAAAGCATCTGGTTGCATGTGCAGAGAATACCTAATTTGTTGATAGGATTTTTTGTCTTTCTGAAGATGTCTGCGCCGATGATCTTCGAGAAAATTAGCGCTAACGGAACCAGTAACATCGTAGAAAAGAATGTGAGCATATTCATCGCATAAAGGCTTATCGGAAGCAATCGGATTACTGTTGCAAGTGACCAGATAATGACCGAAGCCATCATGAAGGGCGCACCGTTTTTCTGTATTATCTGAGCCTCGCGGCGAAGCTCATATATGTCAGTAGAAGTTACTGAAGTTGTTGTTTTTACTGTGTTGATCATGGTTAATACCTCCTTAAGTTAGCGCCATTTTATCCATAGCAAAAAGCGCTCTCAATAAGAGCGCTACCAAGCGGTACATTTGGAGTTACCAAGAGGTATTTCAGTCTTCCTGAATGGTCTTCTTGAACGATATGTGCAGCAATGCGCTGCCAACTACATCGAGCACGAATATGAAACAGAGAATGATGCCTGCGATCATGAGGATCGTGGGACGCTTCTTGTTCTTGATACAGAATATGGTCGTATAGATGATGTCAGGTGCACCGGTCATAAACATATAAATGTATGTGAGGCAGACACCTATTACGATCAGAAACGGTATGCCGAGGAAAAGGAACGGATTCAGCATCGCTGCAAAACCCATGACCCAGAGAAAGAGATTGATGCAGAAGAACGGTATCAGAACAGCCTTGATTATCGGCGTAAAAAGCGATGCAGGCGCTTCGTTCCTCACAGCTCCGATGATTGCAACGATGAATGCAATAAGCCCCAGGGCAAGCGTAATCACAAGCACAATGCCGACTGACGGAATATCTAAGTCTCCTGTATCCGTCTCATTCATTACTCCGATAAGAGGGATCGCGATCATGCCCTGCATCACATAGAGGGCAATTGCTGCAAGTATAAGGATTATCTTGGAAGCCAGCATGAATGCCGGTTTCTTTACGGATATCTTTGCGTTCATTTCTTCTACAGTATTTTCCATAATTCAGTTATCAGAGATCGTGAAGATCTACTATCTCCCATTGTGCATCTGTTAATTCGTTTGTTTTCGAAGTCGCGAGAAGGAAGTCGTTATCATACTTCTGCTGTGCCTCAGCGTCGAAGCAGACAGCGTTCTCATTGCCGTATGCCGGATATGCCGCATAAGCCTTATCTATGTCGTCAAAATAAGAATAGAAGATCTCTTCCGTCTCGGAATACTCTGTAACGAGTACACCTACGGTTGCAAGTTCCTTAGCTGCGCCGTCGTATCTGAAGACTGCATCATAGTGGAGAAAAGCTCCGCCTGAACCGGAGTTTACGAAGTATCCTTCGCCTACATATTCAAGGCTCGATCTCGACCATCCCGCAGCAACGATCTTGTAATCGGAACCTTCGAGTGTAACGATACCCGTGATCATGGTGCAGCTCTTCATGTGATCGCCCGTAACATCGCATCCGATGATGAGTTCGACCACACCGTCTTTATCGAGGTCATAGAGCGTGTAATACATATAATCGCTCATCTCATCTACGATAAGACCCTGACCGTAGTCAGTAGAAAAATCGTTGGGATCGATACCCGGACCGTAATACCATACGGACGTCCTGTTGATGATCGCATCCTTATAACCTTCAATGAAGCTCTCATAAGGATTGCCGGCTATCTCTGCGCTTGTGGTCGTAGTCTCTTCAGAGATCTCTGTTATTTCAACAGTTGTCTCGATGCTCTCTTCGGCAGCAGCAGTCGTTGTAGTTGTTTCTTCAGGTTCTGTCTCATAAGGTCTGGTGTCATCCGGATAACCGCAAGCAGCCATAGACAATCCCATCGCAACACAAAGACCGGCAGATAATGCCTTCGTCAAATTAATCTTCTTCATCTGAAATACCTTCGGTTCTGATTATTCAGGCTTGTTGATTACTTCATGACTGCCCGTGTATTCCCATTCATCAGCAATGAAGCTCAAACCCTGCGAACCTTCACCCGGAATAACGAGATAGATACCGCAGCCTTCGTAATACTTATCTTTATCTTCTTCAATGATTCCGCGCTTGGTGTCGTTGGACAGATCCATCGCCCACTGCTCACCGACCTGATATACGGAAGTAACTGTAACGTATTCGATCGTGAAATCACTGGTGTTTACATAAGATTCGATAAGAGCATCGTCAAACTGTGCCTTTGCAAGCTGTACCTCGCCGCCCATAGTGTTGACTGAGAATCCGTTCTTATCATTTACCTGAGGCAGCATGATAAACATGAATACTCCTGCGCCTATAGCGAGCAGAGACAAGACAAATGCTAAAACCTTAGCTGCAGTTGTCTTGCGGTAGTAAATATCATAAGGATCTTCGGGAATTACTCCGACTTCAACGATCTCACCTACTGCAGGTGACAAAGCACCTGTCTTGATAGCGCTCTCCTGGAACGCCTGGAATTTGCGTCCGTTATAATGGTATTCGAAAACCGGTGTGCCTGTAACGACAAGATGAGAACCGCCGTGTTCATTGTTTGAAGAACCGACCATCTTGATATAACCGATGCACTTTGCATTAACCTTTTCCTTCATTGCTCTTGAATGTCTGGCTATGCCGTAAATGGTGTAACCGATAAAGAAAATGCCTGTAATAAGGAAGCCTGTAGCGATGCCTCCTACTGTCGCCTTCGCATAGCCCTGAGAAGGTGCGAGCGCAGCAGGAACGATTACTGCAATACCTAAAATGAACATCAGCGAACAAAATATAGGTTTCGGAAGTTTTGCCTGTCCCGGCAGATCTATGGACTGATAGTTCTTATCGCTAGGCAGAAGTGACAAAACTCCGAAGAAGAAAAACAGTCCTGCTAATGTATAAATGATTCCGGGAACGATCTTATTGAGCGAGAAAATCACAAGGAGAATGACTGCCAGAACAAAGCCGCCGATAACTATATACTTCTTAATGTTGTCGCCGGCAGTTTTCTCTGGTCCGAATGCCTTGCCCATGAATTCCTTGGCGTATTCCATTCGTTCTTCCAACAGAATCTGACGCTCTTCAGCATCAGTTGTCTGTTCGGTACTGAAATGATAGTACTTGGTATCATCGTAAAACTTCATTTATCCTACCCCCTGGGTGTTATTCCTGCGGTACATTATAGCACTTCTCTATATATATTATTTAATAATTTGACTTTAGCCTGCTGTCAGGCGAAAATTATAGTTGATGCGTGACTTCACGCTAGGAATCTTGGGGGAGGATTAAGATATGGCTATTGATAGAAAATGCCCTTCTTGCGGCGGCACATTGCTTTTCGATCCCGGGTGGGACAGACTGATCTGCAAGTCATGCGGATATAAAGAAACAATTCCCGAATTAGTCTCCAAGATACCTGTTCCCGAACAGGATTTCGTGACTGCACAGACTCATGCCAGCCACGACTGGGGCATACAAACACAGGTGTTCCAGTGCGCACAATGCGCAGGACAGTTCGTAAATAACAGGCTGCTCTTATCAGGCAGCTGCCCCTTCTGCGGTTCTACCAAGATAGTTCCGACCGTTAATTCAAATGAACCGCTCCTTGCCCCCAACGGCATCATTCCGTTCAAGGTCAGAGAGATCCGTGCAAAGAACACGCTGATCAGATGGCTCGGTGAAAGACGCGCAGCACCTGACCAGTTAAAGCAAAACGCTAATCTTCAAGAATTCACGGGAATATACATCCCCATGTTCACTTTCGACTTCGACAGCGCTAACCAGTACCAGGGCAAATTCGGTTACGTATCCACCAACAAAGAAGGAGAGTCTTGTATAGGCTGGTATGAGAGATCCGGTGCGTTCAACAAATTCATCGATGATTTCCCTGTTGTTGCAAGTAATGTGATCGCTACTGATCCGCTGCTCGTTTCTGTAATGAAGTATTGGACGAGAGAAGCCCGCCCTTACACGCCCGATGCTTTGGCCGGATTCCCCGCAGAGCACTATTCTGTCGGTCTTGCAGAAGCATGGGGCAGAGCGATGAATGATGTAGTCCATTACCTGAAACAAGAAGCAGTAAACATCGAATCCGCATCACGCGAGAAGATCGATGTTTACAGCACATTCAGCAACATTAAATACAAGTATATTCTTGTGCCTGTATGGATGAGCTCGTTTACATATAACAACAAGCTCTATAAGATCGTCGTAAACGGACAGACCGGCGAGATCAGAGGCCAGTGGCCAACGTCTTTCGGCGGCTTTATGAGAGATCTGTTTAGGGGCTTTAACTGATCATCCGCCCATCGCGATGACTTCAATGGCCTGAATGATAAACACCAAAATTCCGGGTGCGGCAAAAAGAGCAAGAATTATCAGTACCAGCAATATCATCTTCAGCACAGATACAGGTCTGTGGCAGTTACCATTACCGTTGTGACCGCTGGCTACAACGTTATAAACCTTGCCGTTATATCTGCATGCAGATATCCAGACCGGAATGAGAATATATCTGAACCTGATATTCGAGTATTCAGTAGACATCTGAACATGGTGGCATACATCAGCGTTCTCATTTCTCCTGGTATCATATTCACATCTCTTCTTAAGTTCACCGAGACGCGCAGCATACCATGCCTCATCCATTCCGATGGTGTACTTCTCAGCCGCAAAACCGGCCAAAGCATCAGGCGTATAAGGCAGAAGATCATCAAGCTTAAACGCAACCACAGTATTAAGGAGTCTGTCGCTGCAGAATCTCCTGCTCGCGCAGACGCAATAGTCATTGATGTGAGATTCAACGATACCGGACCTCTTATACCAGTTGGTATATGTCCTTTCACCGCTGTCTTGCGTGTAGCCGTACGAACCTGAATATGCCGTAATCGCATCGGCATCAAATGTCCAATATGGAATATAAACACCTGTGAGATTCCCGAGGAACTTACCCTTACGGAACTTCTCAGGTGACCAGAATGCATACTTGTTCCATTTATAGAACTTCGCCTCAACCTCTTCCTTAGTGATCGAGAACGGAATTATCGCACTCGGCTTGATTCCACAGTCAGCATAACCTTCGGTAAGAACGATTGCAGAACCGCAGTAAGGGCACATGCCAGACATCTGATCTGAATCGTAAAGCATGACTGCGCCGCAGCTTTTGCATGTTACAAGCCTTCTGGCAATTCCCCAGTCAGAAGGAGCTGAATTTACTACCGCATTAAAATCAAACTCACCTGCCGCTGCCTGTTCCTCGGGTCTGTGAAGTCGTTTTGTAAATCCGCAGAAATCACATACCAGACCGTAACTGGCAACGTCGTATCTCATCGTACCGCCGCAGCTGCTGCACTTCATGGTTAATCCTCCTTATTCCGAATTCAGATTAAATGATCTCTTCCATCCCTATCTTCTGAGGCTTTAATCCCATAGCCTCATAAAAAGCTTTTGCTCCGGGATTACCTTCCCAGACGTTGAGCGTGATGTTATAGAATCCGCCCTCTCTTGCATACTGCTTAACATGCTCATAAAGTGCTTTTCCGACACCCTTGCCTCTGGCATTCTCATCAACACAGATATCATCAACATAAAGAGTCTTAATATCCGTCAGAACAGAATCTCCGACAACCTGCTTCTCAATGCAGAATGCATGACCCAGAACACTGCCGTCTTCATCTTCAAATACGAAGATCGGCTTTTTGGGGTCCTTCAGAAGTTCAGATATCTCTTCACCGTTATATTTTGTTGCAGGTCCCTTGAACAGATCCGGGCGCGCAACATGATGGACCATATCTACCTGGACCAGTAATTCCAATATTCTGGGTATGTCAGAATCTAATGCATTACGTACCATAATTATTCCCTTATTCGAACTGATATTATTTTACCGCAAATAATCCAATAACTCTATTCAAATATAAGGTTTCAATGCCCGAGCCCACATCTTCATTAGTGTTCTGTGAGGCATGACCTTGCTGCAGAATCTCATGTATCTCCAGTAGAAAGAACATACTGATATATCTCTGCCTCTATGGCAGTCTCTTAAAGCAGTGCTTACAACTTTCTCTGCGGTTACCATTCCCGGATACTTAATATCTCTTCCATCCTTGGTTTTTCTCGGGAGCATCTGAGTATCTACCCACCCGGGGCAAACTGCAGTACATGTTAATGATCGATTCTCGACATTAATGCTCCTCGTCAGAGACAATAAGTACGCTTTGCTGGCAGAGTACAGAGCAATATAAGGATTGGGCTGGAATGCAGATGCCGAAGCAACATTAAGCATGAATGAATCTTCAGCCATATAAGGAAGTGCTGCCCTGCAGATAAGCGAAGGAGCTTTATCGTTGATGTCGATCATGTTAGAGATCTCATCGAGTTCAAATTCACTGACGGGAGCCATTCTGGCTACACCTGCATTATTGACCAGATATTTAATCGAAGGTTTCTTCTCATCTATCTTTTTGCAGAGCTCGAAAAGAGAATCCTTATCCGTCATATTGCAGATTACGGGAACTATCTTCTCGCCGTATTTTTCGCGAAGAGATTCAAGCTTATCCCTGCTTCTTCCGACTGCCCAAACGGAATCAACTTCATCAATTATTCTCTTTACGAATTCTTCGCCCAGATCACCTGTTGCACCGGTAATGATCGCAATCATCTTCTGTCCCTCAACAAGGTTCTCGAGAGGTCTTCAGATGTGATCATCGAGAAGTCTGATGTATACAGACTCTTAACTGCATAAAGATAAACGACGCCCCAATAGAACTCTGACAGTTTGCGCGCACTGCCTGCTACGACAGTTCCTTCCTTCTGTCCTTCCCTTATGATCTTCTCGGTAGTCTTATAGAAACTCTGGTCAGCATCACCTTCCAAAAGTCTCTGTGTGTAAAGCGCGATTCCTGCCGCAAACATCTCATCATTTTTGAGACTCTTGATGACGTAATCAGAGAGCATCTTGATCTTCATATCTGCAGAGATCGGGAGCTTCGAAAATGCACCTAGTTTTTCCGAACCTGCAACTTTATCTGAGATCGCGAAGATGGCAGAATACAATTCTTCTTTTGATTCAAAATAGAGATATATCGTTCCCTGGGCGATGCCGATATGTTTGCTCAGTTCACTTATTTTTGTGCCTGCAAAACCGTTCTTTGCGAAGTATAAAATAGACTTCTTGACAATGAGATTTTTGGTCTCTTCCCTTATCTCCTGACAGCGTTCCTGCGACTTCGGCATGTTGCTCTCCTTATGAATGAAAATTTATTCATTCATAAAATATCACGTCAACCACGGGGCTGTCAACATATTCAATTAATTGAGAAATTGATATTTGAGGTTACATGATGTAGTAACCCGAAGGGTCAGTATCCCTGAATCTTGCGTCGGTAAATGTACCTGATACGACACCATATGCGATGATGTTTCCGGTGTTACCGTCGATGTCAGTATCGAGTTCCAGAATGAATTCATCGAGTCTTGTATTCATGCAATTAACCGCACCCTTGATCCTGCCTACGGGAGCTCTTAATGCTATGACATAAATATCGTAATTGTGTGTGTAACCGTGACCTACATGAGGACCATTATATTCGGTCAATTCATGTGCAGATCCTCTCGGAAGATTTGTCTCAGTTATCTCTCCAGATTTCCAATGAAGAAATCCGTTCGAGTTCCTGTCGACCATGTAGATGACATACTCGGCTGCACCTTCAACCGGTTCCCATTTTAATTCGGGCGAACTGTTATCACCTATATCCGTGTTTGAGATGACATCTAACCAGACACCGTTTACCACATCTTCGGAAGTTACTTCAAATGTGTCGAATCCTTCCAGATAGAACCTGGCAACTGCATCTTCGCCGTTCATTCCTCCTGAATACTGTTCAGCTGAAGATACCGCAGATTCATTAGTCTGTGCTGTACATCCCATGAGAGGGATGCTCATTAGCATTCCCGCTGTAAGTATGATACAACCCGTTTTCTTCAATCTGTTAATCACAGCGTCTGATGTCTCCTTCGATTACCGCTGTTATTATAGCAAAACACCTTCTGTAATTGTGTACAGAAGGTGTATTTTTGTTTGTTCTTTTCAAACTGTTTTTCAGTCCCACTTCTTACTGTCCCAGTTAGACTTCTCCCATGAATGGAATCTGTCTAACAAAGTCATCATGATCATCTCTCTCATAGGAGCCGGGAATACATTGAGCTCGTTATTGAGCTGATCTCTGATTACATCGAAGTCATCCTGCAGAGCTCTTAATACTGCACCTTCCCTGTGCCTTGAATCAGACATCTTGAAGTTGGTTATAGTCTTCTTCAGGATCTTCGCTTCACCCGTATCCACCTGGCTGAACTTGGAGCCTGCATATTTACCCTTGGCATTGGCAAGTTCTTCTTCAGGTGACATAAGCGGTTCTTCGATGTCGGCAGGATCGGTAAGTTCAAATCCCCAGTCTGACAGAACAGAGTCTGCGATCATGTTGATGAGACCGAAGCTCGGGTCTTCTGCCGGGTCCAGTTTCTTGACTACTATATCCTTTGCCTTTATTCCGTTAAGGAGGAGATCGACCATATCTGCTCTGATCTTAACTCCCAATAAGAATACCTTCTGATCATCAATCTTACGCTTATCATCAAAATAAACTAATGGTTCATCTATGTATTTCTCAAGATCAAAAATCATGATGTCCTCCTTCTCACATACTGCAGTTCTCATATTCTCACCATTACATCCGTTCATAATCTATCCATCCCTTTCAATGATCGGTATGACTTAATACTACGCCCGCCTGATTTCGCCGATATTTTCTCTCTGTGAATAATTCGAAAACCTCTTTGAATAAAGTATCAACAATGTGAATTTGCACTTATAATTTGGAATTCATAAGGGTATATTATTTATATTAATACTCAAAGGATATTGATAATGGTCGACGGGTTCAGTGTACAGCTTGCATTCCTTATCTTTGAAGCCATATTCTGCTTCCTGTCGGCATTGGTCTATTCGGTAAGCAAAGATCCCCTTCAGATTCGTAAATCCGTAGTCTTGTCACTCAGCATCACGTGCGGTGCCATGCTTCTTTGCGAGTACTTATTCTATGTCTATAAGGGCAGTCAGGGGCCGTTTGACACGGCCATCATGTATATAGTAAATGCAGGCGTATATTACCTAATAGTAATGCTCCTGTTCTTCTATACGATGCTCGTATCCTTAAGGCTCTTCAAAAGATTCGATTTCAAGAAGGATATGCCCTGCAGGATCCGCATAATTGCCGTCCTGGCAATCGTAATAACGGGGCTCACACTCGTAACAATATCCCAGTTCACAGGCATCTATTACTATTTTGACAGCAACAACGTATATCAGAGAGGACCTCTGTTCTGGCTTGCTGCAGTTATCCCCACAGCAGGTGCAATTATTGTCGCTTCGATGATCATTCAGTACAGGGACAAGATCAGCAAGAGCCAGATGCTGGTATTGCTGTCTTACCTCGTAATGCCTCTTATCGGCGAAGCGATCCAGATGTTCTGGTTCGGAACTTCGCTTCTTAATATCTGCTTAGGATTATCGGTTCTCCTGATGTTTTTCGAGAACGTCATATATAAGGAAAAAGAGATCATCAGGGCATCAAAGACCGAGGTCAGAACAGGTCTTGCTAATGAACACGGATACACAGAGTGGATCAATTCCATGAAGGGTAATCCCGATCTCAAGAATTATGCAGCCGTATTCTTCGACCTGCGCCGTTTCTCCGACATCAACCGCATCTACGGAATCGAGAACGGTAACAGGATCCTCGCTAACTTCGGTAACATCATGAGCCGCCACATCGAGAGTGATGAGATCCTCGGAAGACAGTTCGGCAATCAGTTTGTAGCAATCGTAAAAAAGAGAAATACTGATTCTTTCCTCGAAGTACTGAAAAAGATCGATGTACCGTTCATTGATTCAGATTCGGGCAAGGATTCGATGGTATCACTCTCTGCCCGCGCAGGTGTTTACATGATCGACAGGACAGATCTGAACGGCGAAGACATTCTGGTATTCGCGGGACAGGCTCTCGGTGTCGCTAAGTCAAAAGACAGCGATGACGTCGTTATGCTCACCCAGGAACTCATCGATACTATTGCTGACCGCAAGAAGCTCGAGAGCGACATCAAGAAGGGTCTCATGGACTCAGAGTTTAAGCCTTATTACCAGCCTAAAGTCAACATCAAGACCGGTAAGTTATGCGGTATAGAAGCATTGTCCCGTTGGCAGCATGACGGCATCACAACTACCCCGGGGCTTTATATCGCACTAATGGAATCAAATGACACCATCCGTCTTTTGGATTTCTCCATGCTGCAGTCAGTATGCGAAGACATCTCCAAGTGGCTTGAAGCAGGACTTGATGTCCCGACCGTATCCATCAACTTCTCAAGACGTAATCTCGTTGATAACGGTCTGGCAAAGCGCATCGATACAGTAGTTAAGAGCACCGGTATCCCCAAGAATCTTATCGAGATCGAAGTTACGGAGAGCAGCGACGAGTTCTCGATCAATGTTCTCAAGAGCTTTGTTGACGATCTTCACGACCTCGGATACAAGGTGTCAATAGACGACTTCGGAAGCGCAAGTTCATCCCTTGCCCTACTCCGCGAGGTAGCATTCGATACGCTTAAGATCGATAAGGGATTTGTTGATCACGCGAAGGCAAAAGACATCACCATTCTTACTCACATAGTAAGACTTGCAAAAGAGATCAATGTTGAGCTTGTTGCTGAAGGCGTCGAACAGAAGAGTCAGATCGATATCCTGGGAACTCTCGGAGTTGACGTTATCCAGGGTTACTACTACGATAAGCCGCTCACCAAAGATGCAATGACAGACAGGCTCAAATCGCCTGAGTACAAAGAACAATAAATCTCAGTTAAAAGGAAATCAGCCGACAGGCTTATTGTGCCATTCGTATTCCGGATGTCTTGAATAGTATTCTTCCTTGACTTCGTACATCGTGGCATCGGCAGTCTGCATGGCCTTGATAATGCTTCCGTCGACATCATCACTGTGGCACGAGCCAACTGCAAAATGTGCTCTGTTGGGACGCTCACAATTATTAACGAGTATCTCTTTAAGCTTAGCGAAATCTTCTTTGTCAGTATCAGTCGCGATCACCATGAATTCATCGCCGCCTACACGATAGGCTTCGAGCTTATCATCTCCAAGATCCTTAAGTGTTGCAGCAACATCCTTAAGAAGATCATCGCCGGCAGGATGTCCCTGAGTATCGTTGGTGGTCTTAAGACCATTAACATCCACGAAGAAAACACCGAACGGTTTTGCGATCGGGTTCGCGCCGCTTAAGTCATCACTGATCCTGTTATTCATGGCATTACGGTTGAATACGCCGGTCAGAAGATCCGTCGTGCTCATGATCTTCATCTTACGGATATTCTGTTCGTTAGCGATCTCCGTTGAGAGAATGAATGCCGTAAGGCCCAGTGTCTCTTTGATCATGAGTGTTTTCGCAGGATCGAAGTTACCAGCCCAGATATAACCGATGGTCTTGTTGTCAGAACGAAGCGGGAAGATAACAAGTGTCTTAACGCCGTCGCCTCTTAATGAATCGATCCATTCGGGAGCAATCTTATGCGCCTCATCCATATCTTTATCATTGGTGATGATAAAACAGTTGCTCTTCTTGATAAGTCTGGGCCATGTCTCGATTACCTTATAGAACGCTTCAGTAAGGAACTCAGAGAGCGGGACCTGAGTCGGGTCATTACCATAGTCTTCACAGAGGAGCTTATATTCGCGCTTCTCAAAATCGGTAAGAAGAATGCTGCATCTCTTAGCTCCGCACTGCTCACGTATGTCAGCGATAACCGCATTCATCGTCTCCTGGAAATCATCAGTCTCACGAAGCATGAGACATGTCTTGATAACGTTCGTAGCAGTCTCAGAAGAGATATCCGTCAGCTTATCGATATCTGCCTTAGGATTCATCTCGTATGAGAAAAGGATCATTCCCTTATCGGGATCATCAGACTCCAGCGGCATCAGGAAAACTTCCATCCACGCATTGTATAACTCAATATCAAAATATGTATGGATAGGCTTGTTAGTAGTAACACAGCTATCGCACAAAGCTTCGAAGTTAGCTGCCTTGGGAATGTATCTCGTATAAGGAACATTGGTCTCAAAGTCTTCGATATTCTTAACGACCGTGCGCTTGTAAGCATCGTTAGCATCCACGACCAAATACCTGTTGTCGTGGTTCTCTTCCTTGAGATCAACTGCCATTATGCAAGCGACACGCTTGAAGTTAGATGCGAAACTTTTGTAATCCATAGTGCTTCTCAATTAGATAAAAAATCTATGATTATTATACTACTTATTCGCCTTCATTTACACCCAAAGCCTCTGCTGTATCGATAATCACTAAGCAGTCTGGTTCAACATTCTGCAATATCTCAACCATCATGTCTTCCGGCACTGAAACGCATCCGTATGTGTACGGATTTACGCCGTGACAATGCAGGAAAATAGCAGAGCCTCTGAGCAGAGTTCCCTCTATATTGAAGCTGATACTGAGGCAGTACTGATAAGCCAGATCATGCTCTATCAGATGTTCGCTCCTGTCCGTATCAAGATCCGGATAATCGTTGATGCTTACCATATCGTTGTAATGCATTCCCTCACCGAGATCGCTCGACCAATAGAGGTCGTCAGTTACCTGAACATAAGGAATGGCGCATCCGGGATCAGGCGAGATGCCGAACGCCCTTGTAAAGTAATATCTTCCGATAGGAGTCTTGCCGCAGCCTTCGTAACGCTCTTCATCAAGTATCAGACCGTTCCATCCGACATATCCCGGAGTAGATAGTATCTCGATCCAGAATCCGTTCTCGTCGCGCTCATGCATCGATACAGTACAGTACTCCGTATCCATACTCTCGCCTGCTACAATGACCATCTGGGTTACGGATTCATCCTGCGCTTCGGGAAGGGCCCTGACCCATTCAGGCGATATGTTCTCAGGCTCAGGGATCGGTTCCGTCTCTTCTGTTGTAGTAGTGGTTGTAGTCTCTTCCGTAGCACTCGTCTCAGTAGTAGCTGTAGTGGTCTCGAAAACCGTTGTCTCCGATTCACTTATAAGAGAAGCCTCTGCCGTCTCTGCTGCAGAGCATGCAGCAAGAGACAAGCAAAGGCCTAAAATACAAATACCGCTAATTAACTTCTTCATAAGAAACGGTCTTAAATGTAATTACTCTCCGTTATTGATCAGATAAGATCCTTAAGTTCTGTGTTCTCGTAGCCCAATGCCAAAGCAACGTTCTTATTTGTGATCTTACCGCCGTAGCAGTTAACACCGGAAGCGATCACTTCGCTGTTCTTGCATGCTTCCTCAAGACCGTTTGCAGCGATCTGGAGACCATAGCGGAGTGTTGCGTTGGTAAGAGCGATTGTACTTGTTCTCGGAACTGCACCGGGCATGTTGCCTACGCAGTAATGAACGACACCGTCCTCAACATAGATCGGATCGTCATGTGTTGTAACGTGAGAAGATTCACCGCATCCTCCCTGGTCGATTGCAACGTCTACAAAGACTGCACCGTTCTTCATCTCAGGCAGATATTTCTTCTTGAAAAGCTTCGGTGTGGAACCGCCGGGGATAAGGACAGAACCGATTACGAGGTCTGCATTCTTGACTGCTCTCTCAACGTTGGAATCGTTGGATACGAGTGTCTGAATGTGTGAACCGAATCTGTTATCGAGTTCTTCAAGTCTCTTAAGGTTAACGTCAAGGATAGTAACGTTAGCTCCCATACCCACAGCGATCTTGCAGGCATTCATACCTACCGTACCGCCGCCAAGGATTACGACATTAGCCTTAGGTGTACCGGGAACACCTGCCAGGAGGATTCCCTCTCCGCCGAACTTCTTCTCTAAGTACTTTGCACCTTCCTGAATAGAAAGACGTCCTGCAATCTGGCTCATAGGAGCGAGACATGGAAGCGATCCGTCCTTCTCCTGGATAGTCTCATAAGCAACAGCCTTAACCTTGCCTTCGAGCAATGCGTCTGTCTGTTCCTTATCAGCTGCGAGGTGCAGATATGTGTAAAGGATAAGGCCTTCTCTGAAGAGCGGATATTCTTCCGGAAGGGGTTCCTTTACCTTGACCATCATGTCAACAAGCGCCCAGATGTCAGCTGCATTGTCGATGAGTGAAGCGCCTGCTTCAACATACTCGCTGTCTGTAAAGCCTGAGCCGATGCCTGCACCCTGTTCCATATAAACATGGTGTCCCGCAGCAATGTAAGCTCTGACGTTGTCAGGTGTAAGTCCTACACGGAATTCGTTGTTCTTGATCTCTTTTACGCATCCGATCTTCATAGTGTTGGTATCCTTTCATATTCAAATTATCGACCTTAAGTCGATTTACCCACGTAAACAATTATATTTGATAACTGCTTTGTTCTCAATGAAGAATCGGAAACTTCTTACAATTTTTTATGCATCAGGACACAGTCGAAGCATCCGCTTCTTACAATGTGTTCATCGTCTAATACATATCCGAGTTTGGTATAAAAATCCTGTACTTCTACCCTGCTGTCGATAACAACCTTTTTATAGCCTAAATCCCTTATCCACTGCTCAGCTTCTATAACGGTCTTATTGCCTAAATGCTGACCGCGGTAATTTGGAAGAACAACAACCCTGCCGAGCATTACGCTCTCTTTATCGAGTTCATAGAAGCGGCATGTGGCTACCGGATAACCGTCATCAAGGAGCACGATATATTTTGTTCCGTCGCAGTCATGCTCATCAAATTCTTCTCTTAACGAGATGTGATGCTGGCGGTTCATGCCTTCGATCCTGACCGAATATGCACCTGCGCGCTGCCACTCTTCTGTTGCTCTTAAAACTTCCATATAATCTCCTTTTACGAGAACGATTTAGAACCGTCTTCTTCGACGGTGAAGTAGACATAATAATTGTTGGTTCTGTCTCCTATGCCGCCTACTGCAAGCCTGTAATCACCGGGTCTTATCTTGCCATACGGATCAAGATCGTAATCTAATGTATCGCTCTGACCCGGAGCTAATTCATGGCCCAGATCATGGACTGCGACAGGTTCTTTCGATGGCACATAAAACCAGATATCGTCTCTTTTAACTTCGAGATTATAGTACTCGCCAAAGCACCATGTCTCATCGCCCCTGTTAGTGAATTCAACAGTCATGTTGCCCGTGCCTGTTACGGAAATATCGTATGTACCTTCTTCTTCGACAACAGGAATAAGCGTTTCTTCTTTTGTCGCATTGAATACGGCTACATTCTCGTCACTGTTGTCAATTGAAACTCTTAAATCCTGACCGCTGATTCTGCAATAGAGTTTCATGTCAGTATCATTAAGTGTGACGATCGAATCTTCATACTGCTTAATGTCGATCCTTCCGTAATGGATCTTGCCATCGTAGTAGAACGTGACATTGTTTTCGCTGTCAATAATGATCCTGGTCTGCTCGATAAGCTTAATGTCAGCAGCCAAGGTAGTAGTGCCGTCTACGCGCACAGAATCTAACTTCCAGTTCGAATCAAACGGGGCTTTGGGCGTCGCGCAGGATGATGCAAAAGCCATCGCGATAACAGCCAGTATTATCAGTATCTTTGATGCTGTCTTTGTCATAAGATTATCCCCCGTCAAATGATGCTACCTGCTTATTGTAATACAAAACAAACCGCCTCACATCAGAAGATGTAAGGCGGTGATGAATTCAATTATTTATTGATTACTCGTGATCGTAAGGATGGATCGTCTCGATAGTGCCGTCCTCAGAGATGTTGAGCTTTGTGAACTTAACAGATCTCTTGTGTGAGCATCCGCCGGATCTCTTGGCATCGTGATAGAACAGATACCACTCGCCGTCTATCTGGAGAATAGAGTGGTGTGTTGTCCAGCCGATAACAGGCTCCATAATCCTTCCCTTGTATGTGAAGGGACCGTCGGGTGTATCTCCGAATGAATAGCAGAGGTAATGTGTTGTACCTGTTGACCATGTGAAGCAGTACTTGTCACCGAACTTGAACATCCAGGGATCTTCGAAGTATCTTCTGTCCTCGTCGCCTGCCTTGAGGGGCTCGCCGTTCTCGTCAAGGATGGTGATCATCTTAGGCTCTGTTACGAAAGACTTCATATCAGGAGCGAACTGTGCAACCATCGGTCCCAATGCCTTCTCATCGCCTTCAGGACGATGCTCGTCGGGATTGAATGAACCGGACTGCCACATCTCGAGCTGACCGCCCCAGAGACCGCCGTAGTATACAAAGATCTTGCCGTCGTCATCAAGCAGAACGCAAGGGTCAATGCTGTAGCTGCCCTGAATGTAGTTATCCTGAGGCTTGAAGGGACCTACAGGTGAATCAGATTCAGCAACGCCGATTCTGAAGATATCGTCCTTATCCTTTGCAGGGAATACGAGATAGTACTTGCCGTTTGTATAGATTGCATCAGGTGCCCAGAGCTGTCTTGATACCCACGGGATATCGTCTTCGCTGATAGCAACGCCGTTGTCGACGCAATCGCTGTCGAGATTATCCATTGAGAGGATGTGATAATCCTTCATGACGTACTGTTCGCCGTCATCATCCTCAGGGATATCCAAGTCTTCGTCGTGTGAGGGATAGATGTAGATCTTACCGTTGAATACGTGAGCAGAAGGGTCTGCTGTGTAGATGTTGGTTACAAGATCTTTGCGTTCATTCTTTTTCATAGGCACCTCTTAAGCACTTTATATTTTTTACCCATAGAGTAGATGATAACACACATATAAGTCTTTTTCCGTAAATAATAAATTATTATTTCCAGCCGCACGGTTTTTCCGTTTTGAAGAGCTCTATAAAGGCAAAAATACAGCGGCCGGTATCATTATATCCGGCCGCTTGAGTTGTTTTTGTTAAGCCTGAAAAACACTTACGGTTGACGCATTGTAACGTTGTTACACATTAAGATGACCATGCATCACTTGTGTCGTAATCGATCTTGAGTTCAATCTCGAATCCGTTGATGTATCTTTCTCCGCTCTCGTAATCATAGTTGTTATAGACTGTAAGGTACTTTTCGATCAAGCCTGTAGAAGTGATAAGAGAAGATGAAAAAGCATCACCTGACTTGAAGAAATCTTCCTTGTCACTGTCCTTGAACTTAAATCCCTGTGTCTCAAGATCTGCAATAACGGATTTCCTGTCCGTAAAACGGAAATCCACGCCGTTCATCAGAACCTTGAGGCTGTCGTCATTGCCGGATTCGCTAGCATAATCGCCGGCATCATACTCGAACTTATAAACGTTGCAGTCTGCAAACTTGGCATCACTTGTAGACTTGTTGTAAATGAAGATCTCAACATGTGAAGCTACGCCGTCCTTATAGAGGAACATACCGGACGTGATCAGGGTTCTTGCAGGCACATCAAAGTATTCAGTCATGATGGCATTCTTGTGATCGTATTCAGCTAATTCATAACCTGCACTAAGGATATCACCGACTTCGCAGTCAAGCTGGAACTCATCACCGTCGATCGAGATCTTCATCTCAGGACCTGTCAGGCTGCATCCGGAAAATAACATGGAAAGACCCAAGGCCAGAACGAGCACGACAGAAAACAATTTACTTGTCTTATTCATATTCACCCTCCATATTTCAGACAATTGTTCGGACATCTGTCCAAACATATCAATTTTAATTGATATGCCGCAGTTGTCAAGGAAAAGCCGCCTGCCATAAGCAGACGGCCCGTTCCCTAATGTTCCCTTATTACCGGATATGTTACCAACCCAGATCCATTAACCAGTTGTTGAGTCTTCTCTCCCTGTCCTTATCAGGAAGTGTCGTGTCGTTCTCATATTCGCCCTTGATGTTGCCGTCTACGATGTAGAGAACTCTCGTGCATCTTGATGCGACCTTGGCGTCGTGGGTGACCATCATGATGGTAGTTCCTTCTTCATTTAACTTAACAAGCTCGTCCATGACTTCGTTTGAAGATGTTCTGTTGAGAGCTCCCGTAGGCTCGTCTGCGAAAAGGATCTTCGGCGAGTTGATCATGGAACGGCAGATGCATGCTCTCTGGAGCTGACCGCCGGATACCTCGTTGATGTCGTTATCCGCAACTTCAATGATGCCGAGCTTACGCATTAAGTCTTCACCCCTCTTGATCTTATCTTCCCTGCTGCCGCCGTTCTTGCTCTCGAATGCAGGAAGGAGGATGTTATCCAGGATCGTAAGGTTCTTCATCATGTACATCTGCTGGAAGATGAATCCCATCTTATCAAGGCGTGTCTCGGCAAGCTGTGCGCTGCTCATTTTCGCGATATCCTGACCATCGAAGTTGACCGTACCGCTCGTAGCCTGATCCATTCCGGAGATCGAATAAAGGAGTGTGGATTTGCCTGATCCGGAAGGTCCCATGATGGCAACCATCTCGCCCTCATCAACCTTAAGATTGATGTTCTTTAAAACGTTGTTCTGTCTCTTATCAACAACATATGTCTTGCAAAGATCTTTTGTCTCAATTACTGTAGCCATTTTAATTTCCTCCGATTATTCGATGCTTGCCGTGTCGCGGCTTACTATCTTCCTGGTATAAAGTGATGTGATGAATGCGGTTACTACCGTTACGATCAGGACTGTTCCCGGATACATAACGAAGCACTGAAGAATGTCGTAGTTATATTCGATATCTGATGCTCCCATCATGCCGAAGATCGGGCTTATTACGATGTCGGTCATGGGGATCGACAGACCCACTGCCAGGAGCATTGCTACGAGTGCCACGATAAAGAATCTCTGGACATGCCACTTTATTATCGTGATATCCTTAAAGCCGACGGCCTTTGCTATTGCGATCTCATTCTTCTCATCAGAGATGAAGGATCTCTCCATAAGGACCGTAACGAGAATTACTACTATAAGCACGATAGCCAAAAGGAGCTTTGCAACTGCATCCATAATGTAGTAGACCCTGGTGCAGTCAACGCAATACTCAGCTCTGTTGAACACCTCATCATTGCCGGTCTTATCCTTGATCTTCTGGATCCTCTCGTCGATCGTCTTCTGATCAGGGTTATCCGTAAAGTCGAGCTTAAACTGCATGCAGCTCGTCAGATGAGAGAAATCTGTCGGTGTATCCTCATGTAAGAGGACAATATCTCCAACGTTATTAAACGACTGGAATGTTGCCGTGATCAGCATCTCTTCAGGGCCTTCGCCAAAGTCCATCTTTACCGTGTCTCCGATCTTCGCCCCTGTCTTATTCAAGAACGGTTCGGTAACGGCAAGCTCGTTTCTATTGGAAGGAGCCACGCCTTCGCTGAACTCAAACTCCGATGCCCTTGTGTACAAGTCCTGCTGGCAGGAATACGAGAATGAATTTCCCTCGTATTCGATCTGATAAGTATAGATAAGTCCTATCCTTACTCTGCAGGGCATACCGTCTTCTGCATACTCTTCTTCGAGGTTTGAGAGGTATTCCTCAAGGTCCTTTTTTCCGTCGGCATACATGAATGATGTTACTGTCTTTACATCCGTGATATATACGTCTGCCGGAGGTCCGAAGAGATAAACGAGCTTGTCGCTGTTCATTGTGTTTGCCGTATTAACGATCATGAGCACAAGCAGCGTGCAGAGAGAGAATGATACGATTACCGTTACAAATCTCTTAGGAGCGGAGAAGATATCATTTAATGCCAGATACCATGAAGGTCTTAAAAGATTCTTCGTGATACGGATGCCGCTCTTCTTTTTAAATCTCTCACCAGTCTGGCCGGATCTTACCGCATCGATAGGTGTGAGTTTCTTGATCTTAGCTGTGCTGAGGTAAGCGAAAAGAATTACCAGCAGCGTTACGAATACTGAACCGATGACATTCCATAAATATCCGAATTCCGTACCGAGCACCATGTCCTGGGTCATGGAATCCAAAAGCATATTTCCGAACGGAATGCTAAGGAATAAACCTATCACGGAACCTGCTACTGCGATAACCGCATACTTTGTAAGATAAAGGCTTCTGATCTTCTTATCCTTGATACCGATAGCCTTCATTACGCTGATCTCTCTGAAGTCCTCGCCGATCGAGAAGTTTATAGTAAATCTCAACACGAGGAAAGAAACGATCATGAGGACGATACTTAAGACTACAGCAACGAATGCGATGATGAGATTCATTACGTAAGCCATCTTGATCGTTGATGTGGGCTTGGAATAAGCTACATTCTCCAAGTCAGATACTGCTGAATCTACTGCCGCAACATTGTTGGTAGTTATATAGAACACTTCACCGCCATAGTACGTAGAAGCTAATTCATCATTCAAATACTTCTGCAGGATATCGTCAGTAACAAGAAATCTCGGATTGCCGAAGAACTCAGATCCCATAAATGCATCTTTAAGAGTTCCCGCTACCGTAAGTGTCACCTCGGTATCGCCCTTCTTGAATGTGAGCTTGTCTCCTACTTCAAGGTTGTTATCCCTGTACACCTTGCCTGAAACTATAACCGTTCCCGGCTCAACAGATGTGATCTCATTGTTATCCTTATCGAAGAAACGGATTCCCAGACGGTCAGGGGAATTCATCATTCCTACGTTAATGATCTCTATCTGCCTGCCGTCTTCATTGAACACATCACCCTCGGAAAAATAGATTGTCGTATCGAACGTATAGCTCTCTACTTCAGGAATCGACTTAACTCTTTCCTCAAATGTGCCCAGCGTATTCTCGCCCAAAGATATGAGCTGATAATCTCCTACGCCTGCCTTCTCGAACATGTAATCCGTACCGTTTGATACCAATACGAAGTTGTAGATACCGCTAGCGAAGAATACGCTTGCGATGATTACGAAGAGGAACAAGATAATATTCATCGTCTTGTTCCTCTTCAGATCTTTCCTCAAAATCCTTCCAAACATTTCTTA